>Ga0207433_10001103_pt1 | contig 59586 bp, 48 predicted proteins | sample YelNatPaOPGAMG01_FD_187559 | JGI IMG/M metagenome (GOLD analysis project Ga0207433, IMG submission 187559) | Hot spring thermophilic microbial communities from Obsidian Pool, Yellowstone National Park, USA - OP-RAMG-01 (SPAdes) (version 3) | ecosystem: Environmental > Aquatic > Thermal springs...
TTTGAAAGTTGCTGTCCGATTGCCGTGAGCATAATAATTGGAATTGGCCTTGTCTGTGGATTCTTTCTCAGCTCATAACATACTGTATATCCATCCTTTCCCGGCATAATCACATCAAGGAATATCAGGTCAGGATTTTCTACTTTTGCCTTTTGTATTCCTTCTTCTCCATTCAATGCAGTTATGACATCATAGCGATTTGAAATTAGAATTTGTTTTGTTGCCTCAAGAAAATCAGGGTCGTCATCCACAAGGAGTATCTTTGGTCTTGCCTTCTCTACCTTTGGTTTTGGTTTACTCGTGGTGAGGAGGAAGTTCACCTTTTCCAGAAGTATTTCCGGAGTTGCCGGCTTTTCTATATAGGCATCTGCCTTATGTTGAATTCCGATATTTTCAGGATAACTCCCTGGTTTTACACTAATCGCAGTAAATAGAATAACAGGTATGTTCTGTAAATTGGTGTCTTCTTTTAATTCTCTGCAGACCGAAAATCCGTTTATGTCAGGCAGAATTACATCAAGTATTATCAAATCTGGTTTTTCACTCATTGCCATCTTCATTCCGGTCTTTCCATCATAGGCCGTCAGCACCTCATAGCCTGCATTGTTGAGGATAATCTTATTTGCCTCAACAAAATCTTTGTCATCATCAATGAATAATATCTTTGATTTTTTCATCACTAACTCCTTTTTTCAAACCCATTCTGATTTTCAGAATGGGGTAGATAGATTGTAAATGTGCTCCCCTCGTTTAACTTACTTTTTATTTCAAGTCTGCCATTGTGAATATCAAGGATTTTCTTCACAATGGCAAGGCCCAGTCCCGAGCCACTAACGACGCCTTCCTGTTTTACCCGGTAAAATTCTTCACCAAGCCTCGCAATTTCCTCATCAGAAATTCCTACTCCCGTATCCATAATATCAACCACAACATATTCACCATTCTTTCTTAAATTTATTAAGACCGAGCCATTTTCCCGGTTATACTTTATTCCATTGGTAATGAGATTGATTAAGACCTCTTTTATAAAATCCCTTTCACCAAAGACATTGTATAATTCATCAGTCTGTTTCTTTTCTATTTTGACCATCTTCTCCTGGGCAAGTGGTTTTAAGATTTCAATACATTCGTCAATTACAGGTTCCAGAGGAAAAACTTGAAAATTCTCCTTTAAATTTAATTCCTCAATGCGCGCAAGTTTTAGCCATCTATTTATCAGGGTCAAAAGTTCGCCGAGTCTTATCTTCATTCTATCAAGAATCTGTTTCTGCTGGTCAGGAATCGGCCCTGCCATACCGCCAATAAGAACCTCAAGATATTGCATCACTGCGACGAGAGGTGTGCGTAGTTCATGAGAGACCAGTGAAATGAAGTTTTTTCTCATTGCTTCTTTTTCTGCTTCAATCTTTTTCTTTTCGTCCAGTATTATTTTTTTCTTGATTGCCCGCTCCGTGATTATCAGAAGTTCTTCTGTGGTGAATGGCTTGGGCAGAAAATCAAAAGCACCAGTCTTCATTGACTCTACCGCAGATTCAATGGATGCATATCCCGTGATAACAATTGGTATGGCATTTGTTTCTTTCTTTACAATCTCTTTCAAAACATCCATTCCGCTTATTCCGGGCATCTTGAGGTCAATAAATACCACATCAGGATTGAATTTATCAAACTTTTTTAAACCTTCAGTGCCATTATTCGCTATCTCAACCTGAAAATTTTTTTCGGTAAAAATTTGATAGATTGCATCACATATAGTCGGTTCATCATCAATGACAAGTATCTTATACCTCCCGGGATTCATATCTTTTCCTTATTCTTTCCGTTGTGACTCTTTTCTTTCTTTTTCTTGATTATACTCTGGTATACAGGACAGTCTAAATAGCAGTTTTCGCACTTTGATAATTCATCACTTGCACCCTTTGGAATCATCTTTCGCACAGGTGCTACAGAGCAGTAATTTACCACGATTTCTTCAAGGAATGGGCATCTCATACACCAATATTAATATGCAAAAACCGTGCCAGGTTCGGTCTAAAAATCTTATGAAAAATCGTAAGTTTTTTCCCGGGGGTTTGATAAATAAATTTATTTTGTGTTTATTTTTTAAACACTAAAATATCTTTTGATTTTCTAAGATGTTTGTTGTTTAAATTTTTAACACTTTAAACATCTCCCAATATTCCTCTTTAGCCCTTTTGAGCCTTTTTACCTTCAATTGCTTCCCTTTCTACTTGTTACTCCTTACTTTTTCAACAACCGGATTGTAATCGTCTGATTCATAAACAAATTCAAAATCCCAAATCACAAATTCTGAACATACATCAGGGGCTAAAGCCCCTGAAATCCCGCCCCTCATTCTTCCCTTTTCCCGTTAAAACGGGGAGAGGACTAAGGTGAGGGAGAATTATATCTGTTTTTAATCTGCCTTTATCCGTTTGAATCCAGGGTATCGGATTGAAAATCCAATACCTGAACATACTTCAGGGGAATTCTTCCCCTGAAACCCCATATAATAAATGCCTAAATGCCAAAACACCTAAATGCCTAAAATTTAGGTAGTTTAGGAATTTTGAACTTTTGGGTATTTTTTTATTAATACCGTCCTTTCCTGAATATCTTGTCGCCCTTTTTTCTATAATGAGAAATTTCATTATTAAGTATAGCGCTCTAACCGAAGGTTAGGCAAGGGAGCGAAGCGACCGAAGCGATTTTTCAAATTCCTATACTTAAATATTGCCTATGAAAATAGTAGTAAGTAGATAGTAGCAAGTGACGAGAACAGGGGAGGCTCGGATTTGATTTAATTATTGACTTTTTTTAAAAATTGTGCATAATATATCTCGTATGTTGAGAGAAGAGGCAATTACTCTGCTTAAGGAGAAGTTGAAAAGCAGAAACCTCTATAAGCACTGTTTGGCTACTGAGGCCTGTCTTAAAAGTCTTGCCCGTCATTTTGGTGAAGACGAGGAAACCTGGGGCCTGGCTGGTCTTTTGCATGATATTGACTATGAAGAGACTGAAGGCGAGCCACAAAGGCATGGATTGGTTGGCGCCGAGATTTTAAAGGATAGAGGTGTCAGTGAGTCAATAATCTATGCAATAAAGGTTCATGCCGGTCACCTGCCACCAAATTCAAAACTGGACTGGGCACTTTTCGCCACCGACCCCTTGACCGGTTTGATTGTTGCCTCAGCCCTGATGCATCCGGATAAGAAACTAAAATCCCTTGATACAGATTTTGTTTTGAGAAGATTTAAGGAAAAGAGATTTGCTGCTGGGGCGAATCGGGAACAGATTTCTGCCTGCAAGAATCTCGGTCTGGAACTTGCGGATTTTATTAAAATTTGTTTAACTGGTATGCAGTCAATCAGCGAAGATCTGGGATTATGAAAAGGGTTTTTACTTTTGAAAACCTTATTTTAAGTTTGAAAGAATACTGGCAGGCAAAGGGTTGCTTAATCTTTGAACCCTATAACTCTGAAGTTGGTGCTGGCACATTTAACCCGGCAACATTCTTCAGGATTCTTGATGAGAAACCCTGGAATGTCGGTTATGTAGAAATCTGCCGGAGACCAAGAGATGGTAGATATGGCGAAAATCCGAATCGTGTGCAACAATACTATCAATTTCAAGTGATAATGAAGCCCGCACCCATTAACATTCAGCAGATTTACCTTGAATCCCTTGAGTCATTGGGATTTAAACTAAAAGACCATGAGGTCAGATTCGTTGAGGATGACTGGGAATCACCAACACTGGGTGCCTGGGGGATTGGCTGGGAAGTCTGGCTTGATGGTCTTGAAATTACTCAGTTTACCTATTTCCAGCAGGCAGGTGGGATTGAACTCAAGGTAATTCCGGTAGAAATTACATACGGTCTTGAAAGACTTGCTATGAATTTGCAGGGCGTTTCTTCAATCTTTGATTTGAAATGGAATGAGAATATAACCTGGGGTGATATATATCTTGAAAACGAAAGAGAATTTTCACGATACAATTTTGAAGAAGCGGATGGGGAGTTACTTATGTTGCTATTTAATAAATTTGAGGCTGAAGCAAACAATCTTTTTAAGAAAGGACTTCTTTATCCAGGTTATGACTGGACAATCAAATGTTCCCACATCTTCAATCTTCTTGAGGCAAGAGGGTTAATAAGCGTCTCGGAAAGGGCAAAACTGATTGCCCGGGTGAGGGCACTTGCCTCTTGCGCAGCACGGCTTTACAAAGAGAGGCACCCTTGAAGACGGTTGATTTTTTAATTGAAATTGGTTTTGAAGAATTTCCGCCCCTTTATCTTGTAAAAACTGCGGATGATTTTTGTGGTAAGATTGAGGATCTCTTAAAGCGCGAACGGATCTTTTATCGTTCAATAAGAAAGATTTGGACAGCACGGAGGATTGGCGCACTCATTTTAGGTCTTACCAAAAAGCAGAAACCTCAAGTAATAGAAATTAAAGGTCCACCCAAAAAATTTGCCTTTGATGAAGAAAATAGACCAACTCCGATGCTGGAAGGTTTTCTGAATGCCCATAACTTAAAACTGGATGATATAAAGATAACAAAGAGTGAGAAGGGCGAGTATGTTGTTGCCGAGAAGAAGATATTGGGAAAGGAGACCGAAGAAATTTTATATTATGAAATTCCCAAGATTATTCAAAGCCTTGAATTTTCAAAAACAATGGTCTGGAATGCAACCGGGGTTAGATTTCCGAGGCCAATAAGGTGGATTGTTGCTTTGCTTGACCGCAAACCTTTAAGATTCAAATATGCAGGTGTTGAGGCGGATAGATATTCAATGCCCAATTTTCACTATTCATTTTCGCCGATAAGGCTTGAAAAACCGAGAGAATATCTTATTGCCTTGAGACACGGTGGGGTTGTATCTGACCCGGTTGAACGGGAAAAGTTCATTAAATTCAGAATAAAACAACTGTCAAATTTATTTAAAGCCGAGGCAATTTATGACGAGGCAATGATTGAAGAGATAAACTGCACAATTGAATATCCTGAGGTATGCAGTGGGGAATTTGATAAGGAATTCCTGAAATTGCCTGAAGAGGTATTGAAGTCTACCCTTAAGGCATCAGGGAATCTCATCTGGCTAAAAAATACAAATCGGTTTATCTGCGTCTTTGGAAGTAGAAAAAGGGCGGGCAAAAATGTATCAGAGGGATTCACCAGGGTTTTAAAGGCGCGACTTAAGGATGCCCTTTTTTATTATCAAAATGACCTGAAAACCGGTCTGGATAATTTACTGAAACAGACAAAAGGAATGGTCTGGATGGAGAATCTGGGTACAATTTATGACAAGACAATTCGTCTGGAGAAATCGCTTGATAATTTTAGTGAGATTAAGGATTTGGATTTTAATTCCTTAAGGCGTGCCGCCCATCTGTGCAAGGCGGACCTTCTGTCCCAGATGGTCAGGGAAAAAGAGTTTACTTCATTACAGGGTATAATGGGCTATTACTATGCCCTAAATAGTGGAGAATCAGAAATTGTAGCACAGATAATCAAAGAACATTACCGGCCGGTCTCGGTCGGTGATGCACTTCCAAAGACGAAAGAAGGTGCAGTTCTATCAATCATTGATAAGATTGATAATATTATTGGTGCATTCTTAAGTGGTCAGAAGTTAAGCGGTTCCTATGACCCGTTAGGGGTCCGGAGAAATGGATATGGAATCATAAATCTCCTTGATGCATACAATTTAGATATTGACCTTTTCAAGATACTTGAGAAGCATTTTAAATTATTCAAGACTAACTTTGATATTGGGATTATTCATAACTTTTTTAAAGAAAGATTGGAACGATACCTGCAGGATAAGGGTTTCCGATACGACGAGATAGATGCGGTTCTCTCCGTTATTAAAGAGAATGTTTATGATGCCCGTTTGCGATGCGAGGCGTTGAAGGGATTTCGTGATACCCCGGAATTTGTTCAACTTGTCATAGGCCAGAAAAGGGTGAGAAATATTTTAAAGGGAATCAAACTCACTGACGAGGTTGATGTTTCCCTGCTCAATATGCCTGCGGAAAAGAAACTTTATGACCACGGTTGTGCTGTGAAAAAGAAACTTGAGCCATTATTCAGTGAGAAAAATTATCAGGAGATTTTAAGAGTCCTTTTGGGAATGCGTAAGGACATTGATAAGTTCTTTGATGATGTTCTCGTGATGTGCGAGGATAAGGTGTTGCAAAAAAATCGCCTTAACCTGGTGAATTTCATAAATCAGTTATTTTTGAAATTTGCTGATTTATCAAAGATTGTTATTGAAGGTGAAAAACAGGGGGAGAGATAAAAGAAAGATTTGTAGCACAGATAGACAAAAACCTCATCAATCAGGAAATTGAAATATATGGATGGGTCCAGAGGGTAAGAAATTTAGGGAGACTTGTCTTTGTTGACCTCAAGGACCGCACCGGTATTTTGCAACTCGTCATTGACCCGAAAAAAATTCCATCTGGCAATGAACTCAATCTTCAGGATTGTATAATGGTAAGGGGATTTGTCCGGGAGAGACCGGAAAATCAGAAAAATTTAAATCTCCCTACCGGTGAGATTGAAATTGATGTGCGCAAACTTACGATTCTTGCAAAATCAAAGGTTACCCCTTTCGTTGTTGAAGAGGAAATTAAAGCAAGTGAGGAATTGAGACTCCGATATCGTTACCTTGATTTGAGACGGCTGACAATGCAAAAACTCATTATCTTCAGGCATAAAGTAGTCACGGCAATAAGGGAGTATTTAAATGGTAAGGATTTCATAGAGATTGAGACTCCGATATTGACCAGGAGTATGCCTGAAGGTGCCAGGGATTATCTTGTTCCTTCCCGCCTTTACCCCGGAAAATTTTATGCCCTTGCCCAGTCTCCCCAGATGTATAAGCAACTTCTGATGGTTGCAGGTTTTGAAAGATATTATCAGATTGCAAGGTGTATGCGTGATGAGGACCCAAGGCATGATAGACAGCCTGAACATACCCAGATTGACATTGAAATGTCATTTGTAAATGAGGAAGATATCTATAATCTTATTGAAGGAATGTTTCAATATATATTCAAAACTGCATTAAATATGGAATTAAAAATACCTTTTCCTCGCTTCTCTTATAAAGAGGCAATCGCCCGTTTTGGAACTGATAAACCAGATATCAGTTTTGGAATAGAAATTCTAAATTTAAAAGAAGAACTTAAGGGAGTGGATTTTGAGATTTTAAAAGTCAAGGAGAATGTCTGTGGTTTGATTGTGCCCGATTCAAAAGGAATCGCCCGGAAGATTCTTGATGAATTTAATAATGAAGCAAAGCGTAGGGGACTTGGAGGATTGTTCTGGGTAAGGAAAGGAGAGGGTTTAAGCGGAAGCATCGCGAAATACCTTGATGATTCTGCTATTCAGAGAATTGGGTTAAAAGACGGTGATTTGCTTCTTTTAACGGCCGGTGGTAAAGAGGTTTTCTTCTTTTTGGGTGAATTGAGAAATAAAATCGCCGATTTATTGAAATTGAGAAAACCCGGTTTCTTTTTCTTGTGGGTTTATGACTTTCCTCTATTTGAACTTGACCAGACAGGCAAACTCGTTCCCTGCCACCATCCTTTTACTCAACCTAAAGAGGAGGATTTAAAATACCTTGATACCGAACCATTGCGTGTTCGCGGTAGACAATATGACCTTGTCTTGAATGGCAACGAACTTGCCTCAGGGAGTATCAGAAATCATAATCGTCAATTGCAGGAGAGAATATTTGAATTGCTGGGGGTTGATAAAGAGACTGCATCAAGGAAGTTTGGACTTTTACTTGAGGCATTAGATTACGGTGCACCACCCCATGGCGGAATTGCTCCGGGGATTGATAGGATTGTAATGCTTTTAGCCGGGGTAAATTCAATTAGGGATGTAATTGCCTTTCCCAAAACGACTCAAGCCCAGGGTCTTTTGGAGAACATACCGGATGTCGTTGAACCAGAGCAACTAAAGGAATTGCATATAAAGATTGAATAAGGCAAAAAATTCTATCCTATAATCCCAATCCATCCTTTATAAACATTATTCCCCAGGTCAAGGTTATCAGTCCCATTATTGTTGAAACAACCTGCATTGTTGTCTCACCAGTGATCCTGGTTATCTTCGGTGCCTGCAAAAAGATGATTGCAGTTAATATCATTACAATCAAAATTGCTATTGCGGTGAGGAATCTTCCATAATCATGAACAGTAATTATTATTGCCGTAATAGAAGCGGGCCCGGTAAGCATCGGCGTGGCAATCAGTGAGGCTATCGCCTTGGCAGATTTTTTGGAAATCTTCTCGGTATCCGCAACTGTCTGCCCGAGAGCCATTTTTATTCCTAAAATGCCAAGAATTATGCCTCCAGCAATTTTGAAATCACTGATGTTGGTATTAAAGAGTTTTAGTATTCCTTCACCAAAGACTAAACATACCACAGAAATGATAAAGGCAACGCTTACCGCTAAAATCGCGGTTTTCTTTTTTTCCTGTGGACTCATATCCGCGGTTGCGCTAAAGAATACTATGAAACTCAAAAGCGGGTCAAATATAACAAAAAACAAAATTATTAACTGTAATAGCGCATAAACCATTTTATTCCTCTCTTTGAACATACTTCAGGGGCTAAAGCCCCTGAAACCCCGTCCCTCACCTTTATCCTCTCCCCGTTAAAACGGGGAGAGGGCAGGGTGAGGAGAATTTTATCTGTTTTTAATCTGCCCTTATCCGTTTGAATCCGAGGTATTGGATTGAAAATCCAATACCTGAACATACTTCAGGGGAATTCTTCCCCTGAAACCCCATATAATAAATGCCTAAATGCCAAAACACCTAAATGCCTAAAATTTAGGTAGTTTAGGAATTTTGGACTTTTGGGTATTTTTTTATTAATACCGTCCTTTCCTGAATATCTTGTCGCCCTTTTTTCTCTAATGAGAAATTTCATTATTAAGTATAGCGCTCTAACCGCAGGTTAGGCAAGGGAGCGAAGCGACTGAAGCAATTTTTCAAATTCCTAATAAATACTTAAATATATATATATTTTCTTTCAAATCAAGTAGCAACTGCAAAATCAGAGGAATTAAGTTCTTATTGACAAAAAAATTTTTTGGCATATAATTGAGTATGGGAGGCAAAATGATTTTTGTTACAACGCTTGATGTCATTCCCGGTAAGGCAGAAAAGTTGCTTCAGGCAATACAAGAAATCAAAATTCCTGAGGATATAAAGGTGAGGGAATTTTTATCACTTTTTGGAAAACCAGACTTCACACTAATTTTTGAAGCACCGGATGAAGAGAAGGCAATGAATTTTATAGTGAAGTTCGTTGCCTATGCAGTTCCCAAGACATCACTCGCCGTTCCCGTGGAGTATACGCGATGAATTTAGAAGAAATTGCAAAGAATGAAGGGATAAATGTTAAAAGATTAAAGGAAAATCTTAATTCTAACAGGGCAGTTCTGATAAAGAATAGATTGCGTAAGGTAAAACCACTGGCACTCGGCAATGGCTTGAGAACAAAGGTTAATGCAAACATCGGCACATCTCCAGATTTTGTTAGTTTAAAATATGAACTAAAAAAGATGGAGTCCGCAATTGAGGCGGGTGCAGATAGCATAATGGACCTTTCAACCGGTGGTGATATTGACCGAATAAGAAGAGAAATTTTGAGCGCCTCAACTGTGGTGGTTGGGACAGTTCCAATCTATCAGGTGGCAATTGAAATGCGTAAAAAGAGGAAGTCATTTACAAGGGCAAGTGTGGATGAGATATTTGAGGTTATTGAACGTCATCTTGAAGACGGCGTTGATTTTATCACAGTCCATTGCGGGATTACTCAGGAAAGTATCCGGGGTATAGAAAAAAGAAGGCGGGTCTGCGGAGTTGTCAGTCGGGGTGGTTCAATGATGATTGAATGGATGTTATATAATAAAAAAGAAAACCCCCTTTATGAATACTATTACCGCCTGTTAAAGTTGGCAAAAAAATATTCCGCAACCTTAAGTCTTGGCGATGGTTTAAGACCCGGGGCAATTGCGGATGCCACTGATGAATATCAGATAAGGGAATTGATAATAATTGGGGAACTGGTAAAATGGGCAAGAAGAGAAGGTGTTTCGGTAATTGTTGAAGGTCCCGGTCATATCCCAATAAATGAGATAGAGGCAAATGTAAAATTACAAAAGACGATATGTGATGGTGCACCATTTTATGTGCTCGGTCCACTGGTTACCGACCGGGGAGCAGGCTATGACCATATAGTTGCGGCAATCGGGGGCGCACTTGCCGGATATTATGGAGCAGATTTTTTATGCTATGTGACACCATCAGAACATCTCGGTCTGCCCGATGTTCAGGATGTTCGTGAGGGCGTGATCGCCTTAAAGATTGCGGCCCACGCGGCTGATATAGCCCGCGGAAATAAAATTGCCCGAAGAATGGATTTAGAACTTTCCCGGGCGCGATTTAAATTGAATTGGGAAAAAATGCTTAACCTTTTGATAGACCCCAGGAAGGCAAAAAAAATCTATTCCCGGAGAAGTTCAAAGTCTTCCCTTACCTGCACGATGTGCGGAGAGTTTTGTGCAATGAAAAAAATTAACGAAATAATTGGAGGATAAAATGGAAAAAGACGAAATTCAGAAAATGGAAATAAGTTATGCAAAGACCGGTGGTTTATCAATTATTTTCTTTTGTATTTTGATTGAGATTGTTTTTCTTATAGGATGGTTATTAAAATTTATGTTGGTTCCGGGAATTTTACCTGTCATTATCGGAGTATTACTCATACTGGGAATTATTATTTATCTGCTAAGTAGAAAAAATTTCTATTCTCCAATAATGTCTTACATCGTGACTACAGTTACTGCCTTGATCTTGACCATCTGTCTCGGATTTGTTAAACCAGAAATCAGAACCCCTTTTTTTCTTATCTATTTTTATATTGTTTTGCATTCGGCATATTCTTTGGGAATAAAAAATGGACTATACACAATTATCTTTATTGATACTGCCTATGCAATAATGACTATTCTGACAAAAAATTTATATTCTGAGTCAAATCCGGGTCTGGAATTTACAAAACTAATTCTATTTACCATTATTAACTTTCTTATAGTGATAGAGTTTGACAGAAATATTTTAAGGCTGCGCAGGCTACGCGAGGTATTACAGCATGCCGAAAAAGGGGAGTTTTCAGGTCGTTTTGTCGATGAAAACAGGTATGACGAGATATATTTTCTTGGCAAATGTGTAAATAACCTTCTGGAATTTTTGCTAAAGATGGCGAAGAGCATTGGAGAAATTTCTCAAAATCTCAATAATATAAGCACCCAGATGGCCTCAGTGGCTAACGAAATATCAACCTCGGTCTCCGAGGTTGATACAACTACCCGGAAAATGGCCGAGGGTGTAAACCAACAGCACAGACAACTTGATAAATCAATCAATATAAGTAAATCGCTGAATGAGATAAATTTAAAGGTGGTGAATAGCATAAAATTAGTAGCGGGCCAGTCCAGCAAATTTTTGACAAACCTAACCGATGTGTTGAATAAAAGCGATCAGATTAATAAAAATATTGAAATTATTGGTGAACGTTATGAATATTTAATAGGTTTAATGGCTAAATTACAGGATGTTTCAAATACCATTAGCACAATCATAGAAACAATAAACAATATTTCAGAAAAAATAAATATTTTGTCTTTAAATGCCTCAATTGAGGCGGCAAGGGCTGGTGAGTATGGTCGAGGATTTTCCATTGTTGCCGATGAAGTAAAAAAACTTGCCGACAGCACCCAGAATTCGGCAACTGAGATTGATAAGATAATAAAGGAAATGACCGATTCCATAAGAATTGTTTCCGAGAGTTCGGAAGCAGTAAAAAAGGTAATAAATGAAGGCAGTTTTGTGGTTAAAGCAACGGCTGAATCCTTAACGGAGATTTCCAGTGGCGTTAATGAACTTAATAATGCTGTTAAAGAAATAACCGAGGTCATTACTCATGAAGGTAAAGAATTGGAGAATATGATAAAACAGGTTGAAGAGTCATTTATTATATCCAGGGAAAATTCCGAGGCTGCCGAGAAAATACTTGCTGCCCTTGAAGAACAAGCAGGAGCAGTTGAAGAATTTGCTGGGGTAAGTCAAAATCTTTTATCCCTCGTTAACCAATTAAAAGAAATCACAAAAATTTTAAAACTCTAAATGGCTGAACTTCTAATCATTGAAGATAAAACAAGTTTTGCTGAAGTCCTGAAATCTTCGCTTGAGGATGCCGGAATCACCTGTTTGATTGCCAGAAACGGAAGGGAGGCACTGAATATCTTTAAAAGGGAAAAATTTGAAGTCTGCCTTCTTGACTTGAGACTTCCGGATATTGATGGACTGGATCTCTTAAGAGAATTAAAAAGTATTGATGATGATGTTCAATTCGTGATTATGACCGCATTCGGAACAATAGAGCGGGCTGTAGAAGCAATGAAATTGGGGGCAAGCGACTTCCTGACCAAACCTTTTGATATAGAAATGCTCATCGGAATATTAAAGAAGGTTCTGGAACAGAAGAAAAGATACTATGAAAATCTTTTGCTCAAGGACCTCGCCGGTGCCTTCTTGGGAATCCCGGAAATAATTGGAAAAAGTCCAAAGATAAAAGATTCCATTGAACTCTTAAAGAAGGTTGCGCCAACCGATACTACAGTTCTGTTACTTGGTGAATCAGGAACTGGTAAGGAATTATTTGCCCGTGCCTGCCACATTCTTTCACCGAGAAAAGATAACCCTTTTGTGCCAATAAACTGCGCCGCAATCCCATCGGAACTACTGGAGAATGAACTCTTCGGTTCAGAAAAGGGCGCCTTTACAGGGGCCACGGTAAGAAAGATTGGCAAATTTGAACTCGCCAATCGGGGAACAATATTTCTTGATGAGGTTGGAGACCTTGACTTGAATCTCCAGGCAAAAATTCTAAGGGTTCTACAGGAAAGAACTTTTGAAAGACTGGGTGGAACATCATCAATAAAGGTGGATGTCCGAATAATTGCTGCAAGTAACAAAGACCTCAATCTCCTTGTTAAACAAAAGGTGTTCAGAGACGACCTCTTTTATCGGTTGAGTGTCTTTCCGATTACAATTCCACCTTTGAGGGAAAGAAAAGAGGATATACCGCTGCTCGTTGAACATTTTATAAGAAAATTGAAATCCTCCAAAAAGATTTCTGAATCAGCCCTTGAAAAATTGATGAATTATGATTGGCCCGGTAACATCAGAGAACTGGAAAATACAATTGAAAGGGCAAATATTCTTGCGGATGAAATAATTCTTCCCGAGCATATCCTTTTGCCCAAAAAGGGGATTGCGGATTTTCCATTAAAAGAAATGGACCTTAAGACCGCGGGAAGATTGGGAAGGGATATGGCAGAAGCAGAACTTATCAAAGAGACCCTGATAAAGACGAATAACAATAAATCAGAAACCGCCCGTATCCTCAGGGTCTCTTACAAAACCCTGCTCAATCGTATTACCAGATACAGAGGAAAAGGACTTCTCTAAAAACGCCTCCTCTTTTTTCGGTCAACCCTGGGGCGCGCTTCATTTATATTCAAGGTTCTACCCTTATGCATTGTTCCGTTTAGATTCTCAATCGCCGACTTTGCTTCTTTATTGTCTGACATCTCTACAAATCCAAATCCTCTTGATTCTCCCGAGAATCTATCTTTTATGATGGTTACCGACACCACCTTTCCGAATGCCTCAAACATCCTGCGCAACTCTTCGTCAGTTACATCGCGCGCAAGATTTCCCACATAGATATTCATTATGACCTCCTTGCGAAAAATTTTTTAATGTTTCCTCGTTTACGATATTCTAAAATAGTCAATACAAACCTCTTCGTATCATCTTTACAAAATAATCATATTCAATATTTACTGAAGAACCAACTCTGAGAAGTCCAAGTGTAGTATTATTGAGTGTATAAGGAATTAAATAGACCGAAAAAGTATTTCCAGAAATTTCTCCAATGGTAAGGCTTACGCCGTCAATAGCAACACAGCCTTTTGGAATCAGATACTTTTTATTCTCTGGGGAAATTCTGAAATAATATTCATTACCTCTGATTTTGAGCAATCTTCCCTTTTCATCAATGTGTCCCAGAACAATATGACCACCAATTCTTTCTCCAATTGCAACTGCCCGCTCAAGGTTGACATAGTCACCGGATTTCCAGTTGGGCAGGGTTGTGATTTCTCTGGTCTGCATCATTACTTCCACCGAAAATCCATTCCTGAATACATCGGTGATGGTCAAACAGATACCCTGTATTGCAATACTATCACCAATTTTATTATTTAAGTTGGACTGGATTTCAATCTTGCTCGTCTTTCCTTTTATGATTTTTATAATTCTTCCCTTTTCCTCAATTATTCCGGTAAACATAGTATAACCTGTCTTCGCCGATTTTTTCTAAAGGCATGTTATCAAGGTCCAGAGAATTTTCCCTTAAAAAGTCAATCCCTGAACCTATGATTTGGGGTGCAACAAAGATAATCAACTCATCATACAAATTCTTTTCTAATATCTGGGAAAATAGGATTCCACCACCTTCCACCAGGATTGAGCCGATTTCTCTTTTTCCCAACTCCTCAAAAACAACCTCTAACGGATAGTAGTCGCCTTTCAAAAATATCATCTCTGCCCCAATGTTTCTCAATTTTTCTATCTTTTCCTGGTCATTATTTTCACCAGTTATCACTATTCTTCGCGCATCATCTTTTAAAAAATTTGAATTCAAGGGTATCTTTAGATGGGGGTCAAGGACAATTCTTGTGGGATTATGCCTCCCTACCAAGCGGTCAGTCAGAAAGGGATCATCCTTTAATATCGTATTTATTCCAACCAGAACCGCACCCACCCGGCTCCTTATTGAATGAACCAGTCTCCTTGATGAGAATGAGGTGATATACTTATCTTTAAAACCCGTAATTCGGCCATCCTCAGAGGAGGCAATCTTAACAATTATGTAGGGTAAACCACTTGTTATATATTTTTCATACCACCTGTTAAGAGTTCGTGCCTCTTTTTCTAATACGCCACAGGTAACCTCAATACCATTTTCTCTCAAAAACATTCTTCCCCTTCCATTTACCTTTGGATTCGGGTCATCCATACCGATTACTACCCTTCTTATTTCCGCCTTTAATATCTCTTCTACACAGGGTGGTGTGCGCCCGGTAATACAGCAGGGTTCAAGGTTTACATAGAGGGTTGAGTCTTTGGCATTTCTGCCGGCTTCAATCAAGGCGCATACTTCGGCGTGTGCCTCACCCAATTTTCGGTGGAAACCGCGCCCAACAATATGTCCATTTTTTACAACCACGGCACCCACCAGGGGATTGATTTCGGTTTTACCCCAGCCCCTGGTTGCCAAATTCAATGCCTCCTCCATAAACCTTTCATCAAATTCTCTCATAGGCAACTAACAATGATTATAACCAGGTATTTAAGAATGTCAAGAGGATGTCTTGACATCGCAATATTTTTGATTATATTATCAATGGAGTCTGATATGAAAAAAATCTATCTTGATTATGCCGCAACAACGCCTCTGCATCCCGATGTCTTTGAGGCAATGAAGCCATACTTTATTGAGAAATTTGGTAATCCCTCAAGCATCCATTCAATGGGGATTGAGGCAAAAGAAGCAATTATGAATGCGCGGAAAACGATTGCCGAAATTTTGGGCGCCAAAACCGAGGAGATTGTTTTCACCTCCGGTGGCAGTGAATCCAACAATATGGCAATCAAGGGAGTTGCCTATGCAATGAGGGATAAGGGCAATCATCTAATTACTTCAGAGATTGAGCATCATGCGGTGCTTGAGCCATTCCATTTTCTGCAAAGACAGGGATTTGAAGTGACATTTTTGCCCGTTGACCATTATGGAATGGTTGACCCTGATGATGTGAAGAAGGCAATAACACCCAGGACAATCCTTGTTTCAATTATGCATGCGAATAATGAGATAGGCACGATTGAACCCGTAGAAGAGATTGGTAAAATCTGCAAAGAGAAAGAGGTATATTTCCATACCGATGCAGTTCAGTCGTTTGGAGCGGTCAATACAAATGTCAATGACCTCAAGGTAGACCTCCTTTCAATTTCGGCACATAAATTTTATGGACCGAAAGGGGTGGGTGCTCTATACATAAGGATGGGCACAAAGATTGAATCACTTATTCACGGTGGGGGACAGGAACGGGGAAGACGGGCATCAACCCATAATGTTCCGGGGATTGTTGGACTTGCCAGGGCAGCAGAACTCGCAAAAAAGGAGATGGCAGAAAGGGTCTCTCATTCTAAGAGGCTGAGGGATATGCTTATAAAGAATCTTCTTGAAAAAATTGAAGATATTAAATTAAATGGGCATCCAGAGAGACGGCTACCCAATAATGTCCATATAATAGTGAAATATATTGAAGGCGAGGCACTCATTGTTAGACTTGACGAACTGGGCATTGAAGGGGCAACCGGTTCAGCCTGTTCTTCCGGGTCACTTGAACCCTCCCATGTCCTTACTGCAATCGGTGTGCCGATTGAGGATGCCCGTGGTTCACTCAGACTTACCATTGGCAGGTTGACTACTGAAGAGGATATTGATTATGTTCTGGAAGTTTTACCAAGAGTTGTAAAGGAGTTGAGGGATATATCACCCCTCGGAAAAAATAAGTAGTTTAAAATAATACTGAGAGGAATGAAGGTTCTTGTTGCATTAAGCGGAGGTGTTGACTCATCAGTTGCTGCTACTTTACTCAAAGAAAATAACTATTCCGTTTCTGGTGCGATAATGATCTTTAAGGGTGTTCTTGATGAGGACATTGAAAATGCCCGGAATGTATGTGAAGTATTGAAAATACCATTTTATCAATTTGATTTCAGCAATATTTACCAGAAGGAGATTGTAGAAAATTTTATTAGCGCATATCAGTCAGGCCACACTCCAAATCCCTGTGTTCTCTGTAACCAACTTATCAAATTTGGTCTATTTCTCAAAAGGGCAATTGAGATGGGTTTTGATAAAATTGCGACCGGACATTATGCGAGGGTCGTAGAGATTGATGGCAAATATCTATTAATAAGGGGAAAAGATAAAAATGAACAATCATATTTTTTATATCGCCTGAATCAGAGTCAACTTTCAAGGATAATCCTTCCTCTTGGCGACCTGACAAAAGAGGAGGTGAGAAGGATTGCAAAAAAAATGGAATTACCAACGGCCCACAGGAGGAAAAGTCAGGATGTCTGTTTTCTTCCCGACACTGACTACATACAATACTTAAAGGGGTTGATTCCGGAGAAAAAGGGGCCGGTATTCAATAAATATGGAGAGAAGATTGGAGAGCACAGGGGAATCTTTCAATATACTTACGGACAGCGCAAAAGGCTCGGTATAAGTTCAGGCAGGCCCCTTTATGTGATGAAGATTGACCCAAAGAACAATGCAATATATGTAGGTGAGAAGGAAGATGTCTATAAAAAGGAATTGATTGCAGGTAGTATAAATTTCATTACCAATCTTACCCTAAATAAACCCTTAACAGTTTTTGCTAAGGCACGATATTTCGCACCACTTTCAAAGGCAGTTATAAATAACTTTAATGGCAAGGTGAGGGTTGTTTTTGAAAAGCCACAATGGGCATTGACTCCAGGACAATCGGTGGTATTTTATCAAAATGATACGGTCCTTGGTGGTGGAATAATTGAGGAAGTGATTGAATGACCGATTATCTTGATGAAGTCGTTGGTCAGGAGACCGCAAAGAGAATTTTGAGAACCGCAATAAAGAAGGATAGACTGTATAATCTTCTCTTTTGCGGTCCAAAAGGGGTGGGAAAGAGGCTGATGGGATTTGCCCTTGCCAAAACCCTTGGTTCTCCTCCGAACTCGCCGAACTTCATCCTTATCGGACCGATTCCTTCCCGAATAAAAGATAAGACCGATAAAATCTTTGAGTATGCAAAGAGATACCTTCCGGAAAACCCGATTATAGAAATTGAAGACCGGACATCAATTCTCATTGAGCAGATCAGGGTAACCATTGAAAAACTTGTTTCAATGCCCACAAAGGGAACAAAGCGTGTTGTGCTTATCCTTGAGGCAGACAGGATGACCGAAGAAGCAGCAAATAGTTTCTTAAAAACCCTTGAAGAACCCCCAATGGATACGGTCTTTATTCTCACCAGTTCCCGACCCAATTTCCTTCTTCCCACAATTCGCTCCCGATGCCAGATTGTTCCTTTTTCCCATTTAACCGGGGAGCAGATTAAGGAAGTAATTTTTGAGGGAAGGGATGAATTTAAACTGGGAAGTCCGGGCGAAATTCTAAACTTAAGGGAAAATAGCCTTTTTGAGAAGGTTCTTCAGATTTTCAAATCCAGTCCATTAACCCCTGCAAAGTGTGCAGAGTTATCAAAGGAACTTGAAAGACAGAGATTGGTTGATGTATTCTATCCCCTTTTGCTTTTTTATCGCCTTGTCTTTTATAAACAGCAAGGGATAAAAATTGAAACCCCTTATTATCAATTGATTGAAGAGAAGGCAAAAAAAATTCCGGTTTCTAAGGTAATGGATACGATTCTTTTGCTCAACTACTCATTAAATCTCCTTGAACAAAATCCAAACCATCTATTATTATTATTAAATACCTTGTTAAAATTACCATAAACTTCTATAATGAAATTTCTCTGTGATGGAATGCTTGGGAAACTATGTAAATATTTACGGATTTGCGGAATTGATACAATCTATTGCAATGAGGGGATGAAAATTCTCCTCCTCGCAAAGAGAGAGGATAGAATTGTCCTCACAAAAAATACCCAACTGAAGAACAAAAATGGTTTCTTTTTTGTGGAGGGCAATGACCCGATAATTCAACTCAAAACTGTTCTTGAAAAATTTGACCTTGCGGAAAAAATAAATCCATTTTCCCGCTGCCTTTGCTGTAATGAAGTTTTAATTCCCGTGGAAAAGGAAAAGATAAAAGGTCGCATTCCTTACTATACCTATAAAAATTTTGATGATTTTGCGGAATGTCCAAAGTGCCAGCGGGTATACTGGAAGGGGAGCCATTACCGGAAGATGGAAAAGAACATCAAAAGATGGCTAAATCTATAAGATTATATATCCTTTTTTCCTGCACCTTTATAAATTGTATCCCGTATGTAACAAGACCAATTAAGGTATATCCTATTCGGGTGGCGATTGTCTGTGACGCAGATTCAGTGGTCGTTTCAGGGACAAAAAATGGTTTGGCAATTGAAAATTATATCTTTACAAGAAACAGCACATTTCCTGTCTATGTGCAGGCGAAAAATGGTATTGTCACGGTTAATCAAAGACCATATCGCGGGAATTTAGAGATAAAAAAGATTGGTGAAAAAATCTGGGTAATAAATGTGGTTGATATAGAAGAGTATCTGAAAGGGGTCGTGCCCTGGGAAATAGGCAAGATCAACCGGAATTTAATTGAAGCAGCAAAGGCGCAGGCGGTCGCCGCAAGAACTTATACCTTTGCCCATCTGAATCGGTATGAGGAACTGGGCTTTGACCTTTATGCTACAGCAAAGGACCAGGTCTATGCCGGGACTCTTGCGGAAGACAAATTGATAAATGAGGCAATTATGAAAACCCGGGGCATAATCCTCACCTATGAGGGAAGACCGATTGAGGCCAAATACCATTCAACCTGTGGTGGTAATACTGCAGATTTTAGCGATGTCTGGCCGGGCAATCCTCCCCCTTATTTAAGGAGTGTAGTATGCGGATTCTGTAATGAAAGTCCACATTTTAGATGGAAATTAGAAATAACAAAAGGGGAATTTTTTAATAGATTGCGGAGAAATCTCTCCCGAATCAATATCACAATTCCGGAAGGGGAGATGATAAGACAAATTGCGTTTATAAGGAATCCCAAAAGCAAAAGGATTATTGAGGCAAAGATAATTACGACCGATAGAGAATATAAAATCCCCTCCTATCACCTCCGGCAAACTTTTGGTTCAGAAGAAGACCCGGATGGAATGTTAAAATCAACCTATTTTACAATGAGTGCAAAAGGCGATACCATAATAATTGAAGGAAGAGGGTATGGACATGGTGTGGGAATGTGCCAGTCCGGGGCAATCGGAATGGCAAAGAGAGGAAAAAATTATAAAGAGATATTAAGGCACTACTATCCTAAGACAAGACTTACCCTTTTTCGCTATTCTAAATAGACCACTTTCTTTATTACCCTTGTATTATTCTTCCGCAATGAGACAAAATATAGACCTTCCTGTTCAGTTCTTCACTTCCATCCCAATAGAGTCTATAATTTCCTTCGGGCATCACTCCATTAAAAAGTGTCTTTATTTTTCTTCCTGAACAGTCATATATCACAAGGCAAATCGGATTCTTTCCCAAGAGAGTAAAATCAATCGTAAAGAGAGCACCGAGACTGGGAAAGACATTGAACATAATTGGGAGCAAATTCCTCTTTTCCTCTTTAACCCCAGTAATGCGGACATCCAGAAGATAGACACCATCGCCGTCATCCGCAAGAAAGGCAATTGTATCATTGATAAAAATGCTCAAGGCATTGTGATATGAATTAAGATACCCTATTTCATAGATACTATCCGGTTCAGCAAAGTTTAAGATTCTTAGACCCGCAGTTCCATCTGCAACAAAGATTTTATTATTATAACATCTTGACTGGTAGGCAGTGCCAGGGGTATCAAACCAGCCGACTAAAGAAGGCGAAGCGGGATTGTTGATATCTAATATGCCCATCCCCGAAGAGCCGTCGCTCACATAAAGATACCCATCATAATCTACCCCCCGTGCACTACCCGGGTATCATAAACACTTATCAATGTAGGATTAGAGGGTATTCGGACATTAAGAATTACTACACCAGCATCACCATCAGCAACAATTGCCAATGTATCAAAGACCACAACATCATAACTGATGCCTGGTGTATTATAATTCCCGAGTTCATAGGGAATATCCGGATTTGCAACCGAAATAATCCTCAATCCCAGGTTAGCATTGGCTATGTAACAGAGTGTATCAACAACATAAAGCCCAATTGTGTTGGCAGAAAGATTCAAACTGCCCCGTAAGATTGGGTTCTGAGGGTCAGTAATTTCAATGATTTGCAAGGAGTGGTCATATCCGGTTGCGAGATAAAGGTAAGACCCTCTTACAAATAATCTGCCATTACGGCCAGGGACCCGAACTTTTGTGACTGGAACTGGTAAACCAAGATTGGTAATGTCATATATAGCCAGGCAGGAATCCTGATAGAGATAAAGGCAATTGCCAAGATTGACCGCCTCATAGTTGCCAAAGGGGAAAACGATAAGCAAAATTCTGAATGAGTAAAGTCCCTGGAAAATTGGTTATAATTTTATTACTCATTTCGATCTTGACTTTTGGTGGTTTTTTGAGTATAGTTATTTGATTCATGTGTCTCCTTTCTTGGTTTTTTTCCATATTTATAGTATAACCAAGAAAGGAGTTTTTTTCAAGCACTTTGTAGCATTAAAAATTCACCAAATAGGTGCAATACTCATTTGTCGCAAAGTGGCTTCAGTATTGCATTTTATGCAATTTTAAATTCCTTATCGCAGGATTCGGGATAGAAATTTGCCCTTGACATCAGTAAATTTTTATATAAAATTGCAATATGGAAGTGTCAAAAAGTTTAAACTTTTTGTATAGGGATATAATCAAAAAGATAAATAATTGTCAGATAAGATTTTTACCTGCTTGGGCAATTCCATTTGATCTGGAATGATTATATTCATTACGGCTTTAATTAGAACAGACGATGAATTCCTTTATTCATCAATCCGACAATTGCCGAATTGTCAAATTTAATGCTACAAGCAAAAATAGGTTTTCAAAAGTTAACACTTTTCAGACTGTCTGGATTATGTTAATTTTTGAAATTAAAGCCGGCTATAAAGAAGAAAAAAATACTACATCTAACCCGAATTATTCATACTATTTTTGGTAAATTTCTTCCAAATGCAGTCCTGGAGTGGGCTTGCGCCTTTGTCAGTAGCGAGTAGCAAGTAGAGAGTAGAAAGAATTTTAATTCTTTTCTCGCTACTTGTTATTCTCTACTTTTTCTACTAAAAAGAAGGGGAGGGTGAGGGGACATTCTGTTTTTTTTCTTTTTGTCATTGCGAAAAGCGAGATTCCTCACCTGTCATTGCGAACCTCTCGTAGAGAGCCGAAGCAATCTCAAGATAGGCTCGGAACAGGCTCCGCAATCCCATTTGTTATCGGTCATTTCAGGGATTACTTCGTCGTTTGGTTCCTCACAAGAACAGATGGGATTGCTTCGCCCGCCTTCGGCGGGCTCGCAATGACAGAAGGAGTAAAGCGGGCTCAATGACAGAAGGAGTAAGGCGGGTTCAAAATGACTTTTAGTATGAATAGTCCGGGTTAAATCCCCCTTATTCCTCCTTTACAAAAAGGGGGATATAAAAATTGTAGTTGCCCAATTCATTGGGCATTGTCCGATAAATCGGACAACTACATTTATCTTTAAATATTTAACCATTCACCAATTAATGTCGGGACAACCCCTGAAATAAACCTGTCCTGACGTAAGTCAGGATTCAGGGCAGGCGCTTGTGGTTGCCCGTTTTTTCATCTGCATAATCCATTATTTTATCCGTTTGAATCCAAAGTATAGGAATTATTGAAATTCCAATACTTTAGAATAATGGAAAATTGAAGCAGACATTTCAAATATTATTTCTTTTGGAATAAATTGTTTATCTTGACAAAGATAATAAAATTGTTATAATAGCATATGTTTGGGGCAATTTTAGTTTTGTTTATGAGTGTAAGACCAAATATTCTCAATTTTATGCCACCATATCTACCTAAGAATCAGGTGCGTGGCGACCATATCTGGACATCAAATGGACCTTATGGAGGCTATATAAACGACATTTCAACTGATGGAAATGGTATTTACATCGGGCTGTTGATGAATGGGGTATATCGCCTACAACCGGCAACAGGCTGGGAGTCCAGAAGAACCGGAATTGAATATGCTTCAGTCATTTCTATATTGGGGAAAGGTCCGGACACACTGTTTGCCGGTTTGGAAAATAGCGGTTTATGGCAAACATATAATGGAGGAACTATATGGACCCGAAATCCTACGGTTCCTGAAACAGTTTCAATAAATACCATCTTCCGCTATGATAATTCTATTTTTTTTGCCGGCACCTCTAAACAGGGAATATATCGCTCTACCAATGCCGGGCAGACCTGGTATAAAGTTGGGAGTATTATTGTAGACACGGTTGATGCCCGCAGTTTTGCAAGGGATACAACTAATATTTATCTTGGAACGCTGGGGGATGGTATTTACATAAGTCCGGATTTCGGTCTTACCTGGACCCCGCTTCCGATGTCGGTAGACCCCTGGGTCTGGAAGATTGGAATTTTTTACTCAGGATTAAATGGTTATCTTTATGCAGGTTGCGAAGGTGGATTGTATTATCGGGATGTCCTGGGCAATTGGCATTCAACAACCCTTAATACATCCGTCAGTGACTTCGCTATATTACAAGACACCATCTTTGTCGCCACCTTTGCCGATGGTGTATGGGCGGGAAGAATTGCGGATTCAAATTTCGTGCCCAGAAATGGGGGACTTCTATATAAGAGCATCAACTCTATTGAAATTATTGGTGATACAATTCTTGTGGGAACTTGTGGCGGATTTTTTTATTCTACAAACCATGGATTGACCTGGCACGAGAGAAATCAAAACTTGAATGCCAATATCATCTGGGATATCGCAATAAATCCACTTAATAACCAATCAATCTATGTAGTCAGTTTTGGTGGACTTTATAAAAGTTACGATAATGGCGAATCCTGGATAAGATATGGCACCATCCCCGATTACCCCTTATTTACAGCAATTGCAATAAATCCCCAGGATAGTGCCAATATTCTTATTGGTGGAGTCCTCAATATTTATCGCACAGTGGATAACGGGTCAAACTGGGTTGGATTCTATATTGGTACCCAGGCGGTGTCGGATATTGAATTCAATCCCACAAATCCAATTGTTGTATATGCTGGAACCAAGCGTTATTTTTTTGCAAGCAGTAATAACGGTAGTACTTGGTTTGCGACTGATTCACTCAAGGGATACAATGACATCGCGGTTTGTTGGAATGCACCCGAGACATTATACATTGCAACCGATTTGGGTATTTTTAAAAGTAATGATGGCGGAATGCATTTTTATCCCATAAATAGTGGCTTGCCGAATGCACCATTCAGTCAAATAAATATTGATGGTTATTTCCCAAGTTTAATATATGCAGGGATGAAGGCCGCTTATGCCATTGAACCAACTCTATACCGTTCCTTTAATGGAGGCGCAAACTGGGATTCAACCGGATTTCCTGAAAATTCTGTCGCAAGGATAAAAGTAATAGATAACCTTCCTTTTTATCTACTTGTCAGTGCACAGGATAGCAGGATAGATTTTTCTCTTGATGGGGGCGTGAACTGGCACGGCATCAGCCCTGATTTACCCGGCAATTATTCACCGTCTTTTGAATTTAGTCCCATTTTGCACTCTGCCTATTTAGGTAACCTTTCCGGAATTTGGACCTACACGGATACCACAAAGCCCACAGTATTTATCAGTGCACCGGATTCTTTTTCTCCAGATGGCGATAGCGTGAATGATTGGATAAAATTCTATATAAGTGCTTCTGATAGTCATGGGATATACTACTGGAAACTTGCAATAATGCACAATAATGTTACCTGCGGACAGGTGGAAGGATTAGGTCAGCCAGATTCTATTATTTGGGATGGTTTTGATAGCCTCGGAATCCTCCAGAAAAATGGTTTGTATGAGGCAAGGGTTTATTGCCTTGATGGTTTTTTCAATTACGATTCCGCGCGTAAGTTTTTTTATTTAGAAAAAAAGCCAATGGTCTCAGGAAAGGGCACTGCGACATTCGGGCCTCAGGGCCGAAAGATTGCGGTTGACCATAATGGTGGAATCCATCTTGTCTATACCACATATTCCCCTAAAGAGATATTTTATACAACTTCAATAAATGGAATCACCTGGTCTGAGCCTTTGGACTTAAGCAATACAAAAAATGCCGCTTCGTCCAATCCCACGATTGTAATTGATAATGATAATAGAGTATATGTCTTCTGGGAGGAGGAGATTGATGGAAACACAGAAATTGTCTATAGAAGATTTTCCGGAGTTGCCTGGGATACAGTTGTAAGGTTGACAAATACTTCAGGTCCCTCGGTGTCTCCCTCGGTCGCTGTTACTTTAAATAATGACCTGCATCTCGTCTGGCAAGAAAGGCAAACCGATGAGATTTATTACCGCCGTTATCTATTTCAAAACGGAACTTGGACCCAAGCAGTGAATTTAAGCAATACTTCGGGTGCCTCAAGGGACCCATTCATTCTTGCTCATAATCAACTCTATCTTTTCTTCTGTGACAATACAAACGCCACACCCCTTAATTTTGAAATTCGCTATCGTCGGTATGATGGCAATAACTGGCTTGCGGAATCTATATTGACTTCAGATCCAGGAAACTCAATTTCGCCATTCGCCACCTCCGATTTTTCTGGAACCATTCACCTTTTCTGGACTGATTCTACACCCGGTAATTTTGATATTTATTATAAAAAATTTATCCCTGGTTCGGGTTGGAGCGCAGACACGAACTTAACGCAGAATATAGCCAACTCAACTTCGCCCACCGTTTCTATTGATTCTGTCAATAACATCTATCTATTTTGGAGCGAAGCGGGAGAAATCTATCAAAAGGTCAGAGACCATCAGTTGGGCTGGCTTAATGCACAAAACTTAAGTAATACACCGCAGAAATCAGACTATCCTTCTTCTTCTTTTAATTGTGATTTGGTCTGGACCGAAGGCGATTCTGCACCCTATAGGATTATTTATTTTAAGTCCTTTATTTCTGATACCACGGGTCCAAAATTTGCCATCAATAGCCCGGAAACCACATATCTTTATGATACCCTTGCCATCGCCTTTACCAGTGATGAAGAGCTCCAGGGTCTTCCCGTTGCCTGGTTAAAGGATTCGGTTCAGGATTCAATTCAACTGACAATAACCGAGAATGCGCCCTTGAATTATTCCGGCAAGGTTTATGTGAGTAATCTAATCGTTGGTCCTGGTGATGTTATTGTGCGGGGCACAGACTTGCACGGTAATCCGGGTAGTGCGGATAGCACAATCTACATTGATTCCTTAGATACCACACCACCCCGGTTTACAATTACTGCGCCTGATACCTGTCTTCTGGGTGATACCCTGTTTATTACCTGTGCTGTGAATGAACAATTGAGCGGTTTGCCAGTGGGTTGGTTAAAGGATTCGGTTCAGGATTCAATTCAACTGACAATAACCGAGAATGCGCCCTTGAATTATTCCGGCAAGGTTTATGTGAGTAATCTATTTGTTGGTCCTGGTGATGTTATTGTGCGGGGCACGGATTTGCACGGTAATCCAGGCAGTGCAGATAGCACAATTTACATTGATTCCTTAGATACCACACCACCCCGGTTTACAATTACTGCGCCAGACACCTGTCTTATTGGTGATACACTTTTTATTAGTTTCTGGGTTAATGAAATGCTAAAAGAAATTCCCAAGGCGTGGTTAAAAGATAGCCTTAATGATTCAATTAAGTTTACAGTTATTGAAGATTCGGTGCGATTTTATTCGGCAAAGGTTTTGGTCAGCGGGCTTTCAAAAGGCGGCGGCAATTTTACAATTATCGCAACTGATATGTCAAATAATACTGCAGATTCAACAATCACGATCTGGATAGGGACGAAAGGTGAACTCTTGCCCAGAGATTCCTGCTTTGCCTTTCCCAATCCCACGAGAAAAAACTATGTCAAGTTTATGTTTTATCTAAATCAGAATGCCCATCTAAAGATTGAAATCTTCACCCTATCCGGTCGCAAAATTCATACATTTTTAGATAGTGACTATGAAGGTGGTCGTCTTTATACGGAGACGATGTCTGTGGAAAATATGGGCAGTGATATCTACATCTTCAGGGCAATAGCAACCGCTGGTTCTCAAAAGGCAGTGGTTGTGAAGAAGTTTGGAGTCATCAAATGAATTTTATTTTGATAATATCCCTCTTAACACAATCATCATCGGGTTTAGAATTTTTAAGAATGAATGTTGGAGCAAGGGCTTCAGGCTTTGGTGGTGCATATACAGCTATTGCAGATGAACCATACGGAATATTCTATAATCCTGGCGGCATCGGTGGTCTTGAATATCACTATTTTTCTTCCTTTTATGGCCACTGGTTTTTGGATACAAAATTGGGAGCCTTGGCTACTGTCATATCTCTCGGCAAAAAAGGCAATTTAGGCATTGGTTTGCGCGGACTATTTACCGGAATGATAGAACAAAGGGACGAACAGGACCCATTTCATTATAATTATTATAGTGCCTATTTTTTAAATCCAAGTATTAACTTTGCAAAAAAACTGCATAATTTCAGTTTGGGCCTGGGACTTAATGGAATAACTACAAAAATAGAGACGAGCACAAGTAATGCACTCTTTTTGAATACCGGTTTAAAATACTCTACAAAGATTATTGATTGGGGTCTCTCCATTACCAATTTAGGAATGAGGGTTTTGAACACAAATTTGCCGGCTGGAGCACGTCTTGGGTTATGTCTCAAACCAATTCAGGGTTTGAATCTTTCACTTGACCTATACAAGCCAATAAAAGATAATTTCAGTTATTACCTGGGAATAGAATACGAGATTATCAAATTACTCAATCTTCGCCTTGGTTATAATAATGATTTCTATGCAGAAAAGTTCTATAGAAAAATCAGTTTTGGTCTGGGTATAAAAGTTAAAAATATAGAGATTGATTATGCATCTGCTTCCTCTGGTATCTTTGGCTGGACACATTTCTTCACCCTTTCTTATCAAATAATACCCGGTCTCAAAAAAGTAAAAGAGTTGTCTGCTAAAGAAAAAATGATGAGTGAAACATATTTGAGTCAAGGTATTGAATATTATAATCTCGGAAAGATTGATGAGGCATTAAATGCCTTTGACCTTGCGCTTATCTGGCAGCCAGAAAGTAAAGAGGCAGTTGCCTGGATTGACCGAGTGCAGAAGGAAAAGCGATTAAAGAGTATAGAAATATTCTTGAACGATGGTAAGGAAGAGATGAGCAAAGGAAATTATCTTGATGCCTTGTATGACTTTCAGAAGGCGTTAGAATTGGATTCCACCCGGAATGACATAAAAGCACTCAAACTTGATGTAGAAAAGAAACTCAAGCAAAATATTTCTGAGAATGTTAAAGAGAGTATTGAAAAAGGACTTGCAAGGTTCAGAAGCGGAGATTTTTTAGGTGCAGTTGGAATCTGGAATAGTGTTTTAAAAATACAACCTGAAAATACTACAGTAAAGGGTTATATTGAGGAAGCAAATAAAAAAATGGTTGAAGAGATTAGCGATGGTCTGAAAACGGTAAATCTCTATATCAGCCAGAATAATTTTAAGAAGGCTTATGATTTGGTGACAAAACTCCTTAAAAAATATCCTAACCAGGAAAATCTGACCAACCATAAAATCTTCATTGACCAGAAAATTACAGAAATGGTCAATAAACATTTGAATGATGGAAGGGCACTGTTTGCTGTGCATAAATATGAGGATGCAGAAAAAGAATTCCAGAAAGTTTTAGAATATGAGCCGAAAAATGTTCAAGCCCTTTCATATCTTGAGAAGATGAAAAAGGAGAGACCATCGAGCAAAAAAGAGGATGCTGAACGGTATTATCTTTTAGGGATTGATGCATATACCAAAAACAATTTTGAACTGGCAATTGATTACTGGAATAAGGTTATAGAAATAGACCCTAATTATCCTAATATAAAGAAGAATCTTGAAAGGGCAAGGATTAAATTGGCGGAGTTGAATAAGTGAATATGCAGTATCTCTACGTTCGCAGGAAATGCCGGATCGTCCGCCACACTACCTGGCAGACTTGCAGTATCATCTCCCTCTGGCAGATTTGCAACGAAGATTGGCAACCTAAAGTCGGTACTACAAGTCCCAACAGGACGATACTGCGAATCCCGAATTTCTTTTCGGGATGATAGTGCAATTACTGCATTTAGTAAAATGCGTTTCCCCATCAGATTAAAATTCAGTCTTCTTATTTCTCTCCTGCTCCTTTTAGTTGTTTTGATTGTTATGTGGTTTACTTTAACTCGGGTGAGAGGGGCATTAATCAATGAAATAAGATTACAGGGCGAAATCCTTTCCCGGGTAATTGCGTTAAATGCAGAAGACCCTCTTGTAACCAACGATGACCTTTATCTTGCAACTCTGGTAACCGATGCGATAAAGAATGAAGGAGTTGGTTATGCCTATATCACTGATAACAAAGGTATTATCCGTGCCCATAACAAAATTGAATTTATGGGCCGGTTAGAAAGGGAATTTATTCCACCTGCCCATTTGTATAAGGTAACCTTACCCATCTTGATTGCCGATAAAAAGGAGATTGGTAAGGTAAATATTGGTTTGAGCACCGACCGCATAGTAGTTACTACAAAGGCAATACAATTGGTTTTGATTTTAATTACTATATTCGGCGTAGGATTGGGAATTCTGGGTGCAATGTTTCTATCACGCTATCTTACAAACCCAATTAAAGACCTTGTTGCCGGCACACAGGAAATAGGAAAAGGAAATTTTGAACACCAGATTAGAATTAGAACCAATGATGAAATTGGAGATCTAACCATGGCATTCAATCAGATGGCGAAGAGTTTAAAGGAAAAAGAACAGATAAAGGATGCATTCAGACGATATGTTTCACATCAGGTCGCTGAAGAAATCTTTAAAAATCCAGCAAAATACATGGAGACATTGAAAGGGACAAGGCGCAGGGTAACAGTGCTCTTTGCTGATGTGCGGGGATTTACGCCGTTAGCCGAGCGCCTGCCTGCTGAAGAGGTGGTCTTTTTGCTCAATCAGGTTCTTACGACAATGACTGATGTTATTTTTAAATGGGAAGGGACGATTGACAAGTTCATCGGTGATTGTATTATGGGAGTTTTTGGTGCACCAATTGCCCATCCGGACGACACAGACCGGTCAATTTATGCGGCTGTGGATATTCAAAAAGCAATAGATATGCTGAATCAGGATCTAATAAAACAGGGCAAGTCACCCATCAGAATCGGCATCGGGATAAATACTGGCGAGGCTGTGGTCGGTAATATAGGAGCAAAGCAGAGGCTTGATTATACGGTGATTGGCGACTCGGTGAACCTTGCTGCCCGATTACAGGAGATTGCCGGAGGAGGGGAGATAGTTATTTCAGAAACGGTATTTAAGGCAACCAAAGTGCCCTATCAATTTTCTGAGCCGATGCTCATTAAAGTAAAGGGTAAAGAGAATCCAGTTCGCATATATAAGATTCATCCTGTGGATGTTTTATAATTTTCAAATCTTACTTTCTCTTTTATTATGAAATTCAAATGGATTAATTCTATAAAGTTGATGTTGAAAAATAGCCCGGTTGAAACAGGATTTGCCTCTCTCGGTTTTTACTACATTCTATCATTTTATTATTAAATAATAAGAACATACATCAGGGGCTTTGCCCCTGAAATCTCGCCCCTCACCCTTCCCTCTCCCCGTTAAAACGGGGAGAGGACTAAGATGAGGGGTCCCTTTTTAATTTATTGAAAGCATAGGAATTTTTCAAATTCCTCTACCTGAACATACATCAGGGGAATTCTTCCTCTGAAACCCCATATAATAAATGCCTAAATGCCAAAACACCTAAATGCCTAAAATTTAGGTAGTTTAGGAATTTTGAACTTTTGGGTATTTTTTTATTAATACCGTCCTTTCCCGAATATCTTGTCGCCTTTTTTTCTATAATGAGAAATTTCATTATTAAGTATAGCGCTCTAACCGCAGGTTAGGCAAGGGAGCGAAGCGACCGAAGCCATTTTTCAAATTCCAATACTTTAAGATAATGGAAAATTGGAATAGACATTTTGAGAATAAAACATCTGATAGTGGAAAATATTTTGTATAAATTTTTCCTGAAAAAAGTGACTCCTCTTGCATTGTCTGTTCATTGACAAATTTTAAATAATGGATATAATTAATAAAAATGGATGAATTTTTTATATTGGAGGCAGAATGAATAGAATAAAAAAAATCGGGTATGAAATCTTCAGGCAATAACAATCAATTGTCTAAACAAATCTGGTACCTGATAATATTATTTTTTCTTTTTTTGGCCGCCTTGAGTAATGCTCAAATTCCAACCTGGATAAGGCAGTATGGTATCCCTGACCGTGCGGATTTTGCATTCGGCGGGATTGTTGAAACCGATAATGGCGATTTTGTTGTTTGTGGAGCGACTCTAAACAGGTTTCCATTAATCAGTTGGGACCAAAATGGCTATTTCATTAAAATAAATACCTTTGGTGATACAATCTGGACAAGAGTGATTGGAAGTATGGGTTTGGGTGCTGGTCCAGATTACATTCTTGATGTGCTGATAAATAATAACAACGAACTCGTTTTTACCGGTTTTAAATACAAAAATCCCAGCCGAGATGTCTGGTTTATTAAATATAGTCTTGGTGGTGATTCGTTGATTGATAAGACAATAGGTGGACCATTGGAAGATAATGGAAACGAGATAATTCAGAATCCGGATGGAACATATATGATTATTGGTGATACAAAATCCTTCGGCACCCAGAATGGGGGTAAGGATGTCTGGCTCCTAAAAGTCAATCAAAATGGTGATACACTGTGGACAAGAACCTACGATTTTGGATATACAGATATTGGCACAGGAATAATCCCTTTTCCGGGGGGAAATTATCTGGTAACTGCATTCAGTATCACCGGTCACTGGCTCATTCCACCCGAGTATATGGGCTTTGCATCTTATTTTGTCATTAATTCCCTGGGTAATGTTTTGAAAACTATTTCATTTGATGAGGACAGTTTGACCCAATTTGCTGCGATTATACCGACCGGCGATGGTGGTTTCATAATCGCGGGAAGCAGAAGCGTATATGATATTTTTCCGAACCGTGACATCTGGGTATTAAAATTGAATTCCAATGCGGATACAGTCTGGACAAAGACCATCGGTACCTACTTCTATTATACCTACCTCTGATGGAGGGATAATTATTGCCGGCTGGAGGGATGCAAATTCCTGGGATAGTCTTACATTTGGTCCTGCTGATTTCTGGGTGATAAAGGCAGATACCAGTGGTAATGTAAGTGGGATAACCGATTCAAGAGAGATTCTGAAAAATTCTTCAGAGAATTTGAAAATTTCTCCAAATCCTTGCAATATGGCAGCAAAAATCCAATTTTCAATTTCCCACAAAAATTATGTTGTATTAAAAATCTTTGATGTCTATGGTTCTGAGGTTGCAACGATTTTTAACCGAGAATTTAATCCCGGTTCATATTCTTATATCTGTAATGCAACGGGCTTGCCAAATGGCATATATTTTGTATCACTGAAGATTGGAAACAATCTTTGCCAGACCCAAAAATTGATAATCCTGCGATAAAGAGTTCCTAAAATTATCAGAAAACCGCAAGGTTTTTATAGATTATCTCATCAGTTGATTAGTTGGAAATTAACCATTGGTTGAATAATTGACTTTAGACATTTTCCGTATATAATCATTTAAATGTCTGATAGAATTCATACATATAATATAGGATTGCTTGGATTTGGGAAGGTCTTGAGGTCATTTGTTAAGTATTATCTTAGGAACAAACAAAAGATTATCAAAGAATTTGGCTTTGAGTTGAGATTTTGTGCACTCGCTGACTCCGAGAGTTCTGTGGCCGGGGACATAAATATTCATAAATTCCTTTATATAAAAGAGAAGAGGGGCAGACTGGGGAATATCAATAAAAATCCATTAGAAATATTTATGCCTCTGATTAAAACCCAAAAATTGGATATAATAATTGATGGCCTGCCCGGTTTAAGAAACGAAGCCGGGGTGAGTTTTCCCTTTATAATTGAGTCATTAAAGAACGGCGTCAATGTAATATGCGTTAATAAATCACCATTGGTATTTAAAGGTGATGAGATTTTCCAATTGGCAAGAAAGAATAAAGTTTATATCGGGCTCAATGCGACTACAGGTAGTGCGTTGCCAGTTTCGGGAATAATCAATAATGAATTAATAAGCGCCCGGATTTATAAAATTCGTGGTGTTCTTAATGGGACAAGTAATTATGTTCTTGATAAGATTATGTTTGAATCAAAGCACAGGGTTGAGGCGATTCAGGAGGCAATTAAGATGGGTATTGCTGAACCCGATTACCGATATGACCTTGAGGGAATAGATACCTGTTTTAAAACCGTCATTATCGGACTTTTACTGACAGGCAAATGTGCAGACTTGAAATCTATACCCTGTTGTGGGATTATGAAATTGGATGATAAAGAAATAAATTTTAATGTGAAAAGAGGCAAGGTTGTTAGGTTGATTGGTAATCTTTCTATCAAGAGTGGTCAACCATTGGTTTCAGTTGGACCTGAGTTCATTGACCGAAATGACCCGTTATATGTGGTATCAGGTGCAAATAAAGGGATAACTTTTTACACAAAGGGTATGGGCGAGTTGACTTTGATTGGTGGCGCATCGGGATTGGATGCTGTTGGTGCTACAATTATGAAGGATATAATCAATTTTCACAAAGGTAACAAATGAAATTATTAGCGATCTCTGATATTCATGGACGTACAAATTATAGTAAAGAAATTTTCAATATCCTGACCGAGGTAGATGTGGTTATCATTTCAGGAGATATTACAAATTTTGGCGGGAAAAAAGAGGCAAGATTTGTACTCAATGAAATAAAGAAGTTTAACTCTTTTGTTTTAGCCGTGCCTGGTAACTGCGATCTTTTTGAAGTTATTGAGGTCTTAAAAGAAGAGAATATAAATTTACATGGAGAAATAAAGGAATTTAATGGCCTAATTTTTTTTGGAATTGGGGGCAGTGGCTATACACCATTCAGGACACCCCAGGAGTACTCGGATAAAGAGATTGAAAAAATTTTAGAGAATTATGAAAAAAGAGGCGGCGTAGAAATATTTGTTACCCATACACCGCCGATTAATACAAAAGTTGATAAGACATTGTTAGGAATTCAGGCGGGCAGTGATGCAATCCGCACATTTATTGAAGATAAACAACCGGATTTGTGTCTATGTGGTCATATTCATGAAGCGAAGGGAATTGACTATATAGGCAGGACAATTGTCGTCAATCCCGGTCCGTTCCCAAAAAACTATGCCTTGATTGAGATAACCGAAAAAATTACAGTAAAATTGATGGGCTGAATATACCTTTGAGCCTAACCCGGATTATTCATACTAAAAGTCATTGCGAGCCCACCTTACTCCTTCTGTCATTGAGCCCACCTTACTCCTTCTGTCATTGCGAGCCCGCCGAAGGCGGGCGAAGCAATCCCATCCGTTCTTGTGAGGAACCAAACGACGAAGTAATCCCATTGAGATTCCTCGTCCGCCACACTGTATGGCGGACTCGGAATGACCCTTCGGGTCAGATTGCTTCGGCAACTTCGTTGCCTCGCAATGACAAGGAAGGAAAAAACTCGCAATGACAAAAAGAAAAAAACAGAGAGCAGTTTCCAACCACGATATAAACTTGAAGTCTTGGCATAAACACATAATAAAAAAATGTAGTGGCCGAGTTTACTCGGCATAAAGAAGTCAAGCAAGATTGACCACTACAATTCTATTTTTTATGTCAAGTAAGCTTGACCACTACAAAAACATTGGCAGGATCGTCCGCCATACCTTCTTTTTAGTAGAAAAAGTAGAGAGTAACAAGTAGCGAGAAAAGAATTAAAATTCTTTCTACTCTCTACTTGCTACTCGCTACTGACAAAGGCGCAAATCCGCTTTAGGATTGCATTTGAACGAAATTTACCAAAAATAGTATGAATAATTCGGGCTAATAGTATTATCTCAAAAGAGATTCAAATCTATCCTTGACACTATTCCCCATTGTGGATATAATAGTCAAGAGGAGGTTTTATGGCAAAATATCTTGCACCATTTTTATATGCTCTGACCCTGTGGGCTGTTAATCTAAATCAAGGAGACCTGACAGGTGTTGATGTTGAGGTTTCCAATGGCAAAATGAGATATGTGACGCCCCTCAGCGAGAAACCGAATTTCTTCCCAAAGACAATAAGATATGAATCTTCCCGGGCCGAAACACTATGGGTGGACCGTAATCATCAATATGCTATTGCTGAACATGTTTCTATTTCAGGTGATGGGATGTTTATTCAGGTGGGTTGGTGGCTAAATAATGAAAGGGCAAGTTTTTATCATACTCTTGGTAATAACATACCTCTATGGTCTTATTCGTTGCCCCTGACTGAATGGTATGTGCCGGTTGATGTTTCATATACCGCTGAAGATATTGCAGTTGGAGCAGGTGGTGAGCCATTTTATAGTTTCACGGCAAATAGTCCGGCACCAAAATGGCGCTATAATCTGCCCGATGGATTTAAAATCGCCACGAGTTCTCAGGGAACGACGGTAGCGGTTAATGATGATGGAACAATTTACGGTGTTCTGGGTAGCGGGAGTGGGGTTGGAAAACTTTTTATTTTTAATCAAAATGGTGATACAATTCGCACAATTTCGTTTTCTCCGAATAGCGGAATTTACGGACTGGATATTTCCACTGATGGAAGCGTGTTCTGCGTCTCAACATATTATGTAACATACATCTATAATCTTGATGGCACGCGTCGCGATTCCCTCTACAATTATGGGCAGACACCGGGCAAAATCTCAGGCAATGCCAATTATCTGGTGAAAGGACATTTCAATGGAAGGGTTTATCTCTATCGCTGGAATGGAACAAATTATACTCTCAAATGGGATCATTATACTGGTCATCCCTGGGTTACTGCAGTGGCAATTTCGGATAATGGAGCAACAATAATGGCCGGAACATTTCAATATACTCCATCTTATTCGGGCAAGGTTTTGATGTATGATTCTTCGTCGGCAACCCCTTTATGGGAGTATACTCAGTATGGAGACTATGTTGATGATTGTGCACTTGCCGCAAACGGTGAGCGGGGAGTTGCCTGTTCCTGGGGACAATATCAAGGAACCTTTGGTGATGTGCTTACTGTATTCAATAAATCATCGGCAATTCCTGTATTCCAGTTACTTGATGATATTGATGAGCCGGGTTCAATTACCTCGGTGGATATCTCCAAGGATGGTTCATTTGTTACTGCTGGTGGAAAGGCTGTTCATGCCCGGGAATTCGGAAACGGAGGCGAGGTTTATGCAATAAGGATTATTGAACCGCTGGCAAATGATGTTGGAGTAAAGAGTATCAATGCCCCTGATAATTTACTACAGGCTGGACAATCAATTACGCCTCAGGCAACGATAAAAAATTATGGAACTTCTTCAGTTAGTTTTAATACACTTTGCTCAATTTATGATTCGCTCGGTTCATTACTTTATGCGGATACCGTATCAGTGAGTAATCTTGCCGGAGGTGCTGAGCAGGTAATAAGTTTCTCACCAAACTGGACTGTTCCTAATTATGGTCGTTATACTACTATTGTATATACCCTTCTCTCCGGCGACCAGTTTCCCGCAAATGATACATTACAGAAGGGAAGTATCTGTTTTCATGACGGAATGGTGGCAAGAATTGAGTATCCATTCAATGAATTGACCCTGCATTATACACGGCCCCCAAGAGTAATGATTGTCAATTACGGCAGTTATGCGGAAAATATTCCGGTTATCTGTAATATTTATGATGCAGGAAATAACCTTGTTTATACCGGAACCGGTCAGATTTATCTTTCCCCCCTTCAGTCGGGTACAATCTGGCTGAATCCTGCCTGGTCTCCAGCCGGGATTCAGAACTATTCAGTCTATTTTTATACAAATGTTCCTGATGACTACAATCACTCCAATGATACCCTGATGAAAAATGTAGATGTTACAACAGAAATATTGTATGATGATGGAAATCTGGACATTTACGGTTATGTCTCTTCTAATTATTATGACAATAAATTTGCCCAGAGGATGATTCCTTGCTTACCACCACCGTATATAATAACTCAGGCACGCTTTTACTCAAGCACTGCGGCACCTATTATTATGTCTCTAAATGCTGATTCATCCGGCCTACCCGGACTCGGTCCGATTTATCATATTGCACCACCTGAGACAATATATCCATCTGGAACCGGGTGGGCAGTAAAGAGTTATTCGCCTCCCATTGAAATGAACAATTCTAATCCCTTCTGGTTTGTGCTACACTGGTTATCAAGTTCGCCAACATCACCGTATATCGGAATGGATAATACTGTTCCCCGGGATAGTGTTTCATACTGGTACTGGACCGGTTCCACGAATCCAGGCTGGAATCCATGGTTCTCATACGATTTTATGATGCGGGTTTATACAGACCAGGGTCCGGGGATTTCCGAAAAAAGTTTTGAACCGCAGGCGAGATTTATCCTTTATCCTCCCTTACCCAATCCTTTCTCAAAAAGAATACAGTTAAGATTTAATGTTCCTGAAAGCAGAGAAATGAAACTCAATATTTATGATGCTGCCGGCCGTATGGTAAGGTGTTTATATAAGGGCGGGATTGAAAAAGGCGTATACAAAATCGTCTGGGATGGCAGAGACGAAGTGGGGAGATTGGTTGGCTCGGGGGTATATTTTGTAAAGGCTAACTACAGAAACGAAGTCTTTACGGAAAAGATTATTTTTATCAGGTAATAGCATAACCTGCATCGCGCGATACCTGGATTCTAAAGGAACGCAAAGAGAGTAGCAAGCGAGAAATGGTTACGATTTAATCAGTGTATCGGGAGCATAATAATATAGCGACCAGAGGTAAGTTTTTCCCAAAAGATGGAGTAGCAAAACTTGTTTCGCACCAAAAAATGCAGACCAGGGTTTGCTACTCCGAAAAACTTAAGAAAATTTAGGAACAACTAAACTATTATGACCAGAGGAAAAAGGAGGTTTAATGTCTAATCGGCATTTTAAAATTAAATTGGGGGAGTATTCCAAAACAATCTTTCTCTTTCTATTTTGTATTACCCTGGTTTCTGCTCAATTTTTAAAAGAACCCGCTCTTTCGGATTTGGTATTAAAGGAATTGCGGTCGTCTTTAAAACTGGATTCTTCTGATACTGCCTTGATGAATGCCCTGACCAACAATGAATTGCACAGAATCGCCTTAAATCGTAAATTTATGATGAGCCATAATAAACTTTTTACAAAGCGGATTGAAAATAAAGATGTTACCGACCAGAAAAATAGCGGACGATGCTGGATATTTGCGGGTCTCAATGTTCTTAGGCCTAAGGTCATAAAAAGGTATAATTTGAAAACTTTTGAATTTTCCCAGTCTTATATTTCATTTTATGACAAGTTGGAAAAGGCAAACTTTCTACTTGAATTCATAATCCAGACCAGAGACCGTGACCTGATGGACCGTGAACTTGTTGAAATCATTGAGGACGGTGTCCAGGATGGCGGATACTGGCAGTGGTTTGTTGCCCTGGTGAAAAAATATGGAGTCGTCCCCAAGGAGGTATTCCCGGAAACAAATCCCAGTAGCAATACCTGGCTGATGACCCAGTTATTAGACGAACAGGTTCTGAGCGGAGCAGGAATTTTACGCCAGATGGCAAAGAATGGTGCTGATGAAACCGAACTCAGGGCTTTCAAACTCAGGGTCTTAAAGAATGTATATAAAGTTCTGGTAATGAATTTTACCGAACCACCAGAGAAGTTTGTCTGGCGCTACGAAGATAAGGATGGCAAAATTTTTGAGTCAAAAAAATATACGCCTCAGGAATTCTTTAAAGAAGTGGTTGGCGTTGACCTCAAAAATTATGTTTCCCTGATTGATTATCCAGGACGGGAATATAACCAGCTCTATCAATTTGACAATTGTCGGAATGTTTTTGATGCCCCAAACCCGCGGAGTGCCAATGTCAATATCGCACTGATAAAGGAAGTGGTAAAAAAATCAATTCTGAATGACGAACCGGTCTGGTTTGCATGTGACATAGGTAAAGAGTGTGAAAGAGAGAATGGAATTCTCAGTTCAAAAATTTTTGATTACGATGTAATATTCAAAAGCGAATTTAAGATGAATAAAGAGATGAGGATTTTTTATAGAAATAGTTCAGCCAATCACGCAATGGTCCTTTTAGGAGTTGATGTTGTAGAAGATAGGCCAATAAAATGGCTTGTTGAAAATAGTCATGGTAAAGACGAGGGAGATGAGGGTTTTTACATAATGTATGATGACTGGTTTGATGACTATGTTTATGAAGTGATAATTGATATAAAATATTTGCCTGAAGAAATAAAAAAAATCTTTCAGCAAGAACCAATTCACCTGCCGATATGGGACCCAATGGCAGAGTTGCTCAGGGTTAAATAGAAACCCTGAATGAAAGAACAATTTATAGTGCCCCGTGGATTTCCCAAAGAACTCTGGGGTCTATTTGCAACCAGTGTAATCAGTTCTATCGGTTTTTCCATCACAATGCCCTATATGAGCCTTTTTTTGAACAACATTCTCCACATTCCCATGACTCTGGTTGGAATATTATTAATGTCCGCTCAGGTGATTGGAGCAACTGTTGGTTTATATGGCGGCGAAATTTCTGACCGATTGGGCAGAAGGTTTATTATGGCACGTTCCCTGCTGGGCCGATTCTTTCTTTTTGTGATAGTTGGGGCAGTTATATCAAGGTGGCAAAATATTTATTTAATCTTCTTTTTTCTTATTACCAATTCAGTGCTCTTTTCTTTTTACATTCCCGCTTCTCAGGCATATGTTGCTGATTTAATATCTGAAGAGCATCGGCTATCTGCTTATGGCTTATTGAGAATGGGGGGCAACTTGGGATGGGCATTGGGTCCCGCAATCGGCGGGTTGTTGTCAATGATAGATTATGCATATCTTTTCTTTGTAACTGCATTCTGTATGATAATCGCAACATTGATTCTGATAAAATTTTGTAGAGAATCGTTATCTCTTAGAATAAGTGATTCGGCGATGCCGGGTGAAAAATATTTTAAACTGAATATTAACTTCAAAGCGATATTATCGGTTGTCTCGGACAGGCAATTTCTTTCCTTTACATTGATTTCATTTAGCATCTTTATAGTCTGGGGACAACTTGTTTCACCCTTGTCCATATATGCTGTGAACCGGATAGGTATTACAAAGGGTCAACTGGGTGTATTATTTTCTATAAATGGTTTTATGGTTGCTTTATTCCAGTATTTTATGACCAATCTCGTGCCGGATAAAAAGGAACTTGAGGCACTGGCGATCGGTTCGTTCGTCTATGCGATCGGCTATTTATCTATAAACTTTGCCGATTGTTTTTCATCTCTGATTATTTCAATGATTATTATCACAATTGCCGAAATGGTTGTAACGCCATCCAGTCAGAGTTATGCCTCAAAGATTGCCCGACCAGAGAATCGGGGAAGGTATTTGGCTTTTTATAATCTTGCTCAGACCTTTGGCTGGGCATTTGGACCTTTGTTGGGGGGAATCCTGCTTGATATCTTCGCAGGTCGTTCTCCATTTATCTGGGTTACGATTTCAATTGTTGCGTTGTTTTCCACAACGGGGTTCATTATTTTCAAACGTAGGTTTTCTTAGATTCACTAAATGGGATACTTAAATATGAACATACTTCAGGGGCTTTGCCCCTAAAATCCTGCCCCTCACCTTAATCCTCTCCCCGCCACAAAGATTGGCGGGGAGAGGGCAAGGGTGAGGGGGAATTTTATCTGTTTTTAATCTGCCCTTATCCGTTTGAATCCAAAGTATAGGAATTATTGAAATTCCTATACTTGTATTTAGTTTTTTTTCATAATGAAAAGTTTCATTATTAAGTATAGTGCTCTAACCGAAGATTAGGCAAGGAGGCGAAGCGACCGAAGCAATTTTTCAAATTCCTATACCTTTAAATATTAAAATTATCGGTGCATTATTAAAACAGATTTTGGTAATATTTAAATTTTAAATTTCAAAAAACTAACCCGGGGGTTGAATCCCAGTTCCCATAGTTTTTCTAATAATTGAGGGTTAGTATTTTTTAAATTTATGGTGTATATCTTATAGACCTGTTTTTCGTTCCTTAAGGGATTGAAAAGGTCTTTATAATAGACCGGGGCATCAATAAATTCAAATGAATCAATCAATTGCCTCTCGTATTCTGCCAATTTGAGTTCTTTTATAGTTTCCTCAAATATTGAGGAATAAATAAGTAATACCGATTGCTGATCCTTCAATAAATTGTTTTCCCTTTCAATAATTTCTCTTTCTTTCAAGAATTTTATTTTCTTCAAAATATCAATTCCCAAGTAATCTTCGGGTAACAGGATGTCGCCTTTGATATAGAATGTAATATTCGGGGGTGCTACAATAAATGAATATCTTATATCATAATCTCTGCATAATGAATAAGTTTTTATACCGATTGATTCGGGGAGATAAGAGTGGTAGGTGATTGTATCCCAGCTGAACAAGATATTTATTATGAATATCAGAATGAGAAGATAATTCCGCATTTTTTTAAATTTATATAAAAACGATGCTGAGAACAGGGCAAGAATTGGAATTACTGGATAGGCAAGGCGGAAGTAGTGATAATAGAATCCAAGAATCAGAAAAAATATTGAGGCTGTTATTAACAGAAGGTAATCTGGTTTATGTTTTATTCGGTAAAGGATTGCGGTAACAAAAATGAGAGGAGCAAAGCGGATTATGTAGAACAAAAATTTCAGATGATTTATACCCAGTAGGTTTCCAAAACGTTGAGAGATTCCCGATACTTTGATAATTTTGAGAAAGATAAAAAGATAGGGGAGAAGGAGGAGCAGCGGGAAAAGCACGGAAAAGAGAAACCAGTATTTATTGATTTTTTTTCTGTAGATAGTGCCGATGGCAAGGATAATGGGAAAGAGAATTGGACCGGAATATTTTGTATAACAAGCAAGAAGGGTGAAAACGCCAGCAAGGATATAGTGGCGAGTGAGATTGGTCTTCAAGCCGTAAAAGAAAAAGTATAATGCAGTAATAAAGAAAAACAGAAACGTCGCATCACTCAATCCCGACTTAGAAAAAAATAGGAAATATTCGGTAGAAATGAATAATACAACCGCAAACAAACCAACGCCTTCAGAAAATAGTTCACTTCCCAAAAGGAAAAGGACATAAATTGTAAGAACTGAAAATATTATTGAAATGATGGGAAGGATTGTGTCCCTGTAACCAAACACCTTAAAAATGAGGGCGATGATAAGTTGGAATAGCGGCGGGGTCTGGAAATTGAATGGTTTACCATCACCGCCCGAACTTGCCAGCCATTTTCCCTGAAGGGCAAATACCCCTTCATCCCAGTCAATAAGTGTGATATTTTTCAGGTTGAAAATATTCAGAATGAGAAAAAATAAAACAAAAATATGAACGAAATAAATCTTTTTCATTGTTTTGAGAAACTTGTAATTTTTAATTTAATCTTTAGATTATTTACCTATTCTTCACGCCAGAAGAGTATCCTTCCACAATTGGGGCAGGTTACAATGTCCTTTTGTTTGGTGAGCATCTCGGTCGGCAGTTGTTGAAAACAACCAAAGCAGAAACCGTTCTTCACTTCGGCAATTGCGAGTGGATACCGTTTGCGAAGTCTTTCATAGGCATCACTGTATTCCTTGGGGATTTTTTTAAGAATCTCCGCCCTCATCTTTTTTAAATTTATCAGTCCAATATCCTCCTCAATCTTGAAACCAACTTTTTTGTATGCCTGCATATCCACGATTAGATTGTCAAGGTCAAAAAGTGATTTTAAGTGCATCATTATTTCTTCTTTTTTATCAATACCTGCCATATTCACTTCCTTTTTGAGAGATTTTTTTCAATTTCGTTTATCAGCGCAATAAACTCTTCCGGTGTTTTGGGTTTATTTATTAGATTGCCCCGGGTAATCTCTTTGGAAATCTGCACTATCTTGCCCAGTGTGATGAGATATTGATTTCCCGGATCCTGGGGTGGGGCGATAATCAAAAACAAGAGGGAAACAGGTTTTTTATCAATTGCATTATAATTTATTGGCTTAATAGTCCTGCCGACAGCAATTTCCAATTTACTGACCGCCAGGGACCGGCAATGGGGGATTGCGATTCCCCGGCCGATTCCGGTTGAGCCGAGTTCTTCTCTTTTTAAGAGCGTGGAGTATATTAACTCCGCATCAGTTTTACTTTTTATCATATAGACAAGGTCCTTAATGACATCTTCTTTCTTTGTTGATTTTAACTCAAGATTGATTCGGTCCTTTGACAAAAGACTTGCCAGATTCATTTAACCTCCTTAAATATAAAATACCTAAATTGCCTAAATTTTAGGGATTTATTATTGGGGTTTTTATCTCCCTGCCATAGGCAAAGCGCGAGGTGTATTCCCCTGAATATCTTGAAGTATTGGAATTTCAATAATTCCAATGCCTTGGATTCAAACGGATAAAGGCAGATTAAAAACAGATAAAATTCCCCCCCACCCCTGCCCTCTCCCCGTTTTAACGGGGAGAGGATTAAGGTGAGGGGCGAGGTTTCAGGGGTGAAACCCCTGATTATGTTCTTTTTAATAGGGTTTGTTATTTGGTCATTAGAATTTACTTGGAATTTAGGATTTGGGATTTGGAATTTATTCATTTACATCCTCTCCGGACAGGAGCATCCCAAAAGAGCCAGGCCAGTTTTAATTGTCCGGGCAGTTCTTGAGACCATAAAAAGCCTTGCCTGGGTAAGTTTTTCATCCTCACCAACAACCCGATGTTTTTGATAAAAATAGTGAAAATTTCGGGACAAAGAAATAAGATAATGGGTGAGGGAAAACGGGTCAAGGTCCCTTACGGCATCTTCAATCACTTCTGGAAATTTGAGGGTTTGTTTTATCAAATCAAATTCCTCTTTTTCTCTGATAAGTGATAAATCAGGTTTTTCTTCCATTTTTATTCCCTTTTCTTCGGCAAATCTAACTATATTTCTGATTCGCGCATAGGCATACTGGACATAATAGACCGGATTCTCCTCGGATTCCTGCAATGCCAGGTCAAGATCAAAATCAAGATGCTGGGAACAAGAACGCATCATCAGGAAGAAGCGAACTACATCAACCGGAATTTTTTTTAGAAGGTCGTCCAGTGCCCAGAAAGTTCCTGCCCGTTTTGACATTGAGAGAAACCTTCCTTCCTTTTTTAGTTTTACTTCCTGAACGATGATGATTTTAAGCATATCCGCTGGATAACCCAGGGCGACAAGAGCCCCTTGCAGACTTTTTGTCTGTCCCAGATGGTCAGGACCAAGGATTGTAATAAGTTTTTCATAACCGCGCTCAATCTTGTTTTGATGATATGCAATATCGGGTAATAGATAGGTATAGCGATTGTCAGAGGTGATTAGAACGCGGTCTCTTGTATCACCGAAGAGGGTCGTTTTCAAATAGAGTGCGCCGTCCTTTAAGAAACAGAGGTTTTTTGATTTAAAGAAGTCAATTATCCTTTCTATATATCCTTCACTTCTGATTTTTGACTCCGGAATCCAGTTTTTAAAAACGACCCCAAACCGCTCAAGGGTTCTTTTCTGTTGCGAGACAAAATAGTCAACGGCGTATTTTTTTATCGCCTCAAAGTCCTCAATTTTTTCTTTCAAAATTTCTTTTGCCAGTTCAATAATATATTCACCGTGATAGCCGTTATCCGGGATTTGGCACTTCTTGCCCTGAAGTTCATTCATCCGCTGAATAATACTTTCTGCCAAAAGGTCAATCTGTCTACCTGTATCATTTATGTAGTATTCTGAATCGGCATTGTATCCGGCATAGTTTAACAATTTTACAAGCGAATCACCAAAGACCGCAGCACGGGCATTCACAATATTTATTGGCCCGGTGGGATTGACACTGACGAATTCTACATTCATCCTAATTCCCCTGCCCAGTTCAAGTTTGGGTTCAGCATCTTCAGCGAGTTTGGCGAGGAGATATTCAGGGTTTAACACAAAATTTATAAACCCCGGTTCGTAGATGACCATCTCAGCAATTGCTGGATTTTTTATCTTTGATTTTATCTCTTCAGCAATCCCGGTAGCTGAAGTTTTGAGGCGGGTTGCAATTTTCATCGCAAGATTTGTTGAGTAGTCACCCCTTTTTGTTACCGGCACACTGTCAATAATAATTTTTTCATCAGGAAATATATTCTGGAGGATTTCTTTTATTTCGGTTCTTATTGATTTTGCCATGTAACCTGTGGGGCGTCTCCCCAGAGTCTTTCCAGTCCATAAAATTCCCGGACCTCTTTTAGAAATATGTGAACAATGACATCAACATAATCAAGGAGAATCCAGCCCCCCGATTCCATCCCTTCAATATGGTCTGGATCTTCGTATTCAGCAAGATACTGGGCGATGGTTCGGTTGTGAATCTCTGACAGACCCTGGGCAATGACGAAATAATCAGTGATGGGTGAGATACCCCTTAAATCAAATATCACGATCTCCTCGCCTTTTTTTTCACTAATTATTCTTGCCAGTGCCTTTGCAAGATTTCGGGACTTAGAACTTTTTTTCAACATCGGGAAAGAGTTTTTTATAATCTGCTCCAATGATTAAGGTTACATCAAGATAGAGGGCCGGGTCAATGTCGCTACCAATATTCTTACAGTGGATTCTTTTTGCAAAATATCGGGCATTTGCATTGTCTTCCCTTTCTCTTTCAATTACTACGGTTTCGGTAAAAACTTTATCCTTTAGATCACCAATTTTTACAACATTAAATCCCTTTTCACGAAGAATTTCGGTCACTTTTATTGCCAGTCTATTTACCCCGCATCCATTGAGGACTTCAATTCTCATATTGGAATTTTTTTTATATATCTTTTGGGGGTCTTCCTTTGTCCGCATATATATAACTGATGCCCCAAACAGAAAAAGGAGGATGAATAGAATTACAAGTTCAATCCTGCCTGAGTTTTTTTTCATTTTTCTTTCAAAGGGTCTTTTAACCCTTTAACCATTTTTTCTCCATCTTTTATCCAGACAAAAGGTCCGACAATCTCATTATCATTTATTGTGGTATTTCCTTCAATCAATGTAAAGGGTCTGATCTGGACAAATTTTCCGATTTTAACTGTTAAATCAATTGTGGTTGTCGCCGGGTCTTCAATATAAACGCCTTTTTTCATTAACTCTTCAAACCAATTTCTTTTCAAAATCTCCCTTATCCTTGTTAGGTCAAATTTTGTATTTACCCCGAGGATTTCTTCTTCATTTTTTATCTCAAAACCAATCACTTTTCTTCTTTCGCTGATAAGTTTGTGGACAATATCAGTGAGATAAAATTCCTTCTGTCTATTCTGGGGCGTTATCTTTTCCAAAACCCGGACAATTTCCTCCCTTTTTCCGAAATAAATCCCGGTATTGATTTCATTGATTTTCAATTCTTCATCTGTTGCATCAGAATGCTCAACAATTTTTAAGAAATTTCTGTTTTCATCCCGAACAATTCTTCCATATCCTGTAGGATTATTTACCCGACAGGTTAAGACACTGAGATGGGCACCTTTATTAAAATGATTTTCAATCATCATCTGAATTGTATCCTTTTTTAAGAGCGGGACATCTCCATAAAGGATTAGAATATGGGGATTGCTTGCAATTGCAATACCCTTCTTCGCAGCGTCACCAGTTCCCAGCGGAGGGTCCTGAATTGCATATTTTATTCCATTACCAAGGACCGTTTGCACTTCTTTGAAATTCTTACCGACCACGACAATGATTTCTGAACTACCACACTCTTTTGCGGTGTCGGTAACAAACTGAATCATCGGTTTGCCAAGAATTTTATATAATATTTTTGGAGTTTTTGAATACATCCTTTTACTAATTCCAGCCGCAAGTATTATTGAACTGAAATGGGATCTGGATTTTAATCGCACGGCTTAAATATATTCAAAATATGAACGATTGTCAAGGGGTAATGAAGATACTTTTCTGAGTCTCGGTGTCTTGACTTGGCGAGTAATTTTATATAAAATGAGAATATGGATAAGTTGGAGAATTTGTTAAAGAAAAGAATCGTTCTCCTTGATGGTGCAACCGGAACAAACCTTTTTAATATGGGGCTGGAGCCCGGAGAACCTCCAGCAATTTTGAACTTAAAAAATCCGGATGCGGTCTATGAACTTCAGAAGCGATATGTAGAATCCGGCAGTGATGCCATTTTGACCAATACCTTCAGCGCCAATCCATTGAATTTTAAAAAAGATGAATACAAAGATATTATTCGGGCTGGAATAAAAATTGCCCTTCGGGCTGCGGGTAGCAAAAAGAGAGTAATTGGTGACATTGGTCCTCTGGGACTTTTAATGAAGCCTTACGGTGAAGGGAATTTTGATGAGGTATACAGAATTTATCTTGAGATATTCAGGACCTTTTCAAAATGTGGTGTGAAAATTTTCTTAATTGAAACCTTCAATTCATTGATTGAGGCAAAGGCGGCGTTTCTTGCGGCAAAAAATTATGCGGAAGATATCTTTGTCAGTTTTACATTTCAGGATAACTTACAGACAATTTGGGGCGAATTGCCCGAATCAATTGCGATTACTTTTGAGAGTCTCGGGGCAAAGGGAGTTGGCGTGAATTGCACGGCACCGGAGGTTGCTGTTAAAGTCCTTGAAAGAATGGGGAAGGTTACAAATCTACCCTTGATTGCAAAGCCCAATGCCGGTAAGGTTAAAATAGCAGGGGGGAAATTTACCCATTCATTATCCGACGAAATACTTTCCGGGTATTTAGATAAATTTATTCACACGGGGGCAAGATTGATTGGTGGTTGTTGTGGAACAACTCCAGAATACATTAAACTCATTTCAAAAAGGGTTCCAATTCAAAACTTTAAGAAAAAGATGGAAAAAAAGTTTTATCTTGCCAGTTCCCAAAGTTTTATTGAAGTGGATAATAATACCACTGTGGTAGTTGGTGAAAGATTAAATCCTTCGGGTCGCAAGAAGATAAAGGAAGCATTGATTAAAAAAGATTATGCAATCTATGGCAAAGAGGCGAAATTGCAGGAACAGTCCGGTGCCGATGCACTTGACCTGAATGTCTTTGTTCCTGAGGTAAACGAAGGGGATACACTTTTGAATTGTCTTTATGAAGTCTTGAAAAACAGTAAACTGCCAGTTTTTATTGATACCCAGAATTTTTCAGCAGCAAAAAGGGCAATGGAGATATATCCCGGAATCGGCGTATACAATTCCATACCAGCAAGGCGCAGGGAACTGAAAAAGTTTCTTCCTGCTGTTAAAAAATATGGATTTAAAGCCGTCATTTCCCTCATCGGTAAGAAGGTCCCAAGAAGTTTTGAGGAACGTCGCGCTAACTTAAAACTTGTTTTTAAAGTAGCAAAGAAATTGAATTTCCCAACTGCGGATTTAATCTTTGACCCTCTGGTCTTTTCGGTTGCCACTGAGGTTGACCAAATTGAAGAGACCCTCAAGACAATCCAGTTTCTTCATCAAAGGGGTTTAAAGACAATTTTAGGGATATCAAATGTCTCTTTTGGACTTCCTGGGCGGAGTTTACTGAATTCAGCTTTATTAACTCTTTCGGTAAAGGCAGGGGCAAATTTCTTGATTCTAAATCCCCTTGACCGCAGGGTGATGGAGTCATATTATGCAATCAAGGGAATTACAAAAAATAAAATCAATGAATACATAAGGTGGATAAAAGAAAAAGGGGGTGATGATTTTGGTCTGGTAAATAAGGAAGAAACGAAAAAAAGTTTTTCCCAAAAGGAGGAAGTTAAGGGTCGCACCCGGGAAGAAAATTTGATAAACGCCATTATAAATGGCGAAAGTGAAATAGCCCGGCAGATTACTGAGAGGATGCTCGATTCAGGTGAGTCCTATCAAAAGATCGTAAATCAGTATATTTTTGAAGCAATGAGTGAAGTTGGCAAAAATTACGAACTTGGTAGATTTTTCATTCCCGATTTACTCAAAGCGGCTGAGGCAACAAAGGCCGTGCTGAGGGTGGTAAAAAAAACAATGGAGAAGATAGAAAATAAAGGAGAACAGAAAAAAGTCATTCTTGCAACAGTAAAAGGAGATATCCATGACATCGGAAAGAATATTGTAGCAATGGTGCTTGAATCAGCAGGCTACAAGGTGATTGATTTGGGAAAGGATGTGGATGCGAAAAAAATCGTTGAGGCAGTAAAGAAACACCAGCCGCTTGCCCTTGGTTTGAGTGCCCTTTTAACCACAACAATGCCTGAGATGGAAAATGTAATAAAATTGTTGAGAAGAAGGAGGCTTGATACGCCGGTGATAATTGGTGGACCAAATGTAAGTGCAGAGTTCGCAAGGCGAATAGGTGCCTGTGCTGCAGTTCAAAATGCCTTTGACGGCTTGAAAGTTTTAAGAAAAATAGATGCTGAGAGATAAATTCCGAAAAGGGAAAGTCATTACGCTTGAGGTTCTGCCGTCCGTATCTGTTGAATTGGATTCTCTTATTAAAGAACTAAAATTATTTGAGGGATATGTTGATGCCCTTAATATACCATCCAATCCACTTGGTAAGTTGAAGCCTGATTCTTTATCCCTTGCCCATATTCTTCAGGAAGGGACAAAGATAGAAACTATTCCCCATTTTGTAGCACGCCATTTAACACTTCTTTCTTTTGAGAGCCAGTTGTTGGGCGCCAAGGCATTGGGAATTGAAAACATCCTCTGTGTGACAGGAGATTCGCCGGTTGAGGGAAGGAGTATGTTTGAATTGAATTCTTCCCGACTGTTAGAGGTTGCCAGGAATCTCCGTAGTGGTTTGACCTCAGCAAGAAAGGCAATAACCCCAATTGATTTTTGTCTTTGCACAAGTTTTAATCCCAATGTTCCGAATCTTCAGGGTGAGTTGATAAAGGCGGGTGAGAAGTGCCGGTGTGGGGCAGAGGTATTCTTTACTCAGCCTGTTTTTCAACCGGAGGGATTTGTTGAAATTATAAGAAAGCTTAAATTACAGAAAGATATCAAAATCATCGCCGGTCTTTCTTTTTTATACACAAAGAAGAGAGCATTTTCCCTGATGAAATTTCTTGGAATTCCTTATGAATATATTTTGAAATTAGAAGAAATTAATGAAATTGAAATGCTCTCTGATACCGCAAATAGAATAAGGGATTATGTTGATGGATTTTATATCATCTCCATCGGAAAATACGAAAATGCAATGGAACTCGTGAAAAGAATAAAAAAATAATCTAAATGATTCCGATTTCCTTATGACGCTGAAGTATGTTCTCGGCGAGTTTTTCCAGATTCGCAAAATCTTCGGGTCTGGGATAGCCTTTAGCAATTACCGGCGGAATTAAATCAACTTCCAGATTTGCAATCAACTCCTTTATTTTATCTAACATCTTGCCACCCCATCCATAAGAACCGATGATTGAAGCGAATTTTGTCTTGGGCCTTAATGCATTACAGAGATATGCTGCATAGACTGCGCTGGGGTGCGGTCCGGCAAGCACGGTCGGTGTGCCAATTACTACGGTTGCTGCATCAACAAGTGCCATGGCAAGTTCGCCGATGTCAGTTTTTGTTAGATTAAATGGCTTTATTGTAATATTCCTTTTCATTACTGCATCAATAAAATATTCCGCCATCTTTTCTACACTGCCGTGCATTGAAACATAGGCAAAGACGACTTCATTCTTAACTTTATCTGAAGTCCAGTCCCTGTATGCATTTAGGATAAATTCGGGTTTGTTGTAGACCGGCCCATGACTTGGGGCGATTATTTCAATTGATAAGTTTTTTAGTTTTTCCAGATGTTTCTGGATATTTTTTCGGAAGGGCATCATAATTTCCGCATAATACCTTTTTGCCGATTCATAGACTTTCGCCTCATCAATCGCAAAAAGGTCGCTGGTGGCAAGATGGGAGCCAAAAAAGTCGCAGGGAAACAGAATTTTATCTTCTTTTAAGTAGGTGAGCATTGTCTCAGGCCAGTGGACCCAGGGTGCAATGATAAACTGGATGGTGCGATTACCGAGTGAGATTGTATCATTGTCATTGACCGCGATGAATTTCTCATCGGGTATTAACAGCAAGTCAATCAGCATACCCTTGCATTTGGGATTTGTTACAACCTTCGCCATTGGATATTGTTCAAGGACTTTCGGAATTCCACCGGAATGGTCCTGTTCAGCATGATTGGAGATGAGATAGTCAATTTTGTCTATTTTGAGTTTTTTTAAGTTTTCAAGCAATTCTTTTTCTTTGGCCGGGTCTACCGCATCAATTAGCGCATTCTTACCACGGCCAACTATTAGATATGAATTGTAACTTGTGCCATCAGGTAAGGGAATCAATTCATCAAACAATCTTCTATCCCAGTGGTTTGTCCCAACTGCATATACTTTGTCTTTAATTTCTCTTATATGCATAATACCCCCTAATTAATTCGTTAATTATGTTGAATCAAATTTTCAAATTCTTATTGTTTTTCTCCGATATATGTCGTAGCGGTTCTGGGAACTTTTAGTTTCAACTCCCTGTGATAGTAATCATAGGTAAGCGGTTCGTTCTTTTCATCTATAATTTCGGCTTCAATCACCTTCCCTATGAAGATAGTGTGTGTTCCGCAATCAATTGAATTCACAACTTCACATTCTATGTAACCAATTGTATGGTCAAGGATCAATGGTGCACCGGTTTTCCCCAGTTTATAATTTACATTTTTGAATTTGTCCATTTCTCGGCCCGACTTGAATCCAAATTGACCAATGAATTTCGGTGGCGTGTTTTTTGAAAGTATGGCAATTGAAAACACGCCGCTTGATTCAATGAATGTATGGGTTAGGTTCTGTTTATTTATTGAAATACCAATCTGGGGCGGGTCAGCAGTGATTTGAAACACCGTATTCGTAATCTGACCATTGATTTTATCGTCCTTTTTAGAAGATACAATATAAATCCCGTAGGAGACCTTTTGTAACGCCTTGATATTCATAGGACCTTTTTTAGCCTTTTAATTATTTCCTCTTTAGGGACTGCCCCAACTATTTCATCCACAATCTTCCCATTTTTAAAAATCTTCATATTGGGAATGGACATTATATTATATTCAGTTACCTTCTTTGGATTTTCATCCACATTGATCTTTGCAACCTTAATTTTATCTTCGTATTCCTCAGCAATCTCATCAATTGTTGGTGCAACCATTCTACACGGTCCACACCAGGGCGCCCAGAAATCAACCAAAACCGGTATTTCTGATTTCTTCACCTCCTGGTCAAATGTATCATCGGTGAGATGAATTACGGACATATTTCCCCCTAAAAAACCTGCTCTACAGTTTTTATTTCCGGTATCGCATCTTTCAAGCGTTTTTCAATTGCCATTTTCAATGTAAGCATACTCATAGGACAACCACCACAGGCACCGGTCAACTTTACCTTTACCACTCCATCGTTGGTTACATCCACCAACTCTACATCTCCTCCATCCATCTGGAGGCTGGGTCTTATTTCGGCAAGTATCTTCTCCACCTGCTCTTTCATTATATACCCCCTTTCGTTTTCAGACTACATAATATGACCTCGCTTTCGCTCGGTTAATTGCAGATTCAAAAAGTAATAGAATTTTTCAAATTTCTATACCTGAAGATAACCTCACTTCGTTCGGTCAAATTCTAAATTCTAATTTCTAAATCCTAAATAATCGCTAAGTCCGAATAACCCAAATTCCAAGCAATGTTTAAAACATTAAAATTTCGGATTTAATATTTTTTAGACTTTTCAAATTCCTATACCTGAACATAATCATCAGGGGCTAAAGCCCCTGAAACCCCGCCCCTCACCTTATCCGCCAAGAAGTATGGCAGACTCTCCCCGCCACAAAGATTGGCGGCAAGAGGGCAGGGTGAGGGGACACTCTGTTTTTTTCTTTTTGTCATTGCGAGCGTAAGCGAAGCAATCTCATTCGTTATCGCACAGTTCAGAGATTGCCACGCCCTCGCCTTTGGCTCGGGCTCGCAATGACTTTTAGTATGAATAATCCGGGCTAAATCCCCTTATTCCCCCTTTTCAAAAGTGGATATAAAATTGTAGTTGCCCAATTCATTGGGCATTGTCCGATAAATCGGACAACTACATTTATCTTTCCGTATAGGAATTTTTCAAATTCCTATACCTCAATGATAATCAAAAGTAACCAATTGTCAAGCCCACGATTTAAATGCCGGAATCCAGCGAGAATTGCGATAAGCGAGTAGCAGATAGAGAGAAAAAATGGTGATTTTATCGCTTAGATTGGGGTTTGATATTGACTTCTCTGCGGCAATGATTATAATTGCCCGGAGTTTAAGTTGGATAAAATTCTCGTCACCGGAACCGCAGGGTTTATTGGTTTCCATCTCGTTCAGAATCTTGTGCAAAAAGATTTTGAGATAGTCGGGCTTGATAATATTAACGATTATTATGATGTCAATTTGAAATTTGCCCGGTTGAATGAATCCGGTATTAAAAGAGATTTGATTGAATATAATAAACCGGTGAGAAGTTATAAATTTCCCAATTACTCTTTTTTAAAACTAAGTCTTGAAGACCGTGAAAACATATTTAAACTTTTTGAAAAACACAGATTTGACTATGTAGTGCACCTTGCTGCCCAGGCTGGTGTTCGGTATAGTCTCGTCAATCCTTATGCCTACCTAAATAGCAATCTTTATGGATTTTTAAATATTCTTGAGTCCTGCCGCCATTTCCCGGTTAAACATCTTATCTTCGCCTCTTCAAGTTCGGTCTATGGTGCCAATACCAGAATGCCGTTTTCGGTTCATCAGAATGTTGACCACCCGATTTCTTTATACGGGGCAACAAAAAAGGCAAATGAACTTATTGCCCATACCTATTCTGCCCTCTTTAATATTCCGGCTACTGGATTAAGATTCTTTACTGTCTATGGCCCCTGGGGAAGGCCGGATATGGCAATTTTTATATTTACCAAATCAATTATGGAGGGGAAACCGATTGATGTCTATAATTATGGAAATATGGAAAGGGATTTTACATATATTGATGATATTATTGAAGGGATTATCCGTTTGATAGAGAAGGTCCCAAAGCCAAATTTGAATTGGCGTGGGGAAGACCCTGACCCTTCATCAAGTTTTGCCCCTTATAGATTATTTAATATTGGCAACAATAATCCGGTAAAATTGAATAGACTAATTGAAATTATTGAAGAATGCCTTGGTAAAAAGGCGGTTAAGAATTTTTTACCAGTTCAACCTGGTGATGTTTTAAAGACCTATGCAGATGTTGATGATTTGATGAAAGAGATTGGCTTTAAACCCCACACCCCGATTGAAGAGGGGATAGAGAAATTTGTGGCGTGGTTCAAAAACTATTATAACTTATCCTATTGACAACCGGCTTCCTTTGATTAAAATATATTGTGATGAATAATCATTCACTCAAGGGATTAAGTATTGAGGCACCAACATTTCAACCCCGCGACCTTCTGGCAATTTTGTATCGTCGGCGGGAGTTATTTTTTATCCTGTCAATTCCATTTTTTATTGGTGTGCTCATTTATCGTCTTTCCCGTCCCTATACTCCAATCTATGTTGCTTCATTTGATATTGCAATTAAAAAAGAACAGCCCATTGAGGGAATCTTCTCACAGTATGGTCCTCAAAATGTCCAGACAACAACCATTACCCAGCGGATAGTTTCAAATCTATTGAGCGTCAACTTTACTCGTAAAGTGGTTGACTCACTATCCCTATTTGTGGTGACAAAAGAAAAAAACCACAATATTGAATTTGAAGCAAGATACAAGACCGATTTTGAAAAACCTCTCGGACCATATAAACTTGAAATTTCCAATAACAGGTATCGGCTTTTGAAAGGGGAGACGATTGTTAAGGATGGGGACATTGGAGAGGAGATTGACCTCGGTTATCTTAGTTTCCGGATTAAACCACTTGAAAAGATAAATAGAGAAAGTTTTTTGACCCTGACATTCTTTCCCCGTGATAGAATCGCCCTGTCACTGAGGAATTCAATTTCAATAAATGTTCTTGAGGCAGGAAAGATTGATAAGGGGATTGGTAGTGGTGGGCTTCCCGGCTCAGGGGAGGGGGTTGCCCGAAGATTGATTACTGGTAACCCAGATATTGATATTAGCGGAATATTGCGGATAAATGTCTATTGGGGTAATCCAAAGGATGCCCTCAATATTGCACGAATTCTTTCCAATCAGATAATAAAGGAAGACATTGAAGAAAAATCACTTCAGTATGTTCAGTCAAGGAATTTTATTGAAACGCAACTTGAGTTGTATAAAAACCGACTCAATGAACTTGAACAGGAGATTCGTGTGTTTAAAGAAAAAAATCGGATTGCCGACCTTGGAGCAAAGACCCAGTCTTTGATTACCCAGATTTCCACCCTTGAATCGCAGAGAAATCAAATTGTGATAGAAGAGAATGTTATTAAAAAACTCATTGATTTCATAAACACAAAGCAGGATACCCTTCCCAATCTTGCGACGAATCTTATTTCATCATCGGTTCAGCAATTGTATTCTCAATTATTTCAGGCCGCCGCAGAATTGAAGGCGATTTCAAGCGAATATGCCTATGAACATCCAAAGGTTGTGGAGATTAAATCAAAGATTGATGGATTAAAGGGACAGTTGAAAGAGGAGATAGCAAGGAGAATGTCCTCAATAAAGACCGAACTTGAGGGAATTGATGCCCAGATAAATCAATTGCAGACAAAGTTAGAAAATATGCCCGAGGCTGAAATTAACCTTGCCCGTTTAGAAAGGGACCGTGAGACATCAGAGAAATTATACACATTCTTTGCGGAGAAGTTGGAGGAGATAAGGGTTCAGGAGGCAGGTGTCACATCGGACCTAAAGATTATCAATCCGCCGATTTCTACAAATCGTCCAATAAATACCAGGGGAAGGATGACTTCTTTTCTGTTTGCCCTTGTCATCAGTCTATTTGTTGGCTGCGCGGGGGTTGTGATTGCCGAGTATTTTGATACTGCAATAAGGGATGTTGAGGTAATAAAGAATAAAGTTGGACTGCCGGTCTATGGTTCTATCCCGGCACTGGGGGGGTATCAACAAATTTTAAGGGGATTTGAGAGGTGGACAAGGCGAATCGGTCTTAAGAGGCACAGGAGGTCAGAGTTAAAATTAAGAACGATAAGTTTTGACCCATCAGATATTGATTTTGAGGCATTCAGAAAACTTGCGGTCAACCTTGAGTTTGGGTCTCCGGAAAAGGAATACCGTGCAATATACCTCACCTCCCCTGGTCCTGAAGATGGTAAGACATTTGTTACCTTCAATCTCGGTCTGGTTATAGGCGCGGTCGGTAAGAAGGTTATAATAGTTGATACCGATTTTCGTAAAAAAAGAGAGCACCTGACAGACCTTGCCCATTTAAGGAAAAAATCGGGACTTTTTGAGGTCCTGCAGGGAAGGCTTGATTTAAAGGATGCAATTTTTGAATTTCTACCCCCGGCAAATGAGGTTCAGGGATTGGAGCAGTCATCCCGAAAGGATGCCCAAAATGAACTCGTTAATAAGGTCTATGTCTTGCCCCTTGGTTCAATACCTCCCAACCCTTTTTTGTTCCTTGAATCCACAAGGATGGAGGAGGTTTTAAAAGAATTGAAGAGAGAATATGATTATGTTATCATTGATGGGCTTCCGGCACTCCTTTTTGCCGATGCGAGTTATATTGCGAAAATAAGCGATGGTGTTCTCATCGTTGCCCGATACGGTAAAACTACAGTGAAAGAACTTGAGGAATCAAGGGATATTCTCAATCATGCCAAGGCAAATATTATAGGGGCTGTGGTAAATAATATCCCTTATACCAGGGATACCTATTATTATCATTACTATCACAAATATTATTCCAAATATTATTACTCAAAATCGAGTGCCACAAGGAATTCTTGACATTCCCCCATTTTTTGCTATAATTATTTAAATTTCTGAAATTTTCAATTCTGCTTATGAGAGAGCGGTCAAAATATAGGTCAGTGTAACTGACAAGGGCGGTAGCCTGTCTAAAATTTATCTAACCCGGATTATTCATACTAAAAGTCATTGCGAGCCCGCCGAAGGCGGGCGAAGCAATCCCATCTGTTCTTGTGGGGTACCAAACGACGAAGTAATCTCATTGAGATTCCTCGTCCGCCACACTGTATGGCGGACTCGGAATGACCCTTCGGGTCAGATTGCTTCGGCTTTCTACGAGAGCCTCGCAATGACAAGGAAGAAAAGAACTCGCAATGACAAAAAAAAACAGAGAGCGGTTTCCAACCACGATATAAACTTGAAGTCTTGGCATAAACACATAATAAAAAAATGTAGTGGCCGAGTTTACTCGGCATAAAGAAGTCAAGCAATCTTGACCACTACAATCCTATTTTTTATGTCAAGTAAGCTTGACCACTAAAAAAACATTGGCAGGATGGTCCGCCATACCTCCTTTTTAGTAAAAAAAGTAGAGAGTAACAAGTAGCGAGAAAAGAATTAAAATTCTTTCTACTCTCTACTTGCTACTCGCTACTGACAAAGGCGCAAATCCGCTTTAGGATTGCGTTTTAGCGAGATTTATCAAAAATAGTAATAATGCGAGCCAGGGATTTTCCAGGGGGAGAATCCCCTTGATGATGTTCAATGAAAAGAGCACTTGAAGTCCTAAATGAATTAAAGCAAAAACAGATAATAAAGGACTATGCAATTGGTGGGGCAATAGCCGCTTTGAAATGGGTTGAGCCATTCTTTACCCAGGATTTAGATGTGTTTGTAATTTTGGAAGAAAATACATCAATAAAAGGAATAATTGATTTATCTCCAATATATGAATATCTTAAGAAAAAAGGCTATATATGGGAGAAACACTGGGTAGTTATTGAAGGTGTGCCGGTTGATATCTTTCCAGCAGATGAATTTGAAAAGAAGGCGATTGAAGAGGCACTGGAAGCAGAATATGATGGTGTGAAGACAAAGATAATCACGCCGGAGTATTTAATTGCCCTTTTTCTAAGAACAAATCGGGATAAAGATATAAGAAAGATGCAGATGTTATTGGAGCAGACAGAAGTAAATATGAAAAAGTTGCGTAAGATTCTTGTTCAATTTGGTCTGGACAGCAAATTTAATGATTTTAAGAGGAAATACTATGGAAAATGAACAAAAGATTTTAATTGGTAATGAAATTTTCACACGGGAAGAATTGCACCGGAGAGAACAGGAATTCCGTAAAAAACGGGCAAATCTCTCTTTTGAACAAAAGATAAAAATGCTTATTGATTTGCAAAAACTCGCCCGCAATTGGGGGAAGAGAAAAGATATAATAGTATGGAAAATGTGATTGGTTAAATGGTTAGATGGTTAAATGCCCCGATTCTGTGAATCGAGGATTCTCGCCATTGCGGAAGTTAAATAGTTAAATGGTTAAATTCTGTATCTTGAATCAATCCTATTTTCCCCCTTTTCAAAAGGGGGATTTTCTAAATATTAAATATTTATTTTGATTTTGGAATTTTGTATTTTGAATTTGTTTGGGGATTTGGTTCTTGGGATTTGGAATTTAATTGTGATACGGGCAGCGAAACCGCTTAACTATGGACGATCTTCTGTAGGAGCGGTTTCCAACCGCGATAAACACTTGCTCTATTCGCTACTATCTTTAAATAAACCAGAAAAACCAGACAGGGCCAGCAATTTTAGTCTTGACACAGGGACAAAATTTATATATTATATCCCTGACAAGAGGATAAAATTATGATAAGCAAAGAGGTTATTAAGGACATTATTACTGAAAACCACAATTATATAATGACAGATATATCCTCTTAAGTTTACTGGTTTATGAACTTCGCATTTTTACAAATTCCGTATATAAAAGACGTCGCAACCCAGCAAAGATATATCTCGAAGTATAGGAATTTCAATAATTCCAATACTTTGGATTCAAACGGATAAAGGCAGATTAAAAACAGATAAAATTCCCCTCACCCCTGCCCTCTCCCCGTTTTAACGGGGAGAGGATAAAGGTGAGGGGTGGGGTTTCATGGGCAAAGCCCCTGGTGTATGTTCTTGATATGGGGTTGGCACGCAAAACTGTGGATGCTCGATTAGGCAGGGCACTGGAAAATTTGGTTTTTCTGGATTTAATGCGAAATGGTTACGAGGTTTATTATTATGAAGGTATTAAACAATGCGA
>Ga0207433_10001104_pt1 | contig 59528 bp, 49 predicted proteins | sample YelNatPaOPGAMG01_FD_187559 | JGI IMG/M metagenome (GOLD analysis project Ga0207433, IMG submission 187559) | Hot spring thermophilic microbial communities from Obsidian Pool, Yellowstone National Park, USA - OP-RAMG-01 (SPAdes) (version 3) | ecosystem: Environmental > Aquatic > Thermal springs...
CGACGGGCTTAAGCAGTTTTCCCACTCGATAGCCTACAAAAGCCTTCCAGACGTTAAGGAGTTTTTCGAAAAAGCTTCCAGAAGCTCAAAGTCTCTGGAAACCTACACGGCTTTTCTTTCGGACAACTTTAACTATTTCCAAGCACTAGGTGAAGAGAAAACAACCATTTTAGACGCGTTGATTGCTGACCCCGCCTTTCTAAGCGAATTCAGCCAATACCTATCAGAAGCGAAGCCTCTACAAGCGGCGGGGGCTCCAGCAGTTTTTATAAACCCGCACGTAGACGAGACAACGGTTTCGGCCCTCCTCGAGGAGCTTGAAAGTTTAAAAAAGAGTTTTGCAGATGAAGTAGCTGTTCTCAACGAGTGCATGAAACTTTTAAACAAGATGACTAGAAGTTTTGCCAAGGCCCTCCGCGGAAAGATGAAGGCTGTTAGAGAAGAGTTTGAGGCTGAGATTAGAAAAGAGGAAGAAGCCGTTGCTCAAAAAATCAGCCACCTAAATGAAGAGTATGAAGAGCAAAGGGTAAAGCTGACTAAAAGCTTTGAGAGGCAGCTTCTACCCCTTCAAAAGGAGAAACTTAAACTTGAAAAGACAAGGGACCAAACCCTTCGAAAAATAGAGCAGTACAACCTAGAGGCGAAATCATGTGCTGCAAGCGGCGATTCAGCTAGTGAAAAGAGATGGAAAGAGAAGGCCAACGAAGCCAAAAAGGAGCTTTCAGAAATAGAGAAGAAAATCGAAGAAACCGAGACAAGAATTAGGGAGGTTGAAGAAAATAGGTCGGCTGAAACTTTTAGGCTTAGGTCTGAGTTGGAAACACGAATAAAAGAGGCTCGAAAAGACTTGCTGGAGCTTGAGGCTTCCAGAGACGCGAAAATCCAGATTCACCAACAGGAGATGGAGAGGCTGGAAAGCTTAACGGCGAACATAATCCAGCAAATGGGCAATGTTGCAAAGCTTAGGGAGGCGGATTTAGCCAACCTCAGCAGTTTCGGTTTTCCTTTAACGCGTAAACATTTAAGCCTTGTTTACGTGCCCTTTTACCTTGCTTGCTATGAGGCGGATTTGAAAAAGCGTTATGTGGTTTTTCCACCTTCAGCCGCCAACAGTGTTGGTTTTACGGCAAAGCTTAAGGGCGCTCTTGGAAAGGCGAGGATTAAACATCTCTTGGCTCCAAGGTTTAGGATGGTGAATTCTCTTTTGGAAAAGATTCCAGCCTTAATCGAGAAAGATGTAGCTTTCGCAAGAGAAATTCAAGAAGCTGGAGAAAACGCCAACATGTTGAAAAGCGAATCCATGCGGAAGTCTATGGGCGAAGGTTTGAGAAGGCTTAGGGATGAGGGTTGGCTTTCAGAAAAGGATTTTGAAGCCTTCAGCCAGAAAATTGCTTAGGCTTTCACTTCGCCTTCAGTTCTTTGAACTTTTTTATGGCGTACTCCACTATTTTTGAGGCTTCTTTGGCGTTTTTCCACTCTTTAAACTTCACCCATTTATGGGGTTCTAGACGCTTGTAGGTTTCGAAAAACTCTTGGATTTCCCTCAGCTTGTGCGGGTGCACATCGCTTATGTCCTTGTAGCCGTCAAATCTGGCGTCGTTCACCAGCACAGAAAGGATTTTTGGGTCTACGCCCTTCTCGTCTTCGATTATTAGTGCGCCTATAACCCTAACTTTGACTAGGCAGCCGACTTCGAGGGGCTCGTAGCTTAAAGCCATAATGTCCAGCGGGTCTTCGTCGTCAAACCATGTTTGCGGTACAAAGCCGTACTCCACGGGGAAAACCACCGAGGAGGGTATTATGCGGTCTAGGACAAAGGTTTCCCATTGAATGTTGTATTCATACTTGTCTCTTGAACCGCTTATAACCTCGATAATCATGTTTAGGATTTCCGGCGGCTTGTCGCCGCATGGGATGTCTCGCCAAAGATTCATGAACCGGCACCCCATGCCAAACCGTCAAAACCCATATTTAGGCTTTTTTGAAACATGCGGAAGGATTATTCTTCCCTCAAGGGACGCTTTTTAACCGTGAACTCTTTTTCGCTGTATTTGGCGTAAAGTTCTTTTCTTAAGGCTTCAAGCATATCGATTTTTCTTCCAGAAAACTCTGCTGCAGTGACAACTTTCACATTGCGCTTTTGGGCTTCTTCGTAGACGGGTTCTATCCGCATTTTATAGTTTAGGTCGCGGAGGAAATGGTGGTCTAAAACCAGCGTGTGCAGTTCAGTCTCCCTAATCGCCCTAACAAGGTTTGCGTTGGCTATTTCTAAGCTTTTAAAAGAGTAGCGGTATCCCAGCATATAGGTCATTGGGCCGTCCACGAAAAGCACGTCCGGCTTCTGTTCTAGAATAAAGGCAATCTGGTTTTCCAATGATGGGCCTTCCACGTCGGATGTATGGAGAAACTTTTCACCACCGCATTTTATGCATGTTTCCGCCACATAGCCAAGCCTAGGGTTTGTTCCGTGGCAAACAGCCTTCGAAAAAATTACAGTAGTTTCGCCGAACGTGAAGCTTCTGCCGTCGGCGATTTCCAGCCTGCTTGGCAAGCCTTTTATGACTTCTAGGAAGTAGGCGGCGCGCCCTTTTTGGCTAAAGTTAATGTTTTGGGTTGGATGCTTAACGAAAACGGTTTTTCCACGGTAAAGCTCCGGATAGTCTGGGTCATGATGGTCGTAATGGTAATGCGTGACAACAAGTACATCGGATTCTTCAGCATACCGCTTTATCGTTTCCCAAGTTTCATCCAGCCTCTGCCACTCAAGGGGGTGGGGCTCCAAACCATAGCGTAATGGCGCCAAAGAAACACCAGGATCTATTAGAATTTTCAAGTCCTTTGTCTCCACATAGGTTGCCATGGAGCGGACGCCGAAACTGTCAAAGCCCAGCGGGACAATCTTTTTTATCATGGCGGCTGTTCCTCCTTCAAAAATGCTTCAAGCCCTTTTGTTTCAGCTCTTTTCAGGATTTCGGCGCACTTTTTTGGGTTTAAAGCCTTAAATTCAAGTCCAAGGGTTTCCAGAAGCCTCTGAACGTCTTTGGCTATGTTTGGCGCCACGAGGATTCCACGCACCTCCCGGCTTGTTCGGCTCTTGACGGCTTCAATGTATTTGGCAAGCTGTAAAACGGCCTCTTTGCCCGCTGTTTTGCGTTTAATTTCCACAACCACTAGACGGCCGTTTTTGTCTATGCCATAAACGTCCATGAAGCCCGGCTCCACCCTTTTCTCGAAGCTTATGGGTTTAAAGGCTTCCTCCAGAAGCGAGGGGTCGGCGAGGATAGCCTTTTGCATATCCTCTTCGCTGGCGTATAATGCGAACTCTCCGGAATCCTGTAGGCTTAGGGCTGAAACCATGTAAACCCTGTCGAAGAACACTTGAACAGACTCAGGCGGCTTTTGCCTAACAGCGCGAATCTCTAAAACGCCATCCCTTATCTGGGTGTGGAATATGCAGCCCGGCGGCTGCCAGTTGACGGGTTCGTAGCCTACTGAACGGTGAACCAGCAGCGACCCGTCCTCCTTTATCATGAGGATGCGTTCACCCGGCTCCAGTTTTGAAGACGCCCTTCCATGATAGTGAACCCAACAGTTTCCAACCAAAAGCAGCGTTTTGCGCTGGGATAGGGCTTCCCTTACAATTTTTTCAGCCTCGCCTATTTCGGGGTTAACTGAAACCGTTAGGGGCTTGGAGCTGGACAAGTTTTCCGCCAAATACTTTAGAAGCCCTGTTTCTACATAAGATTTCTGAAGACCTGAAATGGCGGAGTGGAGCCGAAAACTCGACACAATGCAACATTATAATTTGACAGCGAAATCCTATGATGGACTTTATGCCGAAGAGCAAAAGAAGAAAATCGAAGTAGCCCTTGAAAAGGTTAAATTATCTGCAGAAAGCCTAATTTTAGACTGCGGCTGTGGAACAGGCTTGCTTTTTGAATATGTTGCCAGCAAAGCCAAAATAGTTGTGGGATTAGACATTTCAAGAGGGATTTTGGAGGAGGCTAAGAGGCGTGCAAGAAAATTCGCGAATGTGCATTTGGTTTTGGCGGACGCCGACCATACGCCTTTTAAGGATGGCATTTTCAGCCATGTTTTCGCTGTTACGCTGCTTCAAAACATGCCAAATCCAGAGAAAACTTTGGCTGAAGTTATGAGGGTGGCGGGCAAAAAAGCCTTTATTGTGGTTACTGGTTTGAAGAAGAATTTCTCTCTCGAATCCTTTGAGGATTTATTGCGTAGGCTTAGATTAAATGTGATTGAAATTAGAGATGGCGACAGCATGCTGAAATGTTATGTGGCCGTTTGTGTTGGCAGTTGACATTAATTTTTGCGTTGTTGCATACTTAAACTATATATGAAAGTGAAATGTTAGAGCTATAATCTTTAACGGACACCAGGCTGAAATCGGGTCTTTGGTGGTTGGCTTGCCCCTAAAAACCTTGAAGAAGGTGGATGCGGAAACCCTAACACTGGAGTGGATTTTACACGTTAAAAATTACAAGCTAACCCTTAACAGAAAATTATGCGTAGGATGCGAAATCTGCAGCCTTGCATGCCCAAAGGAAGCCATAAAACTGGAAAAACAGCCGAAGAGCTCCAATGGCAAAGCACAGCGGGCGAAGGTTGACATAGCCCTTGAAAAGTGTAATTTCTGCGGTATATGCGACATCCTCTGCCCCTACGGCGCCATAAAAGTAACCATCAACGGGGAACACGTTCTAAACGTTGTTGAAAAGGAAAGCTTCCCACGGCTTGTCCGCGACATACAAGTTGACGCCAGCAAATGTCCCGTAGACTGCGTGGAGTGCGAAAAAGCTTGCCCCCTAAACCTCATAAAGGTGTCGTGGCAGACGTCGGATGGAAAAACCGTTGAAGATTTGAGGGGTTTATCCAAGAAAGAACGGAAGGGCTTGAAGGTTAACGTTGACGTAGCCAAGGAACGGTGTCCATGCTGCCGAATATGCGAGTTCAAGTGTCCAGAAGGCGTTCTCCACGTGCGCAAGGCTTTTTATGGAACAATTCGCATTCACCCAGAAAAGTGTCCAGAAGGCTGCAGAGACTGCCTCGACGTCTGCCCAATAACTGGAGCCCTTTACCTTTCTGAAGCCGACAAGAAGGTGTATGCAAACGAAACCTTCTGCGTTTACTGCGGAGCATGCAAGGTTGTATGCCCAGTAAATGAGGCCTTAGAGCTTAAGAGGACGAAGATTATGCACACCCCCGTCCGTTCTGGAGCTTGGAATAAAGCCCTAGAAAGGCTGGCCTCCCCCCTTGAAATAACAAAGGAGTTGAAGGCTAAAGGTTCTCAGAAGGCTTTGGATTCGGTTGAGAAAAGGTTAGGTTGGAGGGTGCCGTAAAATGGCGGAAGAGGAAAAGAAAAGCCAAATCCAAACCAAGCCTGAAGAACTCCGCATAGGCGTTTTCATATGCCACTGCGGCCTGAACATTGCCGGGGTCATAGACATTAAAGAGCTTGTAGAATTTGCAAAAACAATTCCAGACGTTGTTTACGTGAAGGATAACCGTTACACATGCGCCGATCCGGGGCAGGAGGAAATTCGAAAGGCCATAAAAGAGCATAGGCTGAACCGTGTTGTGGTAGCTGCGTGTTCGCCCCGCATGCATGAGGTCACCTTTAGACGGACGGTTTCGGAGGCGGGTTTAAACCCATACCTCTTTGAGATGGCAAACATCCGCGAGTTTTCTTCTTGGTGTCACTCCAGCACTCCGAAAGAGGCAACGGAAAAGGCGAAAGACTTGATTAAGATGGCTGTGGCAAAGGCTAGACTCTTAATGCCCCTCCAAACCATCGAGGTGCCGGTAACCAACAAGGCGCTGGTTATTGGCGGCGGCATAGCCGGCATGAATGCAGCCTTGGACTTGGCTGAAATGGGCTTTAAAGTTTACCTATTAGAAAAGGGCGAAAGCATAGGCGGCCACATGGCCCAGCTGGACAAGACTTTTCCAACGCTGGACTGTTCCATCTGCATTGAAGGCCCAAAAATGGTGGATGTGGGCCGCCATCCCAACATCGAGATAATCTCTTACGCAGACTTGCTCAGCGTCAGCGGCTTCATAGGCAACTTCAAGGTTAAGATTAGAAAGAACCCACGTTATGTTATTGCTGGAAACTGCACTGGCTGCGGCGAATGCAAAGACGTCTGCCCAATAGAATATCCAAACGAGTGGGACATGGGACTAGGCGTTAGAAAAGCCATCTCGGTGCCCTTCGACCAAGCTGTGCCTCTTGTCTACACGATTAACAGGGACTACTGCATCGAATGCTACAAGTGTGTGGACGCTTGTGGAGCAAGACAAGCCATAAACTTTGACCAGAAGCCAGAAGAAATCGAGCTTGAAGTGGGCGCCATAATTGTCGCGACGGGCTATGACATTTATCTGCCCTATGACAACCAGCTTTACGGTTATGGCAAGTACACGAATGTGATAACATCCCTAGAGTTTGAGAGGCTTATCCTAGCAGCTGGCCCAACGGGTGGAAAGGTCGTAAGGGCTTCTGATGGACAAAAGCCTCACAGTGTGGCGTTTATTCAGTGCGTTGGTTCAAGGGACACGAACAAGTATCCATACTGCTCCAACTTCTGTTGCATGTACACGCTTAAGCATGTGGTTCAGCTTAAAGAGAAATACAAGGAAGACATTGAAGTTTACGTTTTTTACATGGACATGCGAACCAACTTTAAAGGTTTTGAAGAATTCTATCAACGCGCCCGCGAACTCGGCGTAAACTTCATCCGGGGACGGGTGAGCCGCATATTCGAAGATCCGAAAACCAGAAACCTCATAATTCATGCTGAAGACGCCAATTTAGGCATGCCAATAGAAGTGGAAGCTGATATGGTTGTTTTGGCAACAGCCGCCATACCAAAAAGGGGCACTGAGGAAATAGCCCGCATCCTAAACCTAACAAGGGGTGCGGACGGCTTTTTCATGGAGAGCCACCCCAAGCTTAAGCCTTTAGACGCTCCTACGGATGGCATATTCTTGGCTGGTGCATGTCAAGGGCCGAAGGATATTCCCTATAGCGTTTCCCAAGGCTGTGGCGCGGCTGCGCGTGCGGCAACAGTGCTTTCCAAGAAAACTTGGAAGATTGAACCCATAATTGCCGTTGTGGACCCCAGTAAATGCAGAAATGTTACAACTAAGTGTGGCATATGTGCTGAACGTTGTCCATATGGAGCCATTAAGGCCGAAGAAAAACAGCCGGCGCAGGTTATAACTGCCATGTGCCATGGCTGCGGAACATGTGTTGCCGAGTGTCCAGCTGACGCCATCCAACAGATGCACTTCACCGACGCCCAAATACTGGCTCAGCTACGCGTAGCCTTAGAAAAGAATCCTGAAGACAAGATTTTGGCTTTCCTCTGTAACTGGTGCAGTTATGCGGGCGCCGACCTGGCTGGAACAAGCCGGTTTGAGTATCCGCCAACCATCCGTCCTATAAGGGTCATGTGTTCTGGAAGGGTTGACCGCGACTTTGTGCTGGAAGCTTTTAGGCTCGGCGCCGGCATGGTTCTGGTGGCGGCATGCCACCTGCCCTACGACTGCCACTACATTAGTGGAAACTGGAAGATGAAAGCCCGCATGGATGCTTTGGCTCCTATGCTGCACAAGCTAGGCTTAAGCCCCGAAAGGTTCCGTGTGGAATATGTTTCTGCAGCCGAAGGCGTAAAGTTTGCAGAGCTTATCCGCGAAATGACCGAGCAGATGAAGGCTTTAGGCAAAGAGCGGATAAAAGCTGAAAACGAGAAGCTTCGCCCCATCCTTGAAAACATGCTTAAACGCAAAGAAAAACGGTGAAACCCCTCCAGAAAGTTTTATGAAAGCTAAACCGCCAAAAGATAGGCTATGCCAAAAGAGAAAATTGTAGACTTGTTATACGCGCTGATGAAGGACTCGAAAAGAAGCGACAGGGAGCTCGCCAAAATAGTTAAGGTTTCCCAACCAACGGTAACGCGAATGCGGAAAATCCTCGAAGAGCAGGGATACATCCGCGAATACACCGTGATACCTTCCCTCGAAAAACTCGGCTTTGAAATATTAGCCCTAACCTCCATATCCGCAAACTTGACGGATGACCTTCGCGAATGGATTTCAAAAAACTCTAAAATTCTGTTTTCATGTTTTGGAGAAGGCCTTGACGGAAAGGCTCTGCTGCTGGTTTCAGTTCACAAAAACTTTACAGAATATTCAAAATTTGCAGATGAGGTTAGGAGGCTTTTCGGCCCAAACATTGCATCTTTCAAGGTTTTCTTGTCCTCTTTAAATGTTGATGTTGTGAAGCATTTTTCCCTCAAAAATCTAGAAAGCTTCTAGAATGCGTCTAGGAAGCAAGCCTTGCCCTAACCCAGTAGTAGATGGCTCCGACAGCCAAAACTGTAACTCCTATAATCCATGCTTCCGGCTTCGCCAACAACGTAATGGCCAAGAATCCGAGGCACGCTGCCGCTCCAAGAATGGAGACTGCTTTTGGGTAAGCCCTATTCATGGTTTTTAGCTTTAACGCGGCTATGTTGGCTAACGTGTAGTAGAAGAGCAGTGCGAAGGTGCTTATGGCTACAACCCTTGTTAGGTCCACGAAAAGCACCAGCAAAATCATGGCTGCGCCCACAATCCAGACAGCATAGTAAGGCGTGTTAAAAGCTGGGTGGAGCTTGCTAAGGCTTTGAGGTAGGTCCCTTCTCCTAGCCATGGCATATGTCATCCGCGAAACTCCTAAAAGGGCTGTCAGCAGAACGCTTGCGGTGGCAATCAACCCGCCTGCGGAAACGGTGTAAGCCGCCAACGGGTTTCCAGTAATGCTTATAGCCTCTGTCAAGGGCGAGTTTGACTCCGCAAGCCTCGGCCCTCCAACAAGCCCGACGGCCACCAGCCCAACAAGCACGTAAACAATTGTGGAGATGACCAGTGAAAGCAGTATCGCTCTTGGCACATTCCTTTTTGCGTCTTTAACTTCTTCGGCGACGACGGCTACTCTGGCAAAGCCTCCATAGGCGAAGAAGACGTAGAAGGCGGCGGATAGCACCCCTAACCGGAAGGGGTTGAAATCTGCAAAGTTTGAAGGGTTCATGTGGAGAAAACCGTATGCTACAAAGAATCCTAGAATGGAAAGTTTGGCGGCTACGAGAACGTTGTTTAGGAGGGATGACTGGCGAACTCCCACAAAATTAAGCACAGTGAAAACGAAGCAAAGCAAGGCTGCAGTCCAACTTGGCGGAATAGCTGGAAACAAAGCGTGCAAATAGCTTGCAAATCCTAAAGCTACGGCTGCACCAGCAAAAGTGTTAGAGATTATCCACATCCAACCCGTCAAAAAGCCAGCGAAAGGCGAAATCAGCTGATAGACGTACTCGTATATGCTTCCTTCTCTTGGCTGCCAAGCCGTCAACTCGCAGAAGCTTAGGGCTGTAAAAGTGGAAACCGCTGCAGCGACAACCATTGAAATAACCAGAGCTGAGCCTGCATAGCCTGCGGCTATCCCCACAACGACGTATATGCCTGCGCCTATCACGGCGCCGACGCTTATGGCTGTTGCGTCAAACAACCCCAAGGTGGGTTTAAGCCTCTGCCCCTGCAAGCCTTCTTCAGCCAAACTCTTCACCGTTGCACGATTTTGGGTTAGCGGTTATAACATTTTAGGTGAAGCTTTCAAAGCGTTTTTCACGGTCTTCCCAGAACTCCCTAGTTTTTAAGTACTGAATCTTCGCTTTCAACAAGTCCATGTAGAATTCCTCTTCGCTGGGATGCATTTTCCCGAGGATTCTGAAGGCTGTTTCTGGGCCGACGCCCTTAACTTTTAGGGCTATAACCGCCTTTCTTCCATAGCTTAGAATTAGGTCGGCTGTGCGCCTTGCATGGGATATTTCTCTAAGCTCCTCTTCGGTTAGAGTTTTGCCATCACGCCTTTTCCGTAATATTTCCCCAAGCCTTTTTGCCTCTTGACTTGGATAAAGCAGCGCCAGAAGCCTTGAACCGCACTTCTCGCATGTGGGCTGCTCCGGTAACACTTTAATCTTCTTTTCGGCAGTCCATTCTCCACAGTTTATGCACATCAATGTGGCTGTTTTCGCCTCTATTGCCCGCTTCATCTTCTCAATGTTGCTTAACAGAACGCGTTCAGGGGCCATAAGCTCTGAGATGTCGGCGTACTTCGCCAAAATATGGTAGGCCAACGGGGTGGGAGCTTTAGATCGATACAGCGTGCTGACTTTAATTTTTCCATCTTTAACGCTTTGCATTATTTCTTTAACCTTTCCAAGGTCGGCTTTTTCAAGCATGGCTTCCCTAAGGGTTTCATCGTATATGGGGGTTCCCTTAAACAATGCTGGCAGTTGGCTTTGCCTCTTTGGACCCATAGTTTTTCCCCTTGGCAGAGCGCCGAACCTTTCGGCGACAAACTTCATTTTGTACGCGTATGGAAACTTCGCCTCCAAATACTCCTTGAAGGCTTCTTCCACTTGCTCGTCGCTTAAACCGAAAAGGGTTGCTGGCATTTTTTCCAAGTCCTGGGGCGTCAGCCTCCGCGGAGCCTCTATGAGTATGCGGTAGCCGTCGTTCCACCAGCCTACAATAAGCTCCATGTCGGATAGAACTGCGTCGAAGACTCCTCCCAAAGTGCTGTTGACAACCTCTCCGAAACACGCGTGCACAATCAAGTATTTGTCAAAAGCCTCGATTAAAATGTGATTATGCGTTGGCAACGGCGCCCCCTCTTCTATGTGCTCTTTAATCTCTCTAACAGCCTCTAACAATGCAGCCTTATCCACAGCAAACTTTTCCGCAACCTTTTCAGCCGTCGCCTCAGCATTTCCCAGAACTTTTAGGGTTTCTCCGATTTCCTCCCGCATTTTTCCAGTTTCTTGGGCTAGGTTGAAGGGCACTGGCAGCATCTCGCCATCCCATCCTGGAACAGCCGCCAAGGGGTCTTCGGATGGAACCACGTAAACAGTGCCAGTTTCATCCTCTATCTGGATTATGCGCCAAACCTTTCCGCGGACAATTATGTTTAGGCCTATGCGGGCTCTTAGGGCCATAAACTCGTCGCCGACAGTGCCAATCCGCCTATCGGACAAGACATTTACTATTGGATAGCGTCTCTCATCTGGAATCATGGATAGGTTCTCGTAATAGTAGCCCCTTGTCCTCCGCGTTTTCCTCAAAACCTCTTTTTCCCCTTCAAATTTTAATTGGTTGAGGTTGGCTAAAAACTGTATCACCCGCATGAGGGTTTCCTTGTCCAAACGCCTATAAGGATAAGCCCTCCTTAGAAGGGCTAAAAGCCCGTCCACGGTTATGCTTCCCTTATCTATTAATACCCCTGCCACTTGGTGGGCTAAAACGTCCAAAGCATTTTCATGCAATAGAACGGGTTCGATTATGCTGTTGCGGGCGCTTTTCACGGCTGCCAAAGACTCTAGAAGGTCGTCTGTAAAAGCCGTTATAATAATGCCTTCGGAAAGCATATCCAAGCGGTGGCCGCTGCGTCCAACCCTTTGGATTAGGCTGCAAACCTGCCTCGGCGAAAGATATTGGATGACTAGGTCTACGCTGCCGATGTCTATGCCAAGCTCCAAAGTGCTTGTGCAAATTATAGCCTTCAAAACCCCAGCTTTAAAGTCGTCTTCAATTTGAACACGCTCTTCCCTGGAAAGCGAGCCGTGGTGAACGGCCATGTCGTCCCTTCCAAGCTGGGAGAAGCGGTGGCCGAGGATTTCAGCCACTGTTCTGCTGTTCACAAAAATCAGTGTAGACTTGTGGTTGTCCACCAGCTCGGCTATGCGCCTCAACCTTGCAGCGGCTTCAGGCGAAGTGCCAAGCCTGTTGGCTAAATCATAGTCAGCCTCTGTTGGTACTGGATTTTCAACAGCATACTTATAGCCTTTTGAAAGGGAGGCTTGCACCACTTTTATGCTTCTGTTTGTTCCAGCTATAAACTGGGCGACTTGGCTTGGATTTCCAACAGTTGCAGACAACCCAATCCTCTGAAACTCATTATGGGCTATTTCTTCTAGGCGTTCTAACGCCACGGTCAGCTGGGTTCCCCGCTTGCTGGAAGCCAACTCATGCACTTCATCCACAACAACCCACCTTACGTGGCTCAAGTGCTCCCGCATCCGCGCGCCTGGAAGAACAGCCTGCAGGGTTTCCGGCGTAGTGACAAGCATGTTGGGCAGCGAAACCGCCTGTCTTCTGCGCAGTTTAAGCTCTGTGTCGCCGTGTCTAACCTCAACGGTTATTCCGAGCCTCGAAGCCCAAAAAGACAAGCGTCTCAAAAGGTCGCGGTTCAAAGCCCTTAAAGGCGTAACATAAACAATCGCTACACCATCACCATTATTTTCCTTTTGTTGGATAAATTTTGAGAAAACCGGCAGAAGAACAGCCTCCGTCTTACCTGTGCCCGTCGGCGCAACTAAAAGGACATTTTCCCCAGCCGAAACATGTGGGATTGCCAAAACCTGAGGCAAAGTAGGCTTTGAAAAGCCAAGCTCCATTAGCCCTTCCTGGATTGGCCGGGCGAGAAGCCTAAAAACATCTTCAGAAGCTTTCCCCATTATCCTTTATCGCCATCTATTTTTCCGTCAAAAAGCCCTTTATCCTTTACTGAACAAATAATTAGCCTAGTGAAAGATTTTAAAAGCCCATATGTAAAGTTTCGATTTTATCACGTCCCTCTTGAACGGGAATCACTTTTCTTTACGACTTCTTGAAGAAGTTTCTGAACTTCGTAGGGGTTTTTCACAGCCTTAAAGGCTGGACGCATCACCATGCCGTATGGGCTTGTTGTCCCCACTGGAACGTATCCTGCCGTCACTGCTATTATTGAGCCTGTTCCATAAATTTTGTCAAGGAAACCAACAGTTACGTAAACTTCTTGGATTTTGTCCAGCTCAACAAACCTTGTGTCTAAACCTATTATGCCTGTTTGTGTTATGAGCCGCTGGTTTGTGATGGCATATTCGGTGTTCCTATACCTTAAAAGCTCCACCAGAAAGGGACCTAGCACTATACTTATCCCGATTAACGTGAAAAACAAGCCGAAAAGCACGATGGGAAGAAAAGGCGCACCCAGCGAAGCCATATTAAACAGCATGAAAAAAGCGAAAACAAGCCACACCAATCCCAAAATAGAGAACAACGCATATCCAGCAGAAAATACGAAAGGTATTAAGTCGGGCTTGCCGCTCCACAGAATTTTCTCGTCCCGACGCAGATACCTACTTAGCTGAGACATCCTTCTAAAATGTCCACGAAGCACTTAATTAGGTTTTATGATAGGCTAAAAGCAAAAGCTGTTTTGAAGCTTCTTTCTTCACCATATGGAATTGACATGTATCCTTTGAATTTGCCTTGGTTCAACATGTGGCCGAAACATTCATCTACAGGCTCCCCTCTTGAGCAGAAAACAACTTCGCCCCTTTCGTTTCTCCAGATGTGCAGTCCCCTTGTTTTACCTTTATGGACAAAGTGTAGGAGCAGCCGTTTATCCTCGACTTGGAGGAGACTTATGGTGTTTGATCCCTCTATTGTTGAGAAAAGCTTGTCTAAGGCTTTGTTGGGGTTTTTCTCCGTGTCGAGTAGTTCCTCGAAAAGGTGGGGTATAACCTCCGAGTCTATCAGCCCAACCCTCTCCGATTCGAAAACATGCTTTTCGCCAAGCCTCGCCCTAATAGCCTCATAGTTCGCCACATAGCCATTATGGGCTGAAACAATGCTTAATCCAGAAGAGCACTGCGCCATGTAAGGCTGGGCTGTCTCTTTAAAGTGGGCTGTCTCCATGAAATTTGGACTTGGCATTCGCACATGTCCCACTAAAACCGACGCTTGAGTTATTCTACAAACCCTTGACAAACGCTCTACTGGAGAGCCTTCAGCTTTCCCAACTTTTTCTAAATTGACTTTCCCAGAACTGGTGATGGAGGCTATTCCGGCACCGTATCCTCCCACGGGTTTAGGCTCATTTGGATACTGGTGCCCTTCAAGCCTATGAAGAACTTTAAAGACATGTGCCATTTCAACGGGCTTTTCCAACGCGAAGCCGAAGATGCCGCACAAAAGTGAATTGCCCACCCCTAAGCCATTTAAACTATGTGTTTGTAGAAAAATTTATATTTTTAGTTAAGCACAATTATTTTTGGTGTTTTTTGAATGCGTGTATCATTGCTGGTTAGATTTTGGATGCTACTTTTAGTTTGCAGTTTAGGCTTTATAACGCTTAATTCAAGGTTTAATAAGGTCGGCATTAGCGGTGTTATTCCACCCATAATAGAAGGTGACTGGATTATTGATGAAGATGTTGTTTTGAATAGGAGCGTTATAAAGGTAACTGGGAGCGTTTTAATTCTTAAATTTGGAAGCTTAACAATGATTAACTCCACACTTTATGTCGGTTATCCTCCAGATGCTCAGATTCCGGATGCTCCATTTTATCCGAAGAACTTGACTGTTAAATTGGGCGGTATTTTGAAGGTCTTAAGCAATTCAACCATAACTTCGACGTCTCCCGGGCGATATTATGTTTTCGCTGAAAAAGGCTCGACGGTTGAAATTAAGGGGTCACGTATATGCAACGCTGGGTTTAAAACGGGAATAGATAGACCTTCAGTTCTCTATATTGGTCCGGCTTATGTGAACGATTTGAGCAAATTTGGCCATGGGTTGGAGTTTGAAACTCCGGTTAGGTTAGAGGGCAATGTCTTCCTAAATGTGTGTAGCATAAGATTTTACGCTGATAACAACGTTGTTCAAAACAATACATGTATCAATGTTCGGCATGCGGCCTTCGAATTCATGTCAAATTCTACTGGTAATATAATTCGTCACAACACTATTATTAATGCGAGTGCAGAGCCTCCAGGCTCAGCGTTTAACTTTGATAGGGAAACTTATGGAATAAGATTTTATCCGCCATCTGAAAGTGATACTTTCAACGAGGTAAGCCACAACTTCATTTCAAATGTAACTTTTGGGATATTTATATGTCATGTTCCCTTAGCGAATGGTTCTTGGACTGCGAGGCGAAATATGACCGTGCATGACAACCATATTAAAAATACTGCTGGATGTTTTGTAGGCACAATAGAATATTCGCATGTTTATAGGGAGAAATATGAGAATTACATATTCTGGGGACTTGCAGTTAGTGGGAAATCAAATAAAATAGAAAATAGTGTTATTGAAAATGCAACTCTTCATATACCATATTTAACCTCTGAGGCATATTACAATAAGATATGGGAGTTTATTAGAAGGTTTAAGGTCGAATGGAATTTTAAGGTATGCAGGAACGCTTTAGGCTATCCCTTCCAAAGGCATTTATTCCAACATGGAATTATTTTTTACTCATATAAACCTATAATACACATCTTTTACTCTAACGGCTCACATATGCTTTACATTAATACCAGGGACAGCACACCCAAAGTGATCAACACTCCGGTAGCAGTTACAAGTGGAGAGCAATTCTCAATATGGTTTAAAGAGCCATACGTATATTGCACCATTGCCACAGGCAGATTTAACGAACCGTTATGGTATGGAATCGCAAAGTTCGACTATTTACAGAACTTACAGAACTTTAACTTTTCGATAGCCGTTAATGCAGACATAAATTTGGCTTATGCAAATCCGTTTATTGCGGTTGATGAAAGGAACAATCCTTGGATAAGTTACATGACTGTAAGCGCTTTATCTCCAGTTGATACATTAGGGGTTCTTAATATAACTCGGTCAGATAGCTCATCCAAGTGGCAGACCTCGAACGGTTTTCCGTATCAACTTAGTTCAGAGCTGGGTTTCTGGGGTGCTGAAATACTTCCAATCGATAACGATAACGTCTATGTGATTTTTGGCAGAGATTTGGCGCCTTTAATGGGTAGACTTTGGAATTACACATCTAACTCGTGGCATCCTCAAGAGAATATATCAGCAAGCAATATCCAGTCCGGAATTTACCACAGCGCTTTATCTTACCAAAACCGTATTCATGTAGTTTTCCTTACCGATGGAGAAAATAACATCGTATATTGCAATAAATCTCTAACCGGCACGTGGGAACCCGAACGTATAGTGCAGCCGAAAACTACTCCAACATCAGCTCCCGTTTTAGGGCTAGACTCCTATAGACACGAACTTTATTGTCTTTGGGTTGGCTCTCCGGAAAAAAACATTCTGTATTATAAAAAGTTGAGGGGTGGTGTTTGGGATGAAATACCACTAAAAAAAATTGAGGGGGAAACTAGTTTTGCGGGTAACGATAATATAGCGACAAGCATCAGCGGGTATATTCCAATATGTTATGTTTATTCTATGCAAGGTTCATATAGAATGGGTTGTTTATATTCCTCAGCATATCAAGCTTGGGCGTGGTGGTACTATTTCCGACAAAGTAGATTTGGAATATTTCTAGACGGCAATTCCTACAACATTACCATAAATGGAAACACTATTAACAATATACCGTCAGCCGCCATTATAATGGATGGACTTAACTTCACAAAAGTAAACATCACAAACAATAATTTCTCTCAAATAGCCCACCCATCCCTAACCTATCCATTCCAACATTTCAAATTAGGCGCCATCTTTCTTGAAGGAGGGAATAATTTTTTGATAGAAAACAATACCATACAGTTTGCAAAGCAAGGCATAACTACAGAAGGCTTCGCTGATGGACTTGGCTACAATGGAAGCATAACAATACGAAACAACCTAATGATAAACATTTCAGAATACTCAATAAATTTAGGTCCAGGCCAGGATTCTTATGATGACCCCCATGAGGGTCCTCAAGAGGGAATAATCACAAACAACCTTGTTTTAAACTCAAGCGGTGGAATATCTTTAAAGAATTGCACAAACCTTATCGTCATGAATAACTCTGCTTTGAAAGGAATATCTGCAAGTTATTGCGAGAACCTCACCATCATGAATAATATGATTGAGATAGGAAAAAGGTTTGAAGAAAAAGGACTGAATTTATTTAAATGCGAAAGCCTTAAAATCATAAATAATCTTATCAAAAGTTTAGGAAATTATTCCTATGGAATATACCTAGGAAATTCAAATAACACGCGTCTCGAAGGGAATGTATTCGAGAAGTGCGGTTTATTCATTGACAACTCTTTCAACAACACGGTTATCCACAATCTTGTAAATGGAAAATCATTAGTCTACATGGAAAACTTAATCGGCCCTATTCACAATACGGAGGAAATGAGAGAAGCTGGCCAAGTTATTTTGGTGAAATGTAAAAACATCCATATAGAGGGCCTTAAAATAATAATGCCGTCAACTGTAGGGGTGCAACTTGTTCAAACAGAACACGTGACCATCAAAAATAGCAATTTAGCCAACAATCTATACGGAGCTTATGTAACTGGCAACAACACTTCTATTCAAAATAATAACTTTACAAACAACTACTATGGGGTCCATCTAACTAGATACTACAACGAAATTTGCAAAAACAACTTCATGAACAATAGCGAAGGAGTTTATGGAATAGATGTTAATAACAACAGCATTTGTGGAAACAACTTTATAAACAACGATTTTGGACTTGAACTTGAAAGTATCAATAGTAGAATTTTCCAAAATAACTTCATAGGCAACAATTATGGATTCGCATGTAGTAAATGTTATAATAATAGTATTTACCAAAACAACTTTACTAACAATAACTATGGACTTTCTTTCATGGGGCAAAATCACTCAGGTTGCAAGATGAACTATGTTTATCACAACAACTTCATTAATAGTGGGGTGGAAATCTTACCACCTAGAATAAACTTCTGGAATCTAAGTTATCCCTTTGGTGGCAACTATTGGAGCAACTACAGTGGCGTTGACGAGAAGTGGGGTCCATTCCAGAATATAATTGGAAGTGATGGTATAGGTGACACCCCATATTACATTTGTGACTATAACATTGATTATTATCCATTAATGTATCCATGGCCCTCCATAGACATAGCTATCCTAAACATAACATTTTCCCCACCAAACCCCATATCAGGCGACATCATCTATATACATGTAAACGTTACAAACATGGGCAAGCTAATAGCAACTTTCAACGTCAGCGTAGAATATACTCTTCTACACATAGATCCACTAATTGGAACACAGGAGGTTACACTACTTCCAGGAGAATCCACAATCCTAAACTTTACATGGACCCCAACAATTCCAGGACTATACGAGATAAAAGCCTACACAACCACAATAATCGGCGACATAAACCCGCAAAACAACGTTTTCACAACATGCATCATCGTCCGACCAATAAGCACACCAGGAGTATGGTGGAGGACGAAGCTTCCCGCTTTATCGATTTAAATTAACATATTTCACCTCATTTTACACAATCCCGAAGCTTTCCTTCAGTAAACTCCTAAATGGCTTTTTTACAGCTAAATTTTTTAGTTTAAACTACAAATTATCTTTACGGTACGATGATGAAATCGAGGTACGATGAGTTGATGACTGCTTTTTCCGCTTCTGAGTCCAAAAATCTACTAGCAGCGGCAAGGGCTATGCTACAAAACCGCTTGAAAGGGTAAAAAGGATAGATTGGCAGCGTTAGGTTTCCGATGGTCCAGTGATGTAAGCCCATATGCTAACGAGGACAAGTGTTAGAACCGCGCCTGCAAGCCCTGAAAGCATGTACCTCGTGAATATGCCGAGGGATGGCAGAAGGGCGATTAACGCTGGGATAACGTAAGTGGCTGTTACGTCTGCTATGATGCCTGCGAAGAAGCCGAGAAGCGCCACGAAGGCGAAAACCTTTAACCTTTCACCCATTTTTCCACCTAGCCTAGAATTGAATTCTAAGCCTCTTTTTAGTCTAACTTACAAGTTTTTGTCTATTCCCTGGAAAACAGAAAGCATTTCTTTTCACTGGAAAATTAAAGCTCAAAACAGTTTCCGGCGGCATGTATAGCTCTACGTATATATGTGGATATTTCCAGCATATTAACAATGTATAAGACTTATCCAAGCCCTCTAAGCCTCTTTTGGAGGAATCAAATTGTCAGAAAGATTTAGTAAGAGATGGGAGGAGAGACGCGAAGAGCAACCCTTAACAGAACGCATTAAGGAGGCTGTGAGGCCTCCAGGGCCGTTGAAGCCGCGGCTTGACATGGCTGTTAGACGCATAGAACTGCAAATACAGAAGTTGGACCAAGCCAGCGAAAGGTTCAGCCAAAGAGACAAGTCCATATTCGCACGAATCGTCGATGCTTATACAAAGCATGACATGGCGCGGGCAAATGTTTTCGCCAACGAGTTAGCCGAAATAAGGAAAATGGAAAAGATGATAATGCAGGCTCGGCTGGCTCTTGAACAAATTGTGTTAAGGTTACGAACCGTATCAGAACTTGGAGACGTTGTTTCCACCCTTGGCCCAGCGGTAAGCGTCTTAAGAGCTGTAAAAACTGGAATGGCTAACATTTTCCCTGAAGCCGAAAGGGAGCTGGGGCAAATCGGCAACCTTTTAAGCGGAATAATAGTGGAGGCTGGACAAAGCACAGGATTATCCATAAACTTTGAAACAGCCAACGAAGACGCCCAGAAAATCCTAACAGAGGCAGCTGCCGTCGCCGAACAGAAAATTAAGGAGAAGTTTCCAGAGCTTCCAGCTGGAATACCCCAAGTGCCCTTACCAGAGAAATCTCCAACAGAAACCTCTTAAACTCTGATGGAGGAATGCTCATGCCGCAAGATCCCAATATTTTTTTATCCCTTGGAAAGCCAGTTAAAGACGAGTATGGACGCCTAATAGGGGAAGTCGTATCCTTCGCTGTAAAACCCAACGGTGGAGCAGAACACGTTTACATAAAACACAGCGATGGAAGTTTCGTGAAATACCCTGCTGGAAGCATAAAAGTTGAAGGCTCAGACGTTATTTACCTATCAAACATAAAATATGAAACGGAAGTCTTCTGCGACCAGATTCCGCTAATATGGCGGAAAGATCAAGCCCTAAAAGAGCTTCTTGAGAAAAAGAAGATTTCCCCTGAAGTCTATGAAGATTTGCATAATAGTTTTGAGGGAGCCCTAAACCAGCTGAAAACTGAAGCCCAAAAACTGATGGAAAAAATCGACAAAGAAATTGAAAGATGCAACAACGAAATTAGAGAGCTCAATTACGCGCTGGTCCATCTGGAAGTGGAGCATGAAATAGGGGAAATCGATGAGCAGTCTTATCAGGCGGCATTTTCGAGGATACAGGAATGCTTAAAACGGGCTAATTCGGAAAAGGCGGATCTTGAAAGCCTAAGGAGCAGGCTTTCCAACATTTTGTTGGGAGAAACCTCCTACAAGGCTTTCGCTAAAGAAGCCCCGGCTCCCGCGTCTCCAGTTCTTCCAGAGCCCCCTGTTGTGGTTTACGTGAAAGAAGCAGGTGAATCCAGCATCTAGGCTTCTAAAGGCGTAGCGGGCGGAGGGAGCGGAAATAAAGAACCCTTTTGTGACACCCCCTCCACCACTACGGGAAGTCATAACAAAATCGGTTTATAAGCTGCGAATCCAACAGCAGAAGGTGGTTCAAGCATCCCTGAGGCTTAAGGAAAGGGACAAGAGCCTTTTCCAAACATGTGTAACAGCGTTGAAAGCTAACAACCGTGAAAGAGCCGCCATATGTGCAAACGAGCTGGCGGAGGTCCGTAAACTAATAAGCTTTCTCCAGCAGGTGGAGCTAGCTATTGAAAGGGTTATCCTCCGCCTTGAAACGGTTAGGGAGCTAAGCGACATAATTATAGACTTAAAACCCGCCTTAAAAACCCTTCAAAGTGTTTCGAAACAGCTTTTCGAGGTTTTGCCGGAAGTTTCTTCGGAACTCAGCGAAATAAACGATGTTATAGGGGAGACGATTTATTCGACGAAGATATCCGATGACGATGTTGTGATACCAGTGGACAAGGTTACGCCGGCTGGAGAGCAAATTCTCAAAGAAGTTTCAAGCTTTCTTGAAAAGAGACTGGCTGAAAAGCTTCCGGAACCGCCTGCTACGCCGGAGGCGCCCAGACTTGAACAGGCTAGAGCTCAAATTAAGCAGATGGTTGCCTTGGCTGCAGCTTGCTCCCAGGCTGTTGAGGGAGAAACAGTTGAAGGCGAAGAGGGCCGCTCCCAAAATCTCATTTCCTTCAGAAAGGCTGAGATTCAGGAAATTTCCTTGAAGGTTGGAAAACCCTCCCTTGAAGACGCCTTGCTGGAATATGTTAGGAAAAGTGGTGGCGAAATAGACCTTATTCGTTGTTCCCGCGATTTAGGCGCTTCTTATGAAGAAGTGGAGAAGGCCCTGCAGAGTTTGGGAGCCAAGGGTAAGGTGAAGATTGAAGCTAAGAGGTGAATCCTTTATGGAAGCCTCACAAGAACTTGAAAAGTCTGCGACAAACTACGCACTGGAAGCTGTGCGCTTAGACAAGCAAGGTGCCAAGGGCATGGCGATAACCATGTACCAGAAAGCCATAGAAACACTGCTGAAGCTTGTGCAGCTTTACCCAGAATACAGTCTAAACAAAGTTTACATTCAAAGGGCCATAGCCTACCAGGAAAGGATAAAAGTGCTGCAGGGAGCCGTTGGCCCAACAGAGGCTCAAGGGGAGCCAAAAGGTGTTGAAGGCGCAAAACCCGGTGAGGAAAAGAAAGCCAGCTACGAAGACTTAATTGTGAAGGAAAAGCCCAACGTGCGATGGGAAGAGGTTATAGGCCTTGATACTGCAAAGAAAGCCATTAAAGAGGCAATAATCTACCCAGTTCAAAGACCAGACTTGTTCCCGCTGGGCTGGCCTAGGGGCATCCTGCTCTTCGGGCCGCCTGGATGTGGGAAAACACTGCTGGCCGCGGCTGCTGCCACGGAGATTGACGCAGTTTTCATTTCTGTTGACGCTGCTTCAATAATGTCTAAATGGTTGGGTGAAGCGGAGCAGAATGTGGCGAGGCTCTTTGACTCTGCTAGGAAGTCGGCTGCGGATAAGAAGCCTGCCATAATTTTCATCGACGAGTTGGACTCCCTTATGGGGAAACACTCTAACGAGGTGGGTGGAGAAGTCCGCGTGCGAAACCAGTTCTTGAAAGAGATGGACGGCATAATTGACAAGGGCAAAAATCTCCACGTTTACGTCATCGGCGCCACGAACAAGCCTTGGGACTTAGACTGGCCCTTCATTAGGCGTTTCCAAAAACGTATTCTTGTGCCCCTTCCAGACCACCACGCCCGCCTCATGATGTTCAAACATTACACAAGCAATTTGGCTTTGGCTCCGGACGTGGACTTGCATGAGTTAGCTAGGCTTTCTGAAGGATTCTCTGGAAGCGACATTAAAGACGTCTGCCAAGCAGCCCACTTGAAGGTAATAGGGGAATTCTTCGAGTCTGGGCAGGCTGCCAACAAGCTTGCCAAACCTAGGCCTTTGAAGATGAGTGATTTTAGGCAAATTCTGGAGGAGAGGAAACCCAGCGTTTCCCTTGACATGTTAGCCCTTTACAACCGATGGTTTGAAGCCTTCAAAGCCCTATAGGAGCGTCCTCCCAGTGGAAAGGTTTGGAGACCCTTCTTCTAAATTTTTGAGCTCTCCTTTCTCCCCTTCTCCCCCTACGGAATCTCCAAACCCCACAATTTTAGAGGGGGCGCTCCTTGGAAGGGTTCTTCAGCCTAGCTTCCTTTCCTTTTTCTAACAATTTCCTCAACTAAATCTGCAAGCTTATCCTTCTCCTTAAAAACATCTAGGTAGGGAGCGTTTAACGTCGTTTCCCTCAACCGGCAAGGTCCGGCGAAGGCTATTATTGGTTTGAAGATTTTCGCCGCTTCCATGGCTTCTTCGGAGGATTTTACTGTTACGATTTTTGGAACGTTCACGTTTTCTCCTAAAAGTTTTCTGAAACCCTCTATTATGGCGATGTCGTTTCCTCTACACCTTTCCATAGCGTCTTTTAAAGTCAGCTTTTCTGTATCAATTTTTTCTATGGTTGAAATTTCTGTTGGCGAGATGGCAACCACTGTTTTTGCGCCTGCTTTGGCGAATCGCCATGTATCCTTGCCTTTCGCGTCTATTGTGAAGTCTTTTTCTGGAATGTGCTTTACAGCCGCCACCCTGTAGCCTCTTTTAGTCAACTCTTCTGTTAGGGCTTCTATAACCGTGGTTTTTCCAGAGCTTTTGCTTCCGATGACGGCTATGACTGCTGGTTTACGCCTATTCATCCTTTCATCTCTTCATCAAATATTTTCTTGAAAGTTTCCCTGTTCACGTGGAGTTTTTCAGAGAGGTTTTTAACCCATCTTATGTAGCTTCTAAAAATGTTTTGAAGTATTTCTGCCTTCTCACCGTCAGAAAGCTCTTTTTCCTCTGCTATTAAGAGGGCGAACCACTTGCCAACGTCCGAAAGTTTGTAGGCTTTAACCCAAACCGTGCGCCCCTCATGTTCGACTTTCTCCATGCCTTCTGTTAAAACACCAAGCCTACTCAAAGTTTTCAGATTCTCTATTATCGTTTTGTTGGAGTAGGCAAGCTTTCTAACAAGGTCTTTTTGGTAAATTTTGCTGTCAATTCCCTGTCTAAGGGAGAATCTTAAAATTTCAAGGGAAGCCTTAGAGCCGAAAATGGCGCTTAAAATTTTGTCTTTCTGCTCTGCCGGGAGAAAAACAACGTATGGATGGGACTCTAAACGAAGGGTCAAACCTCTGCCACCTTCAAATCTCCTTTAAAAGGAGTTATCTTAAATATTGCTTTTTCACCAACACTACGCTTTTTAAACAGTTAGCTAAAACTCTATCGAGGTGTTTAGAAACGGCTGCCACTGCAAAGTTGGCTGACTGGAAACCCATGGACGGAGACACATTCATCACACGGGAAGGCTTCATACTAAACGTTTTCGGGTACGAGCATCCCGAAAACCGTGTCTTCGCCTTTCTAAAGTACATTCCATCCCGTTTTAAGGAGCTTTTCAACATTCGCCTTTTAGAGAGAACTTGGCGGCTAGGCGAAACAGAACTTTTCCGAGCTGAAAAACTCTACACGGCCGAAAACTATCAGACTTTCCTCCAAGTTTTTAGAAAAAATTTTCCGGAATACGTTTACTTCTGCCCTTATAGGCGGAAGGAAGTGATAAGCGCCCCATTAAACCGCATTGTTGAGGTTTATGTTCCAAGGGAACGCCTAAAAACCCTAATAGAATCCAAAAGCAGAGACGCGCTTCAAGAGCTTACTTTGGAGTTTGTTAATCTCGTCTCCGGCGAGTCCCAAGTGCCACTGGAGGATTTTGGGGTTCACGGCTCCATAGCTTTAGGCATGCATTCCGCCGAGTCTGACATAGACATAGTTGTGTATGGAAGCCAAAACTTCCACCGTGTTGAAGCCTCCGTAGAAAAGCTTGTTGACGAAGGCTTGTTAAGCTATGTTTTTAACAATAGGCTGGATGCTGCAAGGCGGTTTAAGGGACGCTTTAAAGGTAAGGTTTTCATGTATAACGCCATACGCAAGCCAGAAGAAGTCGCCATAGAGTATGGCGAATTCCAATACACACCCATTGCTGCTGTTAAGTTTCGCTGCAAGGTCAGAGACGACAGCGAAGCCATGTTCCGCCCAGCCATCTACAAAATTGAAGGCTACACACCGATTGGCAATTTGACGCTTTCAAGAGAAATGGTTCCAGAGACTGTTGTTTCCATGATTGGATGCTATAGAAACGTTGCCAGAAAAGGCCAGCAAATAGAAGTTTCGGGGATGCTGGAACGGGTAGAAAACACCAAAACTGGCAAAACCACATATCAAGTTGTTGTTGGCAGTGCGGAAAGCGAGGAAGAATACATTTGGCCAGTTTAAGGCTGAGGGACCGCGACGCCATAGTCACGCAGGAAGGCTTAATCTTCAGAGTTTTCGGCTACACCCACCCATCGGAAGGCTATGTATGCGACTTGGAATACGCTCCCTCAGAGCTGTTTCAGTCTAAAAATCCAAAGGCTTTTAGGACTGATGGAAAACGTGTCTTCTACAAGTTTTACGAGGATGAAGGCTGGCATTTCATACAGAAAAATTTTCCACAACACATGGTTCTCCATAAGCCTATTGGAAAAAAGGTTGTAGGCGTCCACAAAGAGGACATTGCAGAAGTTCGTCTGCCAGAACAGGCCCTAAAAAGGCTTTTAGAAGCTGAACCAAAAGACGAGCTTATCAAAGCCATGCAAAAAGTTCTAGAAGCGACGGTGCACGCCTCTGAGCTTAGTTTGGAGAATTTTGGGGTTTTCGGCTCCTTGCTTCACGGCTTTTACCACCCGAAATTTTCGGACATAGACCTAATCGTTTACGGCAAGGAAAATTTGCAGAAAATTCGCAAAACTCTCGAAGAACTTTACAGCGATAAAAGTTCAGGCTTTTCCAACGAATTCGCCGACACCTCGCCAGTAAAGGGGAAGCTTTGGCGCTACAAGAACCTAACCCGCGAGGAATTTGTGTGGCTCCAAAGACGCAAACTAATTTATGGCGTTTTCCACGACGAGGCTTTTAGGCGAACAGTTAAAGTCGAATTTGAACCCGTGAAAAGTTGGAGCGAAATAAAAGGCGAGGACGGTGAAACCGAGAAAATCACTTGGGTGGGCTGGATTAAAGCCTTCTTGCGCGTAAAGGATGATTCGGAAGCCCCCTACATGCCGTCAATTTACCAAGTGGAGCCACTACAAATTTTGGAAGGGCCGAGGGTTGGCAACTTAGAGAGGGTTGTCTCCTACCTTGAAGAGTTTAGAATGCAAGCTTGGAAGGGCGAAACCGTTTATGCGGAGGGAAACCTTGAAAAAGTTGAAACGGCTAGCGGAAGCTTCCACCAGATAACGCTTACCTATGGTCCAAGATACTATGAGCAAGTTCTCAAAGTTGTTCGAATCTAGCTAACTTTTCAAAATCATGTAGTCTGAAGGCTTGTTTCCAATTAAAAGCCTAAAATATTCGCTGCCATTTCTGCGGTCCACAACCTTCTCGATTTTTCCCTGAGCCAAAACAGTTTCGCCTTTTCTTGCTTGTTCGCAGAACCTCCCACGGAACGACGCTATCTCCCTTATTGGCTGAAGCCTTGGCCCTTCAACAATTTTTACGTCTTCAATTTTGTATGTGCACGGCGTGAAAATGGCTTCTGAATCGACAACAACCGTTGCCTCAATCTTTGCGTAGCCGCAATTCTTGTATTGAACCTCGCCATATCTCTCGTCTATTTCGCTAAAATCTTTCACAAAACGGATGAAGAAGTCTCTGCCCATGAACTGGCCCTGAAAACTCTTTCTGGATTCGACGGCAACGAAATCCTCAAACCTCATAAGTGTGTCTTTCGAACGGAAATCGAAAAGCCTCCGCAAATCCTCCAATCCATAAGGCCTGAAGGATGTGTCCCCCCTTTCCAGCAGTCTCCGTAAAGCCCCATGCACTTTCCAACAGTTTTCAACGCCATAAACAACTGGGTCTATGTCCGACTTGGCTGTGTGCAACCCAGCCAAAACAGAACCCGAAACCCCCAGCCTATTCCAAGGCACACTTGCCTCCTCCTTCAAAAGCTCAACACATTGGAGAGCCGCTTTTTCCAACTCATCAAGACTCCGGCTTTTCCTAAGCCTTTCAAGAAAACTGATTGGATTGTAAACTTTCCTAATTCTGTCGAGCGGAACTTCGCAGAGTTTATCATCAAAAACCCTGTCGTAAACAACATATTCTGGAAAATTTTCTTCAAGAAAATTAAATCTTTCAGAAATGCCGTACACTTTGCTGTATTTGACGCCTCGGCGGATGCGAGAGCCTTTTTTATCGGGAATAAAGCGGGGGAAAGCCACCACTTTGTCGGGTGGGTGAACAAGGCCTTTCACGTCGAAGATTACGCCTTCAACAGACTCTATTAGGAAGCCTTCTATGGGCCACATGTTTCTCGCAAAGTTTATTCTTTTATGTCTTCCTCTATTATAGACCTTTCAGCTATAATCCATTTCGTGTTTTTAATAGTTCTAATGAGTGGAACGGCAATTATTGTGGCTACTATGGCTTGGATTAGCCTTATAGCTGGATAAACAAATGGGCTTACGAGGAAAAGGAAGCGAACCCCTTCTAGAGGCAGGCTGAAAATGGACTCGTAAACTATTGGAATGGCGAAAGCGTTGCATCCCCACATGTTGTCCGCTTGATTTCCAACAAACATCAAAAGGAAAAACAGCATGGGCATGTTTTTAGAGTTTGATAGTCGTTTGGCAAATTTTGCAATTGGGATGATAAGGAATAAGGCTATGACTTTGTCCCAAAGCACGGCGGCCGGCACATAGTAAATCGGTATTGTGTAAGCGTTATCCGGGTTAAAGGGGTCGAAGATTTGGCCGTAGCCAGTTATGGGCTGCGAGGGCGGCAAAAAAAGAAAAACCAAAATCAGCGCTCCGAAAAGGGCGAACGCCCAACGCCATTTTCTGTAAAAGATTAAGCCAACCACTAAAGCGTTTATTGGAGGAGATAACAGAAAAGGAGCACCATAAGGACTCATGTTTCCAGGAGGCAAAACCCATGAAACAAAGGCTCCGAGAAAGGCTGCTAAAGCCCCCAAATATGGGCCTAAAATTAGCCCGAAAATCGACGCGATGAGTGCTTCAAGTTTAATTTTCAATTCTGGTAGCCCTATTGCTGGAACATAAAGCGACAAAATGGATAGAACATAATAAAGTGCGGCGAAAACAGCCGCCAAAGCTATGTGTCGACTTGAAATTTTCATACGGACATCTCTCTATGTATTTTTGGTAATTGCAGTGTAATTTTTTACACAACGTTAATAAGTCTTTCCATACAACCATACATGTGAAAAGGTGTAATCCTTGCAAACATTCGCTTTCGATAAAGCCACTTATGTGGCTCAATGCCTAGAACTAGCCATCCTCTTAGAGGTTAGCGCCGACAAGCCTGGAAACGTCAACCTTGTTGTGGGTTTTGAAGGCACTAACCATGCGCATTTTTTGGCTTCTGCGGTGGCTGCCAATCCATATTTTAGGCTTGCCGCTGAAAGGGGCATGGCTGTTGCTGATGGCGAAATTGGCCTAGAAAAGGTTGGTGTTGGACGTGTTATTCGGGATTGTGTTGCCGAAATAAGCCGTTGGCAGAGCGGAGGCAACACGTTGCTGGGCACGGTTATTCTTTTTGCGCCATTAGCTGTGGCGGCTGGCATGACTCCGGCGGAAAAGGGTGTTTTTGAGCTATCCATTTTGAGGCGGAATCTAAAGCTTGTTGTTGAGGCAACAACTCCTGAAGACGCCGTCGCCGTCTACGAAGCGGTTAAAATTGCCAAGCCAAGTGGACTTGGAAAGGCTCCGGACCTAGACGTGAACGACCCAGCTTCCATGGAGAGAATTCTTAAAGAGAGGATTACCCTTCTCCAAGTTTTCCAAATAGCCTCAGCCTACGACATGGTCTGCTCGGAATGGGTTAAGAATTATCCAGTAACTTTTGATTTCGCCTACCCAAGCTTAAGGCGGCATCTTAAAGAAGACGGAGACCTAAACAAGGCGGTGGTTCACACTTTTCTAGAGGTTTTGGCAGCCTACCCCGACACGTTTATCGCCAGAAAAGTTGGCTTGGAAAAAGCCCGGGAAATTTCAGCTATGGCCGGAGAAATTCTAAAAAGTGGTGGGCTTAAAAAGGCGGCTGGAAGGGAGAAGCTCCAAAAGTTTGACGCCCTGCTTAGATTGGACGGCAATAACCTAAACCCTGGAACAACCGCCGACATAATCGCTGCAGCCCTAGCCCTAACAATTCTCAGCGGTTATAAACCATAATAGCAGAAACCATAGAGGGGGTACTATTGGTTGCCCCAGCAGCCAAAAGCTACATGCTTTTCCAAGCTTATTTATTTAAAGAGATAAATTAATTAGGATTGAAATTACTGTATGTAGCTTTCAAGAACGGTAAGCTCCCCTAAAAAAGCGTGTTTGAGGTTAATTAATGGGTGAAAAGCCTAAACTGAAAGTTACGCTGATTACGGGGCGCACAATAGAGCAAGGCGTTGGAAAAGAGTATGGGAAATCCTCAAAAGAGTATGCGGAAAGCGTTTCCATATGCTTTATGGACCCGGAGGACATGAAAAAGCTCGGCGTGAAAGACGGAGTCAACATTCAAGTTTCCACAGCCTTCGGCTCCGTTGTGGTTAAAGCCAAAAAATCCTTAAGGGCGCCCCACCCAGGCGTAATATTCATTCCGTACGGTCCTTGGGCAAATGTTATAGTGGACCCTGAAACCCATGGGATTGGAATGCCATCTTTTAAGGGAATTCCAGCCACTGTGGAGCCAGCCCCAGACAAGCCAGTTCTAGGCTTGGAGGAACTTCTCAAAACACAGTTTAGGAAGGGTTAAAGGATGTCTGTTGTTAGGGCTGTAACTTGTCCTGTTTGTGGAAGCCTTTGCGACGACATAGAGTTAACCATAGAAAACAACAGAATTGTTAAGGTTAAGAACGGCTGTGCCATGTGTGAAGCCAAGTTTTTGGGCTACTGCTGCGAGCACCGCGTTTTAAAGCCTATGATAAGGAAGAACGGCGAACTTGTTAAAACAACTCTAAAAGAAGCCATTAGACGGGCTGCTGAAATTTTGGCTGAAGCCAACTATCCAGTGCTTTATGGCTGGAGCAACACAAGCTGTGAAGCCATAAGCGTAGGCCTAGAACTAGCCGAAGAGGTTGGAGGCGTAATAGACAACACTTCTGTAGTCTGCCACGGCCCATCAATTTTAAGCATTCAGGACGTTGGCATTCCATCATGCACCTTGGGCCAGATTAGGCATAGGGCGGACTTAATCGTTTATTGGGGAAGCAATCCTTGGAGCGCCCATCCAAGGCATATAGAACGCTACACAGCCTTTTCAGAGGGGCGTTTCGAAAAAAGCGCGTGGAGAAGCTACGTGACGAAAATTAAGGCTTTGATTGGGAGGAAGAAGATTCAAAGCGCCGTTAAGAGGCTTATCCTTAAAAAGCCGCCGACTTTTCCATCCCAAATCGAGTCAAAGCCAATTTCATCCATTGCAAGGGAGGGCAGAAAGCTAATAGTCATCGATGTCCGCCGAACAAAGTCGGCTGAAATGGCAGACTACTTTGTGCAAGTAGAGCCTGGCAAAGACTACGAGCTTCTTCAGGCTTTTAGAGCTTTGATTCGCGACCAGGAACTTGAAGTTGACCGTGTTGCAGGCGTTCCAGTGGAGTATCTGGAGGAGGTTGCCGACGCCATGGTTAACTGCGACTTTGGAGCCCTTTTCTTCGGGCTTGGTTTAACCATGAGCGGCGCCAAATTGCGGAACATCGACGCAGCGCTTTCACTAGTGCGGGACTTAAACATGCGGACAAAGTTCATCATAATGCCCATGAGAGGCCACTTCAATGTTACCGGCGCTAACACGGTTTTCACTTGGCAGACGGGCTACCCTTATGCCGTTGACTTTTCACTGGGCTATCCAAGGTACAATCCAGGCGAAACCTCAGTGGTTGATGTTCTGCTTCGCGGCGAGTCGGATGCCGCCCTAGTGGTGGCCTCCGACCCAGTTTCAAACTTTCCAAGGAAGGCGGCTGAACACCTTGTTAAAAACCCGCTTGTGGTTATTGACCCCCACATGAATGTTACAGCCCAGATGGCTGACGTGCTTATTCCATCAGCTTTTGTTGGAATTGAGGCTGAGGGAACAGCTTACCGCATGGACCACGTGCCCATCCCCCTCAAAAAAGTTGTCAACCCGCCTAGGGGTATACTGCCAGACGAGGAAATTTTGAGGAGAATCTTAGCCGAAATTAGGAAAATAAAGCGCAAAAAAGCGGAGGCATCCTAAAATGGAATTACTCATAAAAAACGGCTTCGTATACGACCCAATTAATGGTGTTGACGGCGAAAAGATGGACATAGCCATAAAAGACGGCAAAATAGTGAAAAAAGTCAACGAGCGCAAAGCCAAAAAGATTGATGCTTCTGGAATGGTCGTCATGCCCGGCGGAGTTGACATCCACAGCCACATCGCCGGCGGAAAGGTTAACGCCGGAAGGCTTCTGCGCCCAGAAGACCATTTCAAAGATTTTGAGCGTAAAACCGCCGTCACAAGGTCTGGTGTAGGCTATTCTATTCCATCCACTTTTACGACGGGCTATCGCTATGCGAGGATGGGTTGGACAACGGTTATGGACCCAGCCATGCCGCCTTTAGAGGCGAAACACACCCATGAGGAGCTTAGCGACACTCCCATAATTGATAAGGCTAGCTATCCGCTTTTAGGCGACTGGTGGTTTGTTCTGGAATACTTACGGGACGGCAAAATAGAAGAGTGCGCCAGACACGTGGCTTGGATGATTAAGGCCACAAAAGGCTACGCCATAAAGCTTGTTAACCCAGGCGGGCTTGAAGCTTGGGGTTTCGGCCGCAACGTGGAAAGCATAGACGATCCTGTTCCAAATTTCGGCATCTCGCCCCGCGAGATCATCCGCGGCCTCTGCAAGGTTAACAAGCTTCTAAATTTGCCCCACACCATCCACGTGCACACAAATAATTTGGGCAAGCCTGGCAACTACATTACAACTTTGGAAACTCTAAAGTGCGTCGAGGATTTGGCGGACGATGGCAAGCCGGCCATCCACATAACCCACTGCCAGTTCAGCGCCTTTAAAGGGGATGACTGGCGAACCTTCGAGTCTGGAGCGGAGCAGATAGCCAATTATGTTAATGCCCATTCTCACGTTACAATGGACATGGGCCAAGTAATATTTACAGATACAACAACTATGACGGCGGACGGCCCCTTCCAGTACACGCTTTACACGTTGAGCGGAAATAAGTGGGTTAACCATGATGTGGAAACAGAAACCAGCGCCGGCATAGTGCCCTTCCATTATAGACGGAAAAGCTATGTCCACGCAACCCAGTGGTCTATAGGCCTAGAGCTAGCCTTGCTCATCAAAGACCCGTGGAAAATATTGATGACGACAGATCACCCCAACGGGGGGCCCTTCATTGCCTATCCGCGGATTGTGGCTTGGCTTATGAGCAGAAAAGCAAGAGAAGCCACCCTTAAAAAGATTAATCCCAAAGCCCGAAGCAGAAGCCTACTGCCATCCATAGACCGCGAGTTAAGCTTTTACGAAATAGCCATAGTAACCCGCGCCGGACAAGCCAAAGCCCTAGGCCTTAAAAACAAGGGGCATTTAGGCGTTGGCGCAGACGCGGACATAGCCACCTACAACTTTAACCCAGAAACCATGGATCCTTCACGAAAGTATAAGGCTGTTAGGCGGGCGTTTAAGCGGGCTGCCTACACCATCAAGGGTGGGCAAGTGGTGGTTAAAGACGGCGAAGTGCAGAAACACATAGACGGCGCCACCATGTGGTTGGATGTGCAATTATGCGAGCCATGCGAAATAGAGCTGAACGAGAAAATGCAAAGGTGCTTCAGGGAATATTGGACTGTTGAGTTTGAAAATTACCCAGTTTCAGAGGATTATTTAGCCATCTCTCAACCTATTCCAGTTAAGGCTGATGTATGATGATGGTGAACCTTTACCCCCTAAAAGAGCTCCGGCTGCCAGTGGTTGCTGAATGCATAAACCCAGACATTTTCCATGGAAAAAGCCTAAAAGAAATCGAGCGGCTGGAGGTCTGGGAGGGGAACAAGCGGAAAACCCTTGGAGAACTCTTCAAAATTGAAGAGGTTAAAACCGAAAGTGCTGCGGAAACCACTGTGATAACGATTCACGGCGATTTCAGCCGCGTTAGGTATATAGGTGCCGGCATGAAAGGCGGCGAAATCGTTGTTAAAGGCGACGTTGGCATGCACCTAGGCGAAGAAATGCGTGGCGGAAAAATAACTGTTTACGGCAATGTGCTGGGCTGGGCTGGCTCCATGATGAAGGGGGGAACAATAGAAATTTATGGAAATGCTGGCGACTATTTGGGGGCACCCTACCGAGGCAGCACTGAAGGCATGAAAGGCGGAAAAATAATTGTGCATGGAAATGTTGGACGTGAAGCCGGCGCCCACATGAGGAAGGGCATAATCAAAATTTATGGTTGTGCTGGACAGTTTGCTGGTTTCCGCATGCATGGCGGAACCATCTACGTCCAAAAAGATTGCGAGGCAAGGGTTGGCGCCTGCATGGTGGACGGCACAATAGTTGTAGGCGGCCATCTGGAATCCGTCATGCCCACCTTCACCATTGAAGGCTTGAGGAAGAGGGTTAAAATTGAAGAAGGTGAAGTTGTTGAGGCGCCTTTCTACCTTTTCACCGGCGACTTAACGGAAAATGGCCATGGAAGGCTATTCGTTGCCAAAGAACCCAACCCCCACCTAAACCACTATGAAAAATTCATCTAAATGTGGAGTGTGCGCTGGCCTTGAATAACCGTTTAAGCGTAAACCGTTTGGCATGGAAACTTTTGGAAAAGCTCTGCGAAAACCCAGACCTTTATGGCGTGAAAGTTGAAAAGGCCGAGAACAGCGCCACCGTTGTGGATGCCGGCATAAAAGCGAAAGGCGGCTTCCAAGCGGGTAAAATAATAACGGAAATCTGCATGGGCGGGTGTGGAAAAGCCAGAATAGGCTGCAGGCAGTATGGCGAAATGGAGCTTCCAACAATATTTGTTTACACAGATAACCCAGCCATAGCCACGTTAGGCTCGCAGTTTGCGGGATGGAACATTAAGGAAGGCGACTATTTTGCTATTGGCTCTGGGCCGGCCAGAGCCATAGCTCAAAAACCAAAGGAAATCTACGAGAAGATAGGCTATAAAGACGATTGTAAAAATGCCATAGTAGTTTTGGAAACCGACAAATATCCGCCAGAATCGCTTATAGAACGCCTAGCCAGAGACTGCAAGGTGGAAAAGGCGAATCTAGCCATAATCTTGACGCCGACGGCCAGCGTTGCCGGAGCCACGCAAGTGGCCGGAAGAATTGTTGAAACTGGAATCCACAAGCTCACAAAGCTTGGACTAAACCCAAACACGATTCTTTATGCTTGGGGATGCGCTCCCATACCGCCAACCCACCCGAAATTTGTTAGGGCTATGGCTAGAACCAACGACGCAATCTTGTATGGTGGAATAACCTACTACGTGGTGAGCTGCGAAAACGAGGAGGAACTGACGAAAATCGTTGAGAAAGCTCCTTCTAAAGCTTCAAAGGATTATGGACGGCCCTTCTTGGAGATTTTTAAGGCAGCGGGCTACGACTTTTATAAGATTGACCCAAACATCTTCGCACCAGCCATTGTGATAGTTAACAACTTAAAAACTGGGAATACTTTTAAGGTTGGAGAAATTAATCTAAACGCTTTAAAGGAGTCATTTGGTTTCTGACGCTTTAATTCCGGCGTGAACCGATGGGGTTAGGAAAAATCTGTTTAGGAAGTTGTTGAAGCCCTTGTTTCCCATCAACGAAGCCATAAAGAAGCTCATTATGACAACTTCTGCTAATGCTTTCGGCAAAATGTAGTAAATGAAAACCGCTGCCCCTCCGCTTCCAAGGAAGAAGGGCATCAAAAATGCGAAGTGAAAGTATGTGTAGAGGCATTCTGGAACATAAGCCAGAAGGGTGGTTGGAACCGCTAAAAGAGAGGAATACCTATTCCGCCCTAAACTCAAAGCCCTTGCAAGGATTCCAGCCGTTAACCCTGTTAACCCCTTTCCCAGAGGCAACCCCACTAAGCCAAGCCAAGAGCCCATACCCATGGGGCCAAACATTATTCCTGGAAGAATTCCAACAAGAAGCCCTGAAAAAAGCCCTACTAGGGGGCCGCCATAAAACCCTGCAATAAAAGCGGCTAATAAGGAAAAGTCTAATGCTACTCCAGGTGCAAGCTGTCCAACGTGGTATGAAACTGCGAACAATAGGTTTCCGAGGGCACCCATCATTAACATGAATGCAACTGTTTTGGTGTCCATTTTAGTCCCGTGGTTTTGTTAAAAACTCCGTAATTATTTAAGAGTAACTACTTAAAAATGAGTAAAATTTTTGTAGCCTCAACCGCATGGAAAAATAAATACTGCTTCTGCAAAATCAATTATTGGGAAAGCTGTTGTCAACCAGTTTGGAAATCCCCCTTTCAGAGCTTAAGGGCTGGCTTGAAAACCAGACAAGCTCCGTTCTCACACCTGTCCAAGCCAAGGCTGAGAAGCTTATGGGTGATGTGCGTAAAGCCCATGAAGGCCTAACGGAAGCTTGCCGCATGCTCCTGGAGAGCAGCCGAAAAGAGATTGAAAAGCGTAACATGCGAACTTTTAAGCGGGCGCAAGCCCTAAACAAGTTGGCCAAGCTCTTTTTAGAGCGGATGCAGCAGGTTAGGGCTCCAGAAAAGCCTTCCTTCAAGGATTTTGAAGATTTTGTTAAAGTTGCCCAGAAGGCTTACGCAGTTACGGATGTGGATGTGCGGAACTGGTTTCCCCGTATCTCCCCATTCTTCATAATGGATAGAGGGAAATTCCTAAAGACTTTTGAAAACGCGAAGGGTTCCCTTAAAGAGTTGAGCGAGTTTTTAGCAAAGGAGTATGTGAAAGCCAAAACCTTGGAGGAAACCTTCCAGCTCATAGAAGAAGTTAAAGCGCTTGAGGGACGGCTGGCAACAATAAAAGAAGAGAAAGAAAAGGCCTTGGGTGAAAAGGCAAAACTTGAAGGGGAGCTGGCTCATGCCCAACAGCGTATAGCGGAACTGGCAAAGGGCGGAGACCTTGCCGAACTGGCAAAGATAAACGATGTTATAGACGGTTTAAGGAGGGAAGCAGCTTATAGCCTTCGGCATCTCCAAAAAGCCTTCGCAAAACTTCAGTCGCTGGCCTTGCACGGCGAGGGAAGCGGCCTAACCCCAGAAGAGTTGAAAAAGCTAGGCGAGTATTTGGCAGACCCGTTTGAAGCTTTGGCAACAGAAGACTTGGATACCCCTCTTTTAAGGCAGATTCTCCAGAAAACTTTGAAGCTCATGTCTGAGGGAAAGCTTAAGCTTAAACAGGAGAAGGAGCGTAAAGCCAGACAAGCCATAGAGGAAATTCTTGATAAAAATTCCCTTTCAAGCCTCCACCAGAAATGTGCTGAGGCAAAAATGCGCAAAGCCCAGCTTTCAACTTCATCGGCGGTGGCTGAAACTAGAACCGAAATATCAAGGCTGCAGGAACACGCGGACAGGCTGAAAAAGAAGCTGGAGAGCGTGGAATCCGAAATAGAAGCTATAGAAAAAAGCCTAAAAGAAATGGCTGAAAAAATTGGCAACTGCAAAACTAGAATTGAAAAGAATATTCTCGAATTTTGCGGGCGTAAAGTTGAAGTAATCCTTTGAGGTTGAGGAACTTGCAGTCAAGCCTCCAGCAGATAGTCAAAGAAGCCTTAGACGCTTCTTGTAAAAGGTTTTGCCAAGTAGTTGACGAAGCATTTAGGCTTATCAGCAGCGAAAATGGAAAGGTTGGCAATTTTGAGGCTGTAGGTAGGCTGGCGAAGCTTAAGCCCGCTGGCGAGGCTTTGGTTGTTGGAGACCTGCACGGCGATTTGGAAAGCCTAATCGAAATTTTAAACAGCAGCCAAATCCTCAAAAAGCTAGACGAAGACCCAGATGCGGTGGCGGTTTTCTTAGGCGATTACGGCGACAGAGGCTATTATTCGGCGGAGGTTTACCATACCCTTTTGAAGATTAAACTGCAATTTCCAAGGCAAATAATCCTCATGCGGGGAAACCATGAAGGCCCAGAAGACCTTTTGGCTTCGCCCCACGACTTGCCATGGCAGTTTCAGTCGCGGTTTGGCGGCGAATGGGAAAAAGCCTACAAGCGTATACGCCAACTCTTCAACTGCCTATATAACGCCGTCTTTGTTGAGGAACGCTACCTAATGGTACACGGAGGCGTTCCACCCCAAGCAAAAACACTAGACGATTTAGCCAACGCCCACAAAAGGCATCCCAAAGAAAGCCTCTTGGAAGACTTGTTGTGGAGCGACCCAACAGACGCCATAAGTGAAACATGTGCTTCACCCCGCGGAGCCGGAAAACTCTTCGGACAAAAGGTAACCGACACGGTTCTGCGGAATTTTGGCGTCAAGGTTCTGATAAGGGGGCATGAGCCATGCATGGAAGGCTACAAAATAGACCACAACGGAAAAATTTTAACGTTGTTCTCAAGAAAAGGTATGCCATACTTCAATACACATGGTGCTTATATAGCTGTGGAACTTCAAAAGAAGCTGCAAAACGCCCAAGAGTTAATCCCATACATCCACAAGTTTTAAGAGAATTTCACCATCTCTCCAGTCTTTTGATGTTGATTTTCAAGTTTTATTTGGTATGCACAATGCTTTTAGATTTAACCTCATTTTGATTGACAAACTGAATTGGTGTCAAAAATGAAGAGTACAAAAACTTTAGCGGTTTTTCTTCTTGCTGTGCTTATTCAGTTTTCAACATTTGCAAACGTAAGCATAGCAGCGGAAACTTTGCTTAAGACGGATTTCGCAAAGGAAAACTTTGCAAAAACCATAGACTTCTTTGATTACGTGAGGGCGTACGCCATCCTTCACGGCTATCAGCCTCCACCTCAAAATTGGCACGCATATGTTTACACAGCCTACGTTAACAAATTTGGGTTGAAGATGCTTTACACCGGACTTTGCAACGTAAGCTTCGGCGATCAAGCCTTTTTGACAATACCCCTACAGACTTTCATTATGCATTACAAAACCGAAAACAAAAGCCGCGACGCCCTAATATCATCGTCCTTCGTTACGCTTTTGGCCTTTAACGATACGCAATATTCTCTTTATCCCAACTCGCCGGACAGAAACGACCAGTTGTGGGCTTCATTAAGTTTAGGCTTTAACTTACAGCAGATATTTCCCAACGTGAGCTTTCCATCTTTATGCAGTAAAACAATAGTTTATCCGCTGAAAAGTTCGAATAACGGCTACACTTGGACTTGGGGAATGAAATACACCAACCTAACAGCCCTTTGGTGGAGAACCTATATTTCTCCAGACAACCACACTTACAACAGCCACCCCTTCGCGCTCACAACCTATGATGAGCTGACTTTCAACTACACTTTATCCATAGACCCTTCAACCCACAAGGCAACGTTAACCGAAAACTACGTTATAGGCAGAATACGTGATTTGTGGATTTTCTGGGGGTGGTTCCTAGTTCCGCTTTACAATCACTACAACAGCACTGGATGCTATATGTATAACCACAAATTGTCAAACGAAACCATCTATCAGTTTATTGAAAGAAACCGCATTAAAATGAGCATAATTGAATTCCAAAACTCAGTGCTGCTTGAGCGCAATACTGTTTGTATTGCAAATGGAAAAAACGTTACAGACAATGAAGTCTCCATTTCCAATGCAACGGTTTCCACATACTCTGATGATGGAGAAAAAATATTCGATGCGTCCTTTGGAGTTAAAGAAACCTATAAACTCTACAATTACACAGCCGACCCCACAGAGTCAACATACGCGATTTACAAGGCGTTAACAAGAACAGTCCAAATCAGCGGAATCGCCAAAAACGAAGTGCTAAACGCTCACAAGAACATCTTAAGGTATGTTCCGCTTTTCATCGCGCATATGCACCCGCAAATGTTGGAAAAGGCGAAGGAAACTCTTGGAAACATAACTAGAGCCAGTTACATATATGCAATTTCCTACCCCAACTACGGTGGTTACCGTGTAGAACACGACCCAGTTTATACAGCTTACATAGCATCGGAGGAAACACCTTCAAATCAGACGGGCAAATACATTGTTATCGCCGCAATAATCGTCGCTGCAGCCTTAGCTGTAACGGTCATTATCAAAAGAAGAAAATGATTTCGTTTAAAATAACCTCCAAACATTTTCTCTATTTCTTTTCTCTAAGTTTAAGCAAAAATGTTGCACGGAAACTTTAAGAGCAAAGTCAGATAGGATTTTCACGGTTAAAAGGCTGGTTTAGGCGATTAAAGTTGAAGTTTGGAATTGTTACGCGAAACCCCAACGCTTATAGCTCCGCTCAGCTGAGAGAGGCGCTGGATAGACGTGGAATCCCCCACACGTGTTTTAGTTTTCCATGGCTTGTGGCGCGGGTTGGCTTTAAACCCTACCTAAATGTGCGCGGCATCGACATCCTGGAGGATTTAGACGCCCTAATAATCCGCCCCATTGGACGCGGCTCGTTGGAAGAAATCGTTTTCCGCATGGACCTGCTTTACCGGCTTGAGCGTTTGGGTTTCTATGTTGTTAACCCGCCTGAAGCCATTGAACACTGTGTTGATAAGTATGATTTGCTGGCCATCTTGGAAGACAATGGTGTGCCAGTGCCAAAAACAGCCGTCACAGAAGACCCAGACGAGGCTTTGAAGGCTTTTCATGAGCTTGGCGGAGACGTTGTTGTAAAGCCCATTTTCGGCTCTAGGGGGATTGGCTCCACCCGCCTAACAGACCCGGAAGTGGCCTATACGGCTTTTAGGGCCATAACCTTCTATCATGGCGTAATCTACCTCCAAGAGTTTGTGCCCCACGGCTTTTCAGACATAAGGGCCTTTGTAATAGGCGACCATGTGGCTGCGGCCATGCGGCGGGTTGCCACAGGCTGGAAAACCAATTACAGTCAAGGCGCCCGTCCAGAACCCATTAAACTTGACAGTCAAATGGAAGAACTAGCCGTGAAATCAGCCAAGCTTATTAAATGCAAGATTGCAGGCGTGGACATTCTTGAAAGTCCCAAAGGACCTTTAGTGGTTGAAGTCAACAGCCAGCCCGGGTGGCGTGGACTGCAGTCTGTTACGCGTGTTAACATTGCAGAAGCCATAGTGGATTTTGTGCTTTCAGAACTGAAAAAATAGAGAGAGGGGGTATCAAATTTAACAAAGGTGGAAATAGTTAAAATTGACACTGAGGCAAAGACCACTCAGAAAGTCGAGGATTACGTGGCTGAAGAAGCATCCATCCACATATTCATAAACAAGAAGCCTTACGCCACCCTAATGTGCACGCCAAAAGACATAAAAGAGTTGGTTGCGGGGCACTTGCTTTCAGAAGGCGTGGTGAAGGCTGTCGAGGAAATCCAGGAAATAACCATAACAGAGGAAGGCATTTGCCACGTCAAACTAAAGCCTTCAGTAAATGTTGAAAGCCGCCTAAAACTCGCAAACCGCCTTTACCGCATAATTCCCTCGGCATGCGGAGGACCATACAACCCTCAAATTCTGAAGAGGCTTAAACCCGTCCAGTCGGCGGTTAGAGTTAAAGCCGAAACCGTCCAAAACTGCGTTAACCATCTAAACCGCATGGCTGAAACCTTCAGAAAAACCGGCGGAGTGCACGCCGCCGCCGTTTACAGGGCGGATGGAAACCTTGTGGCTTTCGCCGAGGACGCGGGACGCCACAACGCTGTGGACAAAGCCATTGGAAAAGCCGCCATGGCCAAGACACCATTTAACGAATGTTTTCTTGCCCTAAGTGGTAGGTTAACCGCCGACATAGTTCTAAAAGCTGCAAAGGTTGGCATACCCATAATCGCTTCAATAGCCGCGGCTTTGGATTCAGGCATAGAAATTGCAAAAAGGGCGAATTTAACATTGATTGGGTTTGTGCGTGGAAAAAGGATGAACGTCTATAATGCTCCGGAAAGGATACTACTTTCCTAAGAGCCTAGCACACTCTATGCAGATTCCATGATGGAAATAACAGTCCCTGCAGACTTTTCTGCCACATCTCCGGCAAGTATAACTTGCAACCTTTTTATGGCAGAGACCGCAAAAATCCATGGAAACACTTTTGGGCTTTAAGCGCCCTTGCCTTTGAGCTTTCCTATAACCAGTCGGGCAACTTTTTCGCCGCTCAACAGCATGCCGCCAAATATCGGTCCCATGCGTGGTGCTTGGTCTAGGGCGGCTACCGCCATGCCAGCCGCAAAAAGGCCTGGACAAACTTCCCTAGTGTTTTTTACTGTTAGCTCCTCGGCACGGGAAGACCACATGGACTTTTCGCCTTGAATAGTAATCCCCAGCTCTGGAATTTTTCTTGAGGCTACTGCGAGAACTTCTGCGTCGTGTCCAGTGCAGTCGATGACAGCCTTAGCCTTAACAGCCAAGGGGTCAACATGGATGCCAGCCATTATAACGGATGTCCACTGCACCACAACACCAACAACCCTTACTGGCGAGTCACGATATATCAAATCGTCAACAGTGACGCCCAAAATTATCTTCGCGCCGGCATCAATGGCTCCGCAAGCCAGCTTAGCCATCATGTCCGCAGCATCTGCAATGAAAAGGCCCTTTTCTAAAGGCTCAAGCTTGCAGCCTACATCCCTTAGAATCTTGTCTGCTGGCGACTGCACGACGATTTTATGGAGCTGCATGCCTCCACCGCCTATACCGCCACCAAAGGAAAGTTTCCTCTCAAAAACAACAGTCTTAAGCCCAGCCTTCGCTAAGTGTCTGGCTGCGGTTAAGCCTGAAGGCCCGGCGCCTACAACGACAACATCTGTCTCTGCTAGGCTTATCCAGTCTTCCATAGCCTTTCGAATTATCGCACGTGTTATGACTTCTTCCTCAACTTCCCTAATCTTTTCAGCCATGATTTATTCCGCCTCTAGCCTTTAGGAAGAGCTTTATACAGCTTAAAACCATTTTCTCAAATAGCGGTAAAATATGCGATGTCAAGTGTGCGGAAAAATCATAACCGGAAAACCGGTCATGCGGAAAACATGCTGCGTAAATAAACTCTACGTTTTCTGCTCTGAAGAGTGTCTGCGGAAATGGGCTAGAAACTGGCTTAAACGCCAAATATAAATTAAGCATCACCCTTCTCCTCCATGGCGATTTCTATGGCTAGCTTTGCCAAAGATAAGGCGTCTTTTCCAAAAACAACTATCATGGGTTCTTTTCCAACATCACCCCTATGATAAATCACGTCCGGCGCCCTTCCAACATTTTTTATGGCCTCTTTAACACCCCATGGTATGGTCATGCCCTCGACCTTTTTGATTTCCTCCGGTTCTTTTGTCCTGTTATAAAAGGAAATAATAAAACCACGCTTCGCTAAGACCTTCAAGGTTTCCTCTGAAAATTTCAGGTTTATCGCCGCCCTCTTACTCTCATCGTGCCTAACAACTTCAACTAAATACTTAGCCAAATGGCGAGAACACCCAAATTTTGGGTTTCCAACAGCCCTAACACCTTCCACTGTTCTAACAATTCTTCCATCTATGGCGGCAACATCGTTAACGCTTTCGGCATATGCAGCGGCCATGGCAATGTTCATGCCCACCTCTGGAACAATTACTGCGACTTCTGGGCGTCTTTCCAAAAGGTTTTTGGCTTCTTCTACATTCAACAAGACTTCATATTTTGAGGCTTCACGGTGGATGTATGCCATGGGATTTATTGGGCCATGGCCTTTCCCTATGTTTAAGCCGAATTTTATGCTTAAAGTTACGAATTTCTTGGCTTTTTCAACAGCTTCTGGAATATTCATTTGTTTGGCGAGCCCGGCGGCTATGGCTGCTGAAAAGCTGCAGCCAGTTCCATGGGTGGTTTTCACATCCAACCTTTGAGATGTGAACCTCCAAACTCTGCCTTCAAAGTAGAGGATGTCTGTCACCTCTGCGCCTTCAAGGTGTCCACCCTTAACTACAACAGCCTTAGGGCCCATCTTAGAGATTTTTTCTGCGGCGGCCTCAGCTTCTTCTAGGCTTTTTATCTCCATGCCAGAAAGCCTTTCAGCTTCAAACCGGTTTGGCGTGACAACGGTTGCCAAAGGAAAAAGGCACTCTTTTAAGGCGTTTACGGCTTCAGGTTTGAGTAGGGTTGCTCCGGATTTTGCAACCATCACTGGGTCTACAACCAAGGGAAAGCCATATTTTGCAACCTCTGAAGCCACAGCGTTTATGATTTCCTCTGTGTGGAGCATGCCTGTTTTTCCTGCGTCTATTCCGAAATCTTCAGCCACAGCCCTGATTTGTTCGCGGATAATTTCCGGCTTCAAGTCCTGAACAGCCAAAACTGTTTGGGTGTTTTGGGCTGTAACTGACGTAATGGCGACTGTTGCGTGAACTCCAAAAACCGCAAAGGTTTTTAAGTCTGCTTGGATTCCGGCTCCTCCTCCGGAGTCGCTTCCAGCAATGGTGATTGCGACTGGAATTCGGCTTTTCATAGACATTGCCCCTCCGCTTTCAAGGCGTCCCTTAAAATTTTTATGGCGCAGTATTCGGAGCACATTGAACATGTTCTCGGGCTTTTCGGCTTTACTCTTCCATGGATTTTTCTGGCTTTCTCTGGGTCGATGGAGTTTTCAAACTGCCCTTTCCAGTCAAGGCTTGCCCTAGCCTTGGCCATAGCCAAGTCTTTCGCTGAAGCTTTGGCGCCGAGCTTAACAATGTCCACGGCGTGCGCTGCTATCTTTGTAGCTATAACACCCTCCTTAACATCTTCGGGGCTTGGCAAACCCAAATGTTCCGCGGGTGTTAAATAGCATAGGAAGTCGGCGCCTGCCAGTCCAGCCAATGCTCCGCCTATGGCCCCAACAATGTGGTCGTAGCCTGGCGCTATCTCAGTGACAACTGGACCCAGCACATAGAAGGGGGCGCCTTTGCATATAGCTTTTTCAAGTTGAACGTTGGCAACTACGTCGCTTAATGGCAAGTGTCCCGGCCCTTCAACCATGACCTGCACGTTTTCTGCTCTTGCCCTTTCCACAAGTTCTCCAATTGTGAGCAGTTCTTGGATTTGAGCCCAATCTGTGGAGTCGAATATGCAGCCAGGTCGTAATCCATCTCCTAGGCTTAGGGCAAAATCGTATTTCTTAGCCATCTCAAGCAGGTAGTCGTAGTTTGCATAAAGCGGGTTTTCTTTGCCGTGGTGAAGCATCCATGCGGCCAGAAATGTTCCGCCGCGGCTCACAACCCCCATAAGCCTAGGATGTTTTGCAAGTTTTTTGACGATTTGCTGCGTTACGCCGCAGTGCACAGTCATAAAGTCAACTCCGTCCTTCGCATGCTTCTCAATGGTTTTGAATATGTCGTCCTCTGTCATGTGAATTATTGCGCCTTTCTTTTCCGCAGCTTCTATGGCTGCTTGATAAATAGGAACTGTTCCAACGGGCACATTAACAGCTTTTATTATGGCTTTTCTTACTTCGTCCAAATCGCCCGCGGTGCTTAAGTCCATGATAGTGTCCGCGCCGTATTTGACGGCTATTTTTGCCTTTTCAACCTCTAATTTTAAATCACATAGGTCTCGGCTTGTGCCAATGTTAGCGTTAACTTTTGTATGCAATCCCTTACCTATCCCTATTGGGCGGACATTTTCGTGCTGAATGTTTCGTGTTATTATGACGGTGCCTTCTGCTATACGTTGGCAAATAACCTCCGGTGATTCGCCCTCGTCCTTAGCAACTATGCGCATTTCCTCTGTTATTTGTCCTCTTTTAGCTGCTTCCATCTGTGTAGCCAAAACGAAACCTCCAAAAACTGGAATAGGCTAGAAATGTCTGTTTAAAGAAATCTGAGACGCTCCTGTTCATTCATGGTTTTCCCTCCGCCGGCATTACCCGGATCAGGTTCTAGGGGTCGACCGCGCTCAGCGGTCCTCTCAGCCGGGTCACCGCCCAGCTCCCCCAAACCCTTGAGCGGAGTAATTGTTATCTACTTGTATATTTATTTTTCCTTAGTAACTTTAGTGATTTTTAGTGAATTTTTATCAATTTTTGGATCTAAGTGCTAGTTCAGGCCTTTGAGGTTAAACTTTCCATTTCATTTCTTCTCGTGCGCGCATTACTCTCGCAAAGGGAAAGGTTATTTCTTTATTTAAAGAAATATGAATTATTCATATTTTTCGAATGTTTTGACACATGAATAAGCGGTAAAATCCTTAAGCATTCCCGCCTTAAAGTTTAGTTAAGTTTAAAAAGTGAGTTATGTTTAATTTTAGTGATAATTGATGGTCTATGAACATTGGTTAGAAAGATGGAATCTCAAAAGTGATCCATGTAAAGACATAGAAATGAATACCGTTGAAAACTTGAAATTTTTAGTACCGACAAAGAACATAAATGCAATGAGAGCAGAAATTCAAGACATATTGAACTCTAACGTCGGCGTTATTAAACCTCTTGTCGGATCAAGAGGATCAGGTAAAACTACATGTCTTTATTATCTTATCTATTCGCTAGGCAGTTACAAAGAAATTCTTCCAGTATATACTAATTTACATGAATCTTTGTCTATGATCCAAGAAAGTCCCTTTCCAATCACTTTCACGACACGCTTTGTGACGAGAGAATTGATATTACAAATAGGTAAATCCTTAAAGTCAGATTTTATCAAAGATGAACCAATTATTGAAAACATCATAAAAAGAGCAAAGCAAATACCATGCGCTCCTACGGAAATCCCTAAAGTCACTGATCAGGATTTAGAACTGCTTATAGAGGTTTTGAAGAAGAAAGGTTTAACTGTAGTTTTTGCAATCGACGAGTTAGATAAGTTTGAAACGAAGAAACAAGTAAAGAATTTGGCAGATTTTTTTAAAAATGAGCAAGCGTTGTTAACCAAACTTGCCAGCAAAAATCGAACTTTCTTTTATATCTCAAGCTCAACACGTTGGGATTTCCTCCAAAATCAAGATTTCTCCTACTTAGCAGGCGTCTTTTATGTAGAAAAATTAGATTTTGCTGAATGCAAAAGAATTCTAGAAAAACGTTTTGAAATATGTAGTCCAGGATCAAAGCCTCCATTTACAGACTCAGCTCTTCAGTTACTCATATCTATTTTTAACGGCAATCCAAGGCGTTTTATACTAGCAGCAGGGCATCTCCTTAGATTAGCTCATGACAATGACATGAACATTGTTACCGAAGAATTAGTTAAAAAAGCATACGGGGAAGAAAGCAGAAGACGATTACAAGAGGATTATGAAGAGATTATCTCAGCAGATAAAAAAGCTGGTAATGGTGCTCTGCTAATTTGGTACTTATGCACAAAAATTCCATCGACGGATGTTAAAAAAACTTTAGATGACCTTATAATGGTTTACAAAGGTAAAAAACATGTCGCAGAACACATCTCTAACCTCGATTTTTTGGAGGGCGCAAAATGCCTCGAACGTTCTGAGGCTGACGGTAGCGTATCATTGCATGAAGATGTTATTTCGTTTTTTAAAAAAATAGAAGAAATGGGTCACAGTCTATTCGATTTTGCTCAATGGTATTCTAGCATTCGTTTGGAACCCCCTGGAATACCCTATTGCTATAAGATGATACAAGAGTTATACTCGTCACTTAGGAATTATGAAGCCAAGAAGAACTTAGTTGTCTCATGGGAAATATACTTCTCTCTAGAGATCTCTACGGACCAATTGGAAATTTTGAGCCTTTGTTGGAAAATGCTTGCTAAAGAGATAACAGCATTTTGTCTTGAATATGGAACATACAGGAGAAGGCGTACGGAATCAACCATTGAAGATGTTAGCAGAAGAAAAGCAGTTGAGTTTCTAGGAGTAACTGAACATGAAGCAAAAGAACTTTTAATTAACTTCTTAGAGGCTTTACATTCTACTAAAATTGAACTTCAAAATTTTGGCTTGATAGCAGCTATTTTTCAGAAATCCTATACTGGATCAGGAATTATGGAAGCAAACTTGATTAAAGAGCAAGCAAAACTTGTGTACGATGAACTACTTAAGAAATGGTTACAAATGATTAAGCGAAGACCTATAGATGATTTAATAAGCTAGAATTTCCTCAACAATCTTCGTTGCTATTTTTTCAAGGTCAGTTCGTGCAGTTTGGATCATAGTCTGTATGTTGTTTTTTCTCACATACTCTTGAATTTGTTCCCTTAAAATCGCAGGATTAGAAATTCTTATAACTGATAATTCCTTATTATAACCTTCTAACAAGTAATAAAGCTGTCGCAAGTTATCTTCTATTTTTCTCTCTATGACTGGTGGTATAAACCAGTATTGATACCTAACAGTATCCCATATGTTATGATTAACTTCTTTTCCAATTTGTATCAATCTTTCATTTTCGTCAAGTTCAGAAATTAAACCTCGAATACCCTTTAATACTGTTATACGAAACTTTATTTTTTCTGAATGTTTTGTTGCACGTAACGTTAATACGTATCCTATAAAAGTTCCAAGTATTGTAGCAGCTGCTGTAATTAAAGCCACAGTAATGTTTTCAATCCATGCTTCTGACGTGAAGTTACCTTCTTTCAGAAGTGTTTCTATCGAAGAATTGAATGAGACTGATGCTCTGTCAAATTTAAAATCATAAAAAGTGGTTGCCGCAAAGCGAGGGCTAATTAAAGACCCTAAAAATAAAATGGGTAAAAAGGGTGCTGCCAAGTATAAATTACTTTGATATTTAGCCATAATATAAAGTTGGCATTATACGTAAATAATATTTTTGCAATAACTAATGCATAAAAATCCTTGCGCGCTTGACAATTTACTGTCCTATATAACCTTTATGCTTGTTTTTAATGGTTAATAAGGTAAAAATAAGGCGGAAATGAAGAAATAGGCGTATAAAATAAGGCGAAAGTGAAAAAGGAATTTTTCTCAGTTTTTGGAATTTTAACACTAAGGTTATATAACTCAATATTTATTTTTCCTAAAGTTGAAGTTTGTTGGGATGTTGCTGTATGAAGCCTTTGCCTAAAGAGTTTGACATATTGGCTATTGAGCGCAGGTGGCAGAAGCTTTGGGAAGACTGGGGCATTTACCGTTTTGACTGGAACGATTATTCGAGGCCGACTTTCAGCATTGACACGCCTCCGCCTTATCCTTCCGGCGAGTTCCACATGGGCAACGTTTTAAACTGGACTTATTTTGACATTGTTGCCCGCTACAAGCGTATGAGAGGCTATAATGTGTTTTTTCCGCAGGGCTGGGACTGCCATGGCCTGGGCATAGAAGTGCAGGTGGAAAGGGAGCATAACATTCGCAAGCGGGACTTGCCGCCGGATAAGTTTCGCAGTTTATGCATGCAGCTTGTGGAAAAATACATTGCCATGATGAAGGAGGGCATTATCCGCCTAGGATGCAGCGTTGACTGGACAACGGAATACCGCACTATGAACCCTGACTATTGGAGGCGCACCCAACTAAGCTTCATAATTCTCTACAAGAAGGGCTACATCTATCAGGGAACGCATCCCGTCAACTGGTGTCCGAGATGTGAAACCGCCATTGCAGACGCTGAGGTGGATTATGGGGAGCGGGAGGGCAAGCTTCACTATATACGCTTTCCATTGGAAGGTGGCGGCGGACACTTGCTTATAGCTACAACCCGCCCAGAATTTATACCTGCATGTGTGGCTGTGGCTGTAAACCCTGTGGACACCCGCTACAACCAGTATATTGGAAAACGCATAAAAGTGCCGCTTGTAAACCGCAGTGTGGAGATAATTCAAGACGACGCTGTAGACCCGTCTTTTGGCACAGGCGTTGTCATGATATGCACTTACGGCGACAAGGAGGACGTCCGTACCGTTAAAAGGCATAATTTGCCCGTAATAACAATCCTAACAGAAAACGGGCTGATAAATGAGAACGGCGGAAAATATGAGGGTTTAACCGTAGAAGAAGCCAAAAAAGCCATAGTTGAAGATTTGAAAGCCGCGGGTCTGTTGGAGAAGATTGAAACGATAAGGCAGGAAATAGGCGTGTGTAACCGATGTGAAACCCCCATAGAGATTTTGGAGCGCAAACAGTGGTTTATGAAAACCCGCATCCTAACAGACCGTGTGGAGAAAGAGGCCCATGAAATTGTCTGGTATCCAGACTACATGAAATACCGCCTAATAGACTGGGCGCGTTCGCTGGATTGGGACTGGGTGATAAGCCGTCAACGCGTGTTTGCTACCCCAATCCCAATATGGTACTGCAAAAGCTGCGGCGAAACAATTGTAGCTGACGAAAGTTGGGTTCCCATAGACCCGAAGCTTGAAAAGCCCCGCATAGAAGCCTGTCCTAAGTGTCGATGCCGCGATTTTATTCCAGAAACAGACGTATTGGACACTTGGATGGACTCGTCCATAACGTGTGCTGTGCACGCCGGCTGGCCCGACCGCCAAGACTGGAGGAGGCTGTTTCCAGCCGACTTGCACCCTTCAGGCGTTGACATCATCCGCACTTGGGCCTACTATCTAATGGTTAGGCACTTGGCCCTCTTTGACGAGAAGCCCTACAAAAGCTGCCTCATAAACGGCATGGTGCTCGGCGCCGACGGCAGAAAAATGAGCAAATCCCTCAAAAACTATGTGGCAACTCCAGAAGTGCTTGAAAAGCATGGTGCAGATGCTGCAAGGCAGTGGGCCGCCGCCGGCGGAGCAACGGGCTCCGATATTCCCTTCCGCTGGCCCGACGTGGAGTATGGACGGCGCTTCTTAACCAAGCTCTGGAACGCTGCAAGGTTTGTAAGCACTCAACTGCAAGACTATAAGCCAAGCGGAGAACACAAATTCGAGCTTCAACTCCTAGACAGGTGGATTTTGAGCAAGGCTGAAAAGTTGACGGGGCGGGTTAGCGAAGCCTTTGAGAAATGCCAGTTCAACATAGCCGTGGAAGAGGTTCGCAATTTTGCGTGGCATGTTTTCTGCGACCAGTACATCGAAGCAGTAAAAGACCGCCTCTACAAGCCAGAACTCTATGGCGAAGCCAAAAGAAAGGCGGCCCAGCACACGCTTTACACGGTTTTATACCGCATAATCCAGCTTCTTGCACCCATAACCCCTCACATTACAGAGGAGATATACCAGCACATGTACGCCGAACACGTGGGCAAGAAAAGCATCCACATCACGCCATGGCCGGAGGCAGACCCCGCCAAAATAGACGAGGAAGCCGAGAAGGCTGGCGACTTGTTGGCTGCGTTAATAGCCGAAATTAGGCGAGATAAAGCCGAGAAGCGTAAGCCCCTCAACGCTTCCATAAAGCTTGTTAGAGTTTACGCTGAAAACGCTGAACACGCCAAAATTATCGAAAAGAACAGGGAGGATGTTGCCGGCACATGCAAAATTTCAAAGCTTGAAGTTTTGCCCCAAAAAAGCGAAGGCGAAGGCAGACAAGTCCCCCAATATCCAGAATTAAGCTTCACAGCCCAATACGACTAAAACACGCAATGGCCTCATGTCAATTTTGCGTTGGCAAACGAACTACAAAATCGGATAGCTCCTCTAGATTTTGCGGCTGGTTAAACCTTCTGTGGCCGGCTAACCTTTAATACATGTGATTGTAGCGATAGGCTATGTTAGGATTCGAAGGCTTATTTTGTATTTGACAGAAGTTTTTTATGCATAGCGGCTATTAATCGTTAGGAAGGATAAGAGTAATGAATGAGAAACAGGATTTTCATAGAAAAGCCAGAGAGGGTGCACGCCGCAGCAGGACAAAGGGCTATCAGACCAGAAGAACCCGTGGTGGAAAGAAGCAGAAGAGAAGGTAAGTTTTCTTGAAAAACTGGCGGGTTATCACAAAAGTTGCCTCTAAAATAATCCAGATTAAATATTTCAAGAGGAAAATGCCTATATTTGGTTCCGCGGACATAACGAATTTCTGTAATTTGAGATGTAAGCATTGTTATTGGTGGGTTAACAGAACACTGCGGAAAGAGTTAAGTGTCGATGAATGGCGGGATGTTGTAAGGAATAAATTTATGGAAAATGACGTGGTAGCCGTTAGTTTGACTGGTGGTGAGCCCCTTCTCCGACCAGAAGTTGTTGAGGCTGTTGTTGAAGAGATGAAGGGACGTTATGTTACTGTGGTAACGAATGGAACATTGCCCTTAATTGATTTTGGCGTGGGATATTTCATTTCAATTGATGGAACTGAAAGCGTTCACGATGCAATTAGAGGCGCTGGCGTATACCGGAAAGTTAAGCGAAACGTTAAGGAACATCCAGAGGCGAAGGTTACAATTAACATGACTATTAACAATTTAAACTGGGAATGCTTAGAGAAAGTTGTTGATGAATGGTATGGCCATGCAAGAGCCATCACATTCCAATTTCACACGCCTTTTTCTCATCATGATAAATTGTGGTTGCCTTATGGAAAATTGAGAAACTTTGTTATTGAAAAACTAATAGAGATAAAAGAGAAGTATTCCTATTTCGTCGCCAACACGTCGAAACAATTAAACCTTTTAAGAAATGGGAAATGGACCGCAAATTGTCCCACATGGTTTTTCCTAAATTTGGATAGCAACGGCAAAATAAAACATCCTTGCGTAATATCCAGCGCAGACCAGAACGGAGCTAAACCTATATGCGAAAAATGCGGGTTAGGTTGTTATGCCGGGGCATATTCTGGATTGTTTTTATCCGATGGAGAATGGCTTAGAATGTTTAAAATTGCAAAGAAAAGATTGTTTTTCTGATTTCGTCTATGAGTTTGTCTATTTCTGCTTTTGTGTTGTAGAAGTGGGGTGAAACCCTTATTCCGTTGGCTCTTGCGGAGACAATTATGTCGCTTTTTCTTAAGCGTTCCACCACTTCTTTAGGCTTGTCTATTTTGAAGTTAACTATGCCAGAACGGTGTTGGGGTTCCTCTGGTGTTTGAAGCGGCAGTCCCAACTCTTTAACCGACTTTATAAGGTGGTCTGTAAGCTGTAAAACCCTTTTCTCAATGTTTTCTATTCCAAAGTCTAGCAGCATTTTCATGGCTTCAGCTGCGCCTATGAAGCTTACCGTGCTTGGGGTGCCAACTTCGAAGCGGCTGGCTGTTTCAGAAAGCCTTAAACTCCAAATGTCCCAGAAGTCGACGGTTTCGAAAATTTCTTGTTTCACGCTCGCCCACCCCACAAAGGGAGGCTCCAACTTTTCGATAAGCTCTTCTCGCACATACAAGTATGCGGCGCCCGCCGGTCCCAAAAGCCACTTGTAGCATGCCGCCGTCAGAAAGTCTACGCCGTCCCTTTTCACGTCTATTGGGATTACACCCGCCGACTGGATGGCGTCCACGATGAGGGCTGCGCCGTGGCTGTGGGCTATTTCGCTTAAAGCCTTTAAATCGTTGCGGAAGCCATTAACATATTCCACGTGGCTTACAGCAACCGCCACAGTGCTGTCGTCCACAGCCCTTTCAAAATCCTCAAGCAAAAGCTTGCCGTCAACGTTCCGCACGTATTGAACTTTGACGCCTAGGCTTTTCCTAAGCCATGGATAAACCACTGAGGGGTACTCCAAATCCGTAGTGACAACTTTTGAGCCCGGCGGATAACGCAGCACATTCGCGGCAACATTCAAACCCACAGAAGTGTTTTCCATAAGGGCTATTTCCTCGGGTTTTGCGCCTATAAGCTTTGCAAACAGGGATTTTCCAAGGTCGAATTCCTCAAGAGGAGATTTTCCGAAATTCGAACAGTCATCCACAAACCTTTTCATGGCGTCCGCCACGGGTTTGGGAAGCGGAGACTGCGCGGCGTGATTCAAGAAAACCTTGTTCTTAACCACTGGGAAAAGGGTGCGAATTTTCTCTACATCCTCCAAGGCTCCACGCTCTGCGGTTTTTAATAACCTTAAATTTAGAGGCGTCTAGTTATAAAAGTGTGGGCGAAATGAGCGAAGTAATAGTTGTTACAACGCCGGAAATCCCCGGCTACGAAATAGTGAAAGTGCTTGGTCCGGTGCATGGCTTGACGGTGCGGACAAGGGGTGTTGGCGGAAAAATCGTCGCCAGCATTGAAGGCCTCTTCGGCGGAGAGGTAACCTCCTACACTTATGAATGTGAAAAGGCAAGAACAGAGTCCCTGAATAGGCTGGTTGAAAACGCTAGAAAAATGGGCGCCAACGCCGTCATAGGCGCAGATTTCGAAACAAGCGACATCCTCCAAGGAACAGCCACGGTTTTCGCGGCTTACGGAACAGCCGTTATAGCGAAGCCCAAAGAGAAGAAAGAGTAATTCGCCTAGGCCTAACCGCTACCTGAAACACGCCCATCTTTCTTTAAGCAAGCCCTTCAACTCTTCAATTGTGCTTTCCACCCTTTTCCGAACAAAAGGCGGCTCAACAGGCGGCGCATAGGGCTCTTTCACGTTAAACTCTTCAAGGCCTATGGCTCCGGCTGAAAGCGCATACCAGCAAAAAGGCAAAACCCGCGGGTTGTAGCCGCTTCCCACCAGCAAAATAAGCCTTCCACCACAAACCTTGTCTGTCGTCTCCCTAATTAGGCGGGACAAGTCGAAAAAGCCTTTAGCTGTTAGGCTTAAATCTCCTAAAGTGTCTGCAAAGTGGGGGTCGCTTCCACCATTGGCGATAACAATTTCTGGCTTAAACTCTTCGGCTAATGGAACAAAGATTTCCCTAACGGCATGTAGGTATGTGATGTCGCCTGTTCCAGGCGGCAACGGCACATTCACATTAAAGCCTTTTCCTTCGCCTTCGCCAATCTGCCACGTAAAACCAGTGCCAGGATAAAGCGTTCTCGGGTCTTGGTGGATGGATATGAAAAGCACACTGGGGTCGCGGTAGTAAATGTCGCTTGTTCCGTTTCCAAAATGCACGTCATAATCAAGTATTAGGAACTTTTTCACGCCCTTTTCAGCCCTCAAATATTCGACGAGGACGGCGATGTCGTTGAAGAGGCAGAAACCCCCGCCATAGTCTCTCCCAGCATGGTGGAAACCTCCTCCCAGCGAAATCCCCCTTTTAGCTTCCCCGCTATAAACTGCATTGCCGCATTCCAAGGCGCCGCCCACAATAAGCAGTGCAGCCTCAAGAATCTGCGGCGAAACAGGAGTTTCCATGTCGTAGGGCCTATTCTCAGATGCTAGACGAAAAATTAGATTCACATAGTCTAAGCTGTGAACCCTTAGCAAGTCTTCCTTATCCGCTGGTTTGGGCTCAATAATCGCTAATTGAGGTAGGCTTAGCAGTTTCTGCTCCTTGAAGAAGTTCATGGCGTTTACAAAGCGGTCTCCCCTAAAAGGGTGGCCTTCCCCCAAATCATACTGCCTAAACTTTTCATGGAAAGTTATAACAACCTTTTCCTGCAAACTCCTGAAAGCCTCCGCCACATTGAGTTTTAAAAGGCTAAATAAAATATAAGCCTAGTTTAAGAAAAAGGAAGGGGAGAAATTTCAATTACTGTTTTCCTGTGGTTTCGCCTTCAGTTTTTGTTTCAGTAGGCTGGGTTTCCGGCGGGTTCTCGGTTAAGGCTTGCACCTCTGTCTCTGTTTTTATTTCCGTAGTTTCAACTTCAACCTTGCCAACATCAGCTTCCGCGACGGCTTCCGGATTGGCAATTTGCTGTGAAACTGTTTTTTCCGCAGTTTGGGGGAGGGCTGCAAGCTTCTCCATTGTCTCTTTAATGGTGTTCAACTCTTGTTTTGCGTTTTCAAGTCCAATGGATAGTAGGGCTATTTCCCGCTGGTAGGTTTCCTCCTCGACTTCTCCGCCTACATGTTGGATTTCATAGTTTGCCAGCAAACGCTCAAGAATCCTAATTTGCTCTTCAACTTCCCTGGTTTTTGCGGTCATTTTCTCCAGCAGGGCTTGTTTCTGCTTTTCGATTTCCGCCAAGGCTTCGTCCATTTCTCTAGCAAAGAGGTTGAAGGTGGACTGGGATATTCTGCCGCTGCTGAACAAATTGTTTAATGCTTGCCTCTTTTTCAAAACAGTCTCATAATCGCTGTTTAACCTTTCAAAGGAGCCTTTCCAAGAGAACACTTTACATAACACCAGCTTTAAGGGGAATAGATAGAAAAATAACCTTTGTTAACATGCGGAGATATCGGCAACTGTTAAAGTCAACTCCTTCAGAACTCTAAATGAAAAATTAACTTTAAAAATGCAAATCTGAAATAATTCAAATTTGCCAAAATATTGAAATTTTTACGCATTGACTGTGCAAAAGCTTTCGATGGAAAGGTAGTCTTTCGGAATAACAGCCCTTATCCCCTTCTTTGGATCAACAACCTGATTAATTTTAAGGTCCACGGCGAGACTAGTGAACATATAGGCTTCTTCAAAACTCCAGTTATGCTCCCGCATCAAGGCTTTAACAACCTCTTCGACGGCCAAAGAACACGCTTCATCAAGCGAATCGCCGCAAGTCAAAACCGCGTAGCTCTCCCCAGCTTCCAAAATGGGCCACGAGATGCGTTTGCCTTTTAAAACATCAAAGGTTAAAATTATTTCACCTGCAACTTCTACTGCTGAAACACATGCTTCGCCGTCGGCTTGAACTGCATGCAAATCTCCAGCTGCAAAAAGTGCTCCCTCAACAAAGACTGGTAGATAGAGGGTTGCTTTTCGCGTCATTTCCTTGACGTCCATGTTTCCGCCGTGTTTTCCCAAAGTGCCTGTTGGAAATTCTCCAGACTCTGGAGCCACGCCTATGGTGCCAATCATGGGGTTAACCTTCACTTTCAAGTCCTTTTCAAAGTATGCGTAGCCGCCGCTTATGGGCACAACTTTTATCTTTGCCTTAAAAGGCTTGTTTTTTAAGGCGCCTTGTTTTGGCACAACTGCTATAACGCCCTTATCCGCCACCTTCACATCTATTATGTGAACTACAAGCGTATCGCCTGGTTCAGCGCCATCAACAAATATTGGGCCAGTTGCGCCGTTAACCCTAGACCAGTCTAACTTTTCAATAGTTGCTCTCTCGTCTTTGATTTGTCCTCCAAAAGCGTCTTCCACCTCTAGCAATACTTTTTCTCTAGGCTTGACATGTTCAGCAGGCTTGTGCTTTGGCGAAAATGAGTAGATGGCTTTCCATTTAGGCAATGTTTTCAAGGCTTTTAACACACCCCAATCTTTTGATGTTCGATAAGGATGTGTGGCTTATAAGGATATGGTTTCTCTGTTTAAACTAATTTATTCAATTTCAACTTCGAATTCAGAATTAGAATAAAATTTAAATATTTATATCCAACCTAAAACGTTAAAATGTGAATAAACATGACTGCTTTAACAATCATCGTTGGCGGTGAAAAGTTGGAGGGAAAAATATTAAGGAAAATGCATGAACGCATAATCAAAAACTTCATGGACATAATAATCCTGGCAGAGCTTAGAAAAGGACCCATGAGCGGCTACGACGTCATATCCTTCATCCACAACAAATTCAACCTGCTGGTGAGTTCCGGAACTGTCTACTCACTTCTTTACTCGCTGGAAAGAAACGGCCTTATAGAGGGAACTTGGAACGAGAGAAAACGTGTTTATAGGCTGACGGAGAAAGGAGCTAAAACCATAGAGACTATTTTAAGCGCCAACGATAAAATAAAAAACTTCATAACAGGGCTTCTTAAAGTTCAAACATCCTAACCTCCATTATTTTACTTGTAGAAATTGAATTGAAATCCTAAATATCCCGGGAACTTTTGGTCTTAAGTAGACCTTTAAAACCTCAACAAACCCTTTCAACTCGTTTTCTGTTACACAAATCCATGAAGTATTGGCGTTTAAGATTGCTGATAGAAGACTTTTATTTCCTTTTACGCTTTGCTAGGCTGATTACAACTCCGAACAAGATAATTAATGCTGTGTAGACGGCTGTTTGGAGCGTTGGAATAAATGTTTGTTTCGTTAGTGATATTGAGTATCCTCCAACTGGAACAGAGGAAACCGTAACCCTCGCCGGGTCTGACCGAGCTATGTTGCCAAAATTATCTGTGACTTCTAGGAAGACAAAGTACGTGCCTGTTGCCGTTGGCGTGAATGTCCATGTTGGCGATGTGGCTCCTGAAACTGGCTGGTTGTTTAAATACCACTGGTATTTGTAGGGCGGTGTTCCGCCTGTGACAGTTGATGTGAAGGTTACTTGTTGGCCTAATAGGATTGAGGCGGTCATGGGGCTTATTGAAACGGTTGGCGGTGTTGGAGCCGTCTTAAAGAAGGCTTTTAGAACGTAGTTTGCGTTCATTGTTACTGTGTATGTTGTGGTTGTGCCGACGTTTGTGCCGTTAAGCTCCCAATGGTCAAATACGTAGCCGCTGCTTGGATTGGCGGTTACTTGGACTTGGGTGCCAGCTGTATAAGTGTATGCGCCCGGTGCTGGATTTGTTGTGCCGCCCGTTGTGGTTTCAATTTTAAGCTTGTAGGTTACCACTTGTGTGTAGTGGGCTGTCGCTGTGTGGGGAGCATTCATAACAACCGTTATCGTCGCTATACCAGCGCCTTGAGAAGCGCCGTCAACATCCCAATAGTTGAAATTGTAACCCGTGACGCTTTGGGCTGTAAGGGTCACGCTTGTTGAGGCGTCATACCACCAGCCATTAGCTGGTCCAGCCTCGCCAGAGGGATTTCTTGTTGGCTGTGGGCTTAAACCGGCAGGTTCTGTAACCACAGTTAGGAGGTATTGAGTCTTCCAGTTCCATGTTATGCTTGAGGGAGCATTTAATGTGAAGGCTACACTTGTGCCTGTTCCAGATGCGGGCACGCTGCCCGTTCCAGTCCATCCAGTACAAACATATCGCGTTCCAGTTGGGCCGGAAATTGGCGAGTTAACTGATGCGGTTATGCTACTTCCAGCGTCATACCACCCTGATGTGGGTGAGGGTGAGCCATACGCGGACGAAACTTCTAGGTAATATTGGGTCTTATAGTTTCCAGTTATGGTCAAATCGTTTGTTACGGTTATTGGTGATGATGGCCCAGTGACACTTAAGAGTATAAACCTTTTACCAGTAATTGTGCTTGTAACCGTGCCTTCATAAGAGTAAAGTATTATGCTGTTTTCGTCAACCCATATGGTGTAGGGCAAGTTTGAATAGGTTAATGGTGCGCCATTTACCGTTACCACCGTTCCGATTGCGTCGGAATTCAAGCCGCTCTGCGTGAAAGTAACCTGATATTGACGAACATAATTCGCAACTACAGTTTTAGGTTCATCAACAAGGACTGTTGTTGACGGAGAATATGGATCGGTTATTTCAGCCATGTTGGCTGTTGTCCAACTTACAAAGCGGTAACGTGATCCGCCTGGAACATATTCGGGTGTTGATATAGCTGCATATGTTCCGGCGTCATACCAGCCTGTTCCAGAAGGTGTGGTTACTCCGGGCGGATTTGTCTGCAGATTCAAATAGTATTGCGTCTTCCAGTTTGCTATCGCCGTTTTTGGGCCATCCATAATTATCGGATTACTTTGCGCGTAGTTTGTTCCCGTGGCGTCTCCGCTCCAGCTGGTAAATACTCTGCGGGTTCCGTTTCCATGATCAACCGTGCCTGTATTAAGCGATGCGTAGGCTGTTGCTCCGCTTGGATACCAGCCTTCACCGCCCACTGCGCCGAAGGGGGAGAGGACTGTCAAATAATACTCTAGTCTATAGTGGGCGGTGGCTGTGTGGTTAGCGTCCATAACAACGGTTATTGTTGTTACGCCAGCGCCTTGGGATGTGCCGTCAACGTCCCAATATAGGAACTTGTAGCGTACACCCGTTGAGACTGCAACGTTGTCTGGAGCAGTTAAGGTGACTTGTGTGCCTTCGTTGTACCAGTTTTCTCCGGGGATCGTTGTCACACCCTCTGGGTCTGTTTTGACTGTTAGGTAGTATCTTTTTGGAACAACTGTTATGGTGTGTGTTTCTGTGTCCCATCTGCCCTCACTATCAGTTACATTTAATGTGACTGTGTAGTTGCCTACCGAGGCATAAACATGTGTTGTTATAGGGTCTGTTTCAACAATGACTGGTGTTCCGTCGCCGAAGTTCCATGCATAGCTGATTATTGTTCCACCATCAGGCGTGGATGCTGAAGCGTCAAAGGTTACTGTTTCGCCTTTCTGCGGATAGTAGGGAGTCCACCAGAAATCAGCTATAGGTGCCTTTTCCACTGTTATCTGTTGGGATGTTGTGTCCCATTTTCCTTCGCTGTCAGTGACTTTTAACGTGACGGTGAACGTGCCATATGTTTCATATGCATGGGTGATTATCGGGTTACTCGTAGTTGTTATGTTTCCGTCGCCAAAATCCCATGTATAACTGACTATCACGCCACCATCAGGCGTAGAAGAAGAAGCGTCAAAGGTTACAAGTTCATGCACTAACGGGTCTGGAGGCGTAAATGTGAAGGATGCCACTGGATGCTGACTAACATGGATTGTAGCTTCTGTCTGGTCTGTTAAGCCATTGTTATCTGTGACCGTTAACCTGACAAGATAATCTCCGTAAGAGATGTATTTGTGAGTTATTATCGGGTTTGATGTTGTCGTAACGTTGCCATCACCAAAATTCCAAGTATAACTTACAATATAGCCATCTGGGTCGCAGCTTGCAGAAGCATCAAAATTTACAATCTGGTTTACTTCTGGATACAACGGGGAAAACGTGAAACTTGCGATTGGAGGTTGGGGTGGAGGGGCACCTGGACTCAAAACTACAGTGGAGTCTTGACTAATCGGGTTATGCACTATCTGATTATACTGTGACTTCCCGTAAGCGTCAAAATGCATTCTCACTCCATTAGGGTCTGAAAAGACTACGGAGACAACTAAAGTTTTATAGCTCTTTTTGCCTATTGTGCCGACGTTTATGACCGTGTCGTTGAACCATGTTGGGTAGACG
>Ga0207433_10001111_pt1 | contig 59399 bp, 51 predicted proteins | sample YelNatPaOPGAMG01_FD_187559 | JGI IMG/M metagenome (GOLD analysis project Ga0207433, IMG submission 187559) | Hot spring thermophilic microbial communities from Obsidian Pool, Yellowstone National Park, USA - OP-RAMG-01 (SPAdes) (version 3) | ecosystem: Environmental > Aquatic > Thermal springs...
GAGCCAAGGCCGAGCTGCACGAGCGGCGAAAGTTCGGCCATTTCTGGTTCGGTGCGTTACCGATGAGTGCGGTGTTGACTTGAGCTCTCGACCAAGTCGGTTCCTCCAGGGCTTTTGACTTTTGCAGAGCTTTCACGGCACTGGGTAAGATTCGACTTTGCGCTCAGAAGGCCAGGGAGAGTATCAGCGGGCGCGACCGTATCAAGGGATTTGAGGAAGGGTTTAGCGATGGAATCCACGATGATGCATTACCCGCTTACGCTAGTTCATTTGCTGGAGCGGGCGGGGCGCTATTTTTCCAAGGTCCAAATCGTGTCGCGCAAAGCCGACCGCTCGATACATCGCGAGACCTATGGCGAGTTCTATCGCCGGGCGCGCGCGCTTGCCGAAGGACTGACCCGCGCAGGGCTCAAGCGGGGAGATAGAGTCGCGACCCTGATGTGGAATCATTACGCGCACCTGGAGGCGTATTTCGGCGCGCCGGTTGCGGGCGGAGTGCTTCATCCTCTCAACCTGCGGCTGCATGTCGACGACATCACTTATATCGCCAATCATGCGGAAGACCGCTTTCTGATCGTTGACGACGTGCTGCTGCCGCTGGTCGAGCAGTTCAAGCCACACACCCATTTTGAGCGCATCTTCGTGGTACCGATATCGGGCGAAGCGGTGCCGCGCGGCTATGAGAGCTACGAGGAACTGCTCGCGAGCGCGCGCGGCGACTTCCGCTATCCGGAGATCGACGAATACGAGCCGGCCGGCATGTGCTACACGTCGGGCACGACCGGCCGGCCGAGAGGCGTCGTCTATTCGCATCGCTCGACCGTGTTGCACGCCTACAACGCGGCGCTGCCGGGCGCGATGGGCTTCAGGCAGGGCCAGGCGATGCTGCCGGTCGTGCCGATGTTCCACGCCAATGCATGGGGGATGCCGTACGCGGCGACGCTTGCCGGCGCGAAACACGTCTATCCGGGACCGCATCTGGATGCGGAAAACTTGCTCGACCTGATCGAGCGCGAAGCGGTCGTGCTCTCGGCGGGCGTTCCGACGGTATGGCTCGCCATTCTGCAGGCGCTTGAGCGTGAGCCCGAACGATGGAAGCTCCCGGACGGTCTTGAGCTTATCGTTGGAGGGTCAGCGGCACCCGAATCGCTGATTCGCGGCTTCGACCGCCACCGAATCAAAGTGGTACAGGCTTGGGGCATGACCGAGACGTCGCCACTCGCCTCGATCGCGAGACTCGACCACGAGATGGCTGCTTTGCCCGAGGACGAGCGCTATGCCATCCGCGCCAAGCAGGGTCGCCCGCTCCCCTTTGTCGAGGCGCGCGTGATGGTCGAGGACCAGCAGGTGCCCGCCGACGGAAAGACGATGGGCGAGTTGCAGGTGCGCGGTCCCTATGTCACGGCGAGCTACTACAACCATCCGGTCGGCGCGGACAAGTTTACGGCCGACGGATGGCTTCGCACCGGCGACGTGGTGATGATGGACGCCGACGGCTTCATCAAGATCACCGACCGCACCAAGGACCTGATAAAGTCGGGCGGCGAGTGGATCAGTTCAGTTGACCTGGAAAACGCGATCATGGGCCATCCCGCGGTCGCAGAGGCGGCCGTGATCGCGATTCCCGATCCGAAATGGGACGAGCGGCCGTTGGCGGTCGTGGTGCTGAAGCCGGGTGCCCGAGCCACAGGCGAAGAAATCAACAAGTTCCTCGCCGGCAAGTTCGCCAAGTGGTGGTTGCCCGACGCTTACGAGTTTGTCGATCAGATCCCGCGGACCTCGACCGGGAAGTTCCTGAAATCGAAACTGCGCGAGCAGTATGCGGCGCGCAGGCGCGCCGGCTGAGCGAGCCCGCGGGTTCTGTGCCGCGGGTCCGTGTGCCGGTCCAGCAAGTCGCAGCGCGATGCCATGAGGGTCCAAGCTTCGCCATAGAAACGCTCCGAGTTTGACCCTGGCCGGGGCGCTGAAATTGACTCCCCGCAGCGTATGGGTTAATCACGATATGCTGCTTAGGGGGGAGGCGGGAAGCCTCTGTAAATTTATTTCGGGGAGCGGTTGGCGATGGCTTTGTTCAATAAGGAGCCGGAAAAGAACATTAAACCTCAGCAGCCCGCTGCGGTGCCGCAGCCGCCGGTGTCGCCCTCGACGCCAGCACCCCAAGCCGCGGCGGCGACTGCCGATTCGAAGGTGGCTCCCAAGCCTGCGCCTGCGGGCGACGCCCGTGCATACCTGGATAGCGGTTCCAGGATAAACGGCAAGGTCCATTTCGAGAGCCCGGCCCGAATAGACGGACAGGTCGAAGGCGAAATCACGGCCAAGGAGAGCCTGACGGTTGGAGAGAGCGCCGTGATAACCGCCCAGATTAAGGCCGCGGCGGTGGTTATCGCGGGCAAAGTCAGCGGCGATATCAATGCCTCGCGCCGTATCGAGATCCGTCCTTCGGCGAAAGTAATCGGCAACCTGACGACGCCGGTACTCGTGATCCAGGAGGGAGCCCTGTTCGAAGGGCACTGCACGATGCAGGCGGAGGGGGCGCACGAAGAACGCAAAGTCACCGTCTTTCCCAAGGAGGAACGCCTGACCCAGGCGGCCGCCAAACAGGCGTAACCGCTGCGGCTGTTCCGATATTTGTCTTCCCCCCTTCCGCTTCACTATGAGAGTGTTCAGACACCCCTCAGGGGAGATGCTGTAATATGCACATCCCGCCGAACTGGGGCATTTTCTTTGCCCTGATTGTTTCATTCCTGATTTTCTGGTTTATATTCAGCCGGATTTTTTTTCGTCCCTTCCTGGACCTGCTCACCCGCCGCGAGCGCAGGTTCAAGGAGTTGGGCGAACGGACCGAGCAGCTTATCAGGGAAGCCAGAGCCGCCGAGGAACAACGCGAACAGCGTCTGGCCGAAGTCCGGCGCGAGGGCGCCTTGAAGCGCGATAGCGAACGCCGCGAGGCCGAAGCTGAAGTGGCTCGCCTGCTCGAACAGGCGAAGGCTGACTCGCGCGCCGCGCTGGAAGAGGCGCGCAATCGCGTGGAGAACGAGGTCAAGGCCGCGGAGAAGGAACTCGAAGCGACAAGCCGGGCGCTGGCCGCCGAGCTTGCTGAGCGCGTGCTCGGACGCCCGCTCAACGGTTCACACGTCGGGACGCGTAACTGAATTATCGACCTGAACGACGGATTTTGATGAAGGCCCGAATTCTGACAGGCGTGTTGTTGGCTACGATGCTGGCGCCCTCTCTCGCTTTTGCCGCTGAGCAGGGCGGCGAGCCGGCCGGCGCGTGGCTCAAGCTGGTATTTTACGTCATCAATTTCGCCGCCTTCGTGTTCGTGATTTTCTATTACGCCGGACCGGGCACTTCGAGTTATTTCAAGGAACGCGCGCGGCTTATCCGCTCCGACCTCGAACGGCTTGAAGCGGCATACAAGGAGGCCGAGGCGATGGCCGAGCGCGCCCGTGCGCGCCTTGCCGGACTCGAAGACGAATTGAAGAAACTCGGCGAGGAAATCGCGCGCGAGACCGCCTTCCAGGTGCGCAAGCTTCGCGAGGCCGGACGCGCGGGCGCCGAGCGCGTCCGCCGTGACGCGGAACTTACCGCGAGAGCGCTTGCCGAAGAGGGACGGCGCCGGGTGCGCGCTCAACTGGCCAGCAGCGCGGCCTCGATGGCGCGTGAGCTTATCCGTAAGAGCTTCGAGCCGGCCGACCAGGAACGTTTGGTCGAGGGCTTCATGGAACGGATCCGGTCGGAGGCCTCGCGATGAAAGGCGCACGAGTTGCCAGGCGCTACGCGCGCGCCCTGCTCGAAGTCGCCGAGCGCAGCCAGGTCGAAGCGTGGGGCGCGGAGCTGGAGAAGCTCACCCGCCTGGTCGAAGCTCCCGAGATCCTCGCGCGCCTGTTGGCGCCCGAGATGTCACCCGAGGCGCGCCAGGAGGCGCTTGCGAAGATAGCGGAGCGGCTCGGGCTCAGCTTTCCGCTCAGGTCATTCGCAGTCGTGGTCGCACGCCACGGCCGGATAGCTGAATTCCCCGCGATCGCCAACGCCTATCGCGACCTGGTGGATGATCTGCTCGGGCGGACCCGGGCCACGCTTACGTTCGCCACCCAGCCGAGCGAAGAAGCGGTCAAGCGGGTCGTGGCGGGTCTGGAAGCGCTGGCGGGCAAGAAAGTCATCGCGACAGTCAAAGTCGATAATGCGCTGTTGGGAGGAGTTACCGCTGAGATTGGCGGTAAAATCTATGACGGCAGTCTGGCAGCGCAACTCGAAGAAGCCGGTCGGAGGCTTGCCGGCTGAGAATGCCGGGAGCGAACACATAGAATGGCGGAGATTAGACCTTCAGAGATCAGCGAAATCCTCAAGCAGGAGATAAAAGGCTTCGAGGGCACCATCGCGGTGCGTGAGACCGGCCGCGTAATCTCGTGCGGCGACGGCATCGCGCGCATCTATGGACTTCAAAATGCGGCGGCGGGCGAACTGCTCGAGTTCCCCCATTCCATCTACGGCATGGTCCTCAACCTTGAAGAGGACAACGTCGGTGCCGCCTTGTTCGGCGATCCGCAGGCGGTCGGAGAGGGCGACGAGGTCAAGCGAACCGGCAGGATCGCCGAAGTTCCGGTGGGTGAGGCCCTGCTCGGCCGCGTGGTCAACGCGCTCGGCCAGCCGATTGACGGCAAGGGGCCGATCAAGGCCACCGCGACGCGCCGGATCGAGATCAAGGCGCCCGGTATTATCCGTCGCCAGCCGGTCAAGGAACCGCTCCAGACCGGAATCAAGGCGATAGACTCGATGCTCCAGATCGGGCGTGGGCAGCGCGAGCTGATAATCGGCGACCGCCAGACCGGCAAGACCGCGATCGGAATCGACACGATAATCAATCAGCGCGGCCAGGACGTGCATTGCATCTACGTCGCTATTGGGCAGAAGCGCTCGACCGTGGTCCAGGTGGTCGACAAGCTCCAGAAGTACGGCGCGATGGACTACACAACGGTGGTAGCGGCGACCGCGTCGGAGGCGGCCCCGCTGCAGTTCATCGCACCGTATGCGGGATGCACGATGGGCGAGTACTATCGCGATTCCGGCCGCCACGCGCTGCTCATCTATGATGACTTGAGCAAGCACGCGCAGGCCTACCGCCAGCTCTCGCTACTGCTGCGCCGTCCTCCCGGGCGCGAGGCCTATCCCGGCGACGTGTTCTATCTCCATTCGCGCCTGCTCGAACGCGCGGCCAAAATGAGCAAGGAAGAAGGCGGCGGCTCACTGACTGCGCTCCCGATCATCGAGACTCTTGCGGGCGACGTGTCAGCTTACATCCCGACCAACGTCATCTCGATCACTGACGGCCAGATCGTGCTCGATGCCGACCTGTTCAACTCGAATGTGCGGCCCGCCGTCAACGTGGGACTTTCGGTATCGCGCGTCGGCTTTTCGGCCGCGGTCAAGGCGATGAAGCAGGTGGGCGGAACGCTCAAGCTCGACCTCGCGCAGTATCGCGAGATGGCGGCGTTTGCGCAGTTCGGCTCGGATCTCGACCCCGTGACCCAGCGCCTGCTTAGGCGCGGCGAGCGGCTCACCGAGATGCTCAAGCAGAACCAGTACGAGCCGCTTGCGCTGGAAAAGCAGGTTCTGCTGATTTTTGCGGCCAACGAGGGATTGCTCGACGACCTGCAGGTCGCGCAGATTCGCCCGTTCGAGCGGGGGATGTACGAATTCTTCGAGGCGCGCCATCCTGAATACCTGAAGGAAATCGCCGACCGCAAAGAGCTGACTGACGACCTCAAGGGAAGGCTCCGCAAGGCGCTCGACCAGTTCAAGGAAAGCTTCGTCGGCAGCCAGAAGAGCACCGGCACGGCGGCCAGTCTTTCGAGCGCCGCCTGACGAGCGGCCTGTTCCGGCAAAGTGAGCGATGCCCACTCTTAAGGCAATCCGTCGGCGGATCGCGTCGGTCAAATCGACGCAACAGATAACCCGCGCGATGAAGCTGGTCGCGGCGGCACGATTGCGCCGCGCGCAGGAGGCCCTGTTCAACGCGCGTCCGTACAGCGAAGCGCTCGCGCGGGTCGCGGAGTCCGTGCTGGCCGCCGAGCGCGAGTCACTGGCGCCGGCTGAAGACGCGCAGAACGCCGCGCTGCTGGTCGTGGTTTCCTCGGACCGCGGTCTGTGCGGTTCCTACAACGTCAACCTGCTCAAGCTTGCCGAGGAAACCGCGCGGCGCGCCGAGCGCGATGGACTTGAGCCGCGTTTCTTCGTGATCGGACGCAAGGGGCTCGATTATCTCCAGCATGCCGGCGCGAAGATCGTGGGCGAACGGATCAACAATCCCAGGCTCGCCAGCGTAGCGCTCGCACGGGATATAGCCGCGCAGATGCTCTCGGCCTACCGCCAGGGCGAGGTTCGCGAAGCAAGCCTGATCTATATGCAGTTCCGCTCGGCGCTCTCACAGCGTCCGACCTACGAGCGGCTCTTGCCGGTTGCCGCGCGCGAGGAGCCGCGGCCCGAACAGGCAGGCGCATCTGGGGCCGAAGCCGCGGGCGCCGAGTCCGAAGGCGCGGCTGCGGCCGTCGATTACCTGATCGAGCCGAGCCGTGAGCGACTCGTGCCGGTCGTTCTGCGGGCCTCGGTCGAGGCGGCCGTGTTCCATGCGCTGCTGGAAGCGGAGGCGAGCGAGCAGGGTGCGCGGATGGCCGCGATGGACAGCGCGACCAACAACGCGAGCGAGATGATCGAACGTCTTACGCTCGAAATGAACCGCGCCCGCCAGGCGCAGATTACCAAGGAATTGATGGACATCGTGGGCGGAGCCGAGGCTCTGCGCGGCTGAGGCGGCGGGCTAAAAAGTTTTTTTCCGGGGAAACCGCGGATTATGAGTGAGCAAGCCACTGGACATATAAATCAGGTTCTCGGCAACGTCGTGGACGTCGAGTTTCGCAACGGCAAGCTGCCGCCCATCCTGACCGCGCTCAAGGTCAGCAATCCGGCGATCAGCGATGAGCCATGGAATCTCGTCCTTGAGGTCGCGCAGCATCTCGGCGAGAAGACCGTGCGATGTATCGCGATGGATACGACCGACGGACTGGTGCGCGGCATGTCCGTGCTCGACACCGGCGCTCCCATCTCGGTTCCGGTCGGTCCGCAAACCCTCGGACGGCTGATGAACGTAACCGGTCAGGCGATCGACGAGGCGGGACCGATCGTGGGCTCGCGCCAGATGCCGATTCATCGCGACGCTCCGACCTTCGCGGAACAAGGCGTCGAAGTCGAGATCCTCGAGACCGGCATCAAGGTCATCGACCTCATCTGCCCGTACAATCGCGGCGGAAAGATCGGCTTGTTCGGGGGCGCGGGCGTTGGCAAAACGGTGACGATTCTCGAGCTAATCAACAACGTCGCGAAGCAGCACGGCGGCGTTTCGGTGTTCGCGGGCGTAGGCGAGCGTTCGCGCGAGGGCAACGATCTTTACCGCGAACTCGAGGAATCGGGGGTTCTTTCCAAGACCGCGCTGGTTTACGGCCAGATGAACGAGCCGCCCGGCGCGCGCGCCCGGGTCGCCCTGACCGGGGTCACGGTCGCGGAGTACTTTCGCGACGAAGAGGGCCGCGACGTTCTGCTCTTCATCGACAACATCTTCCGCTTCGTGCAGGCCAACTCGGAGGTCTCGGCGCTGCTCGGCCGCATGCCGAGCGCGGTCGGCTATCAGCCGACTCTCGGCACCGACCTTGGCGAACTCGAGGAGCGGATCACCACCACCAAAAAGGGCTCGATCACGTCGGTGCAGGCGATTTACGTCCCGGCCGACGACTACACAGATCCCGCTCCAGCGACCACGTTCACCCATCTGGACGCGGTCACGGCACTGGATCGCAAGATCTTCGAAAAAGCGATTTACCCGGCGGTGGATCCCCTCGCTTCGACTTCGCGAATTCTCGATCCACAGATCGTCGGCCAGGAGCATTACGACGTCGCGCGCGGGGTGCAGGCGATCCTGCAGCGCTATCGCGACCTGCAGGACATTATCGCGATCCTCGGGATGGACGAGCTTTCCGCCGAGGACAAGCTGGTCGTCGCGCGGGCGCGGCGCGTCGAGCGCTTCCTGTCGCAGGCGATGCATGTCGCGGAGCCGTTCACCAATTTGCCCGGCGCGTACGTACCGCGCGAGGAGACGGTGCGCGGTTTCAAGGAAATTCTCGAAGGCAAGTGCGACGACCTGCCCGAGCAGGCCTTCTATCTCGTCGGCACGATCGACGACGCGCGCGCCAAGGCCGAACGTCTCGCGCGCGGCGAGGCGCGCTGAGCGGGCGCGTGTTTCGTTCCTTGAGGAGCCCGGGTCTATCGCGCGATGGCTGAGACATTCGCTTTGAAAGTCGTAACTCCGACCGGCATCGTCTTCGATGGCGAAGCCGAGCAGCTGACTGCGGCCGGCAGGCTTGGCGAGTTCGGCATCCTGGCCGAGCACATCAACTTCATCACCTCGCTGGTGCCGGGACTGTTGGAAGTAAAGACGGCCGCGGGAGAAGCGCGGACCTGGGTCGTTTCGGGCGGCTTCGCCGAGGTCAGGGACGGCGCGGTGACGATCCTGGCCGACAGCGCGCAAGAGCCGTCGGCGCTCGACCTGTCCAGGCTCGACGCGGAGATGGCGGAGGCCGAACGCCGCATCTCGGAGGCAAATTCTTACTCCGACGAGTACGAGAGCGCCGAACACGACATGCTGCTCGCGCTCGCGCACAAGCAGGCCTCCGAGCTGAAATCCACCTCGCGCTGAGCCCCGCGCGGGCGCGATTTTCAGGACGACAGGGTCGAAAGCTTTTCGAAGAAACCCGGGAACGTCTTCGCGACGCATCCTGGGTTTTTGATCCGGATGCCCGCCACCCGAAGCCCGCTTACCGCAAACGCCATCGCGATCCGATGGTCGTCGTAGGTCTCGATCGCCGCCGGGCTGAGCTTCGAGGGCCGAATCTCCATTCCGTCGTCGAAATCGGTCACCTCCGCGCCGAGCCGCCTTAGCTCGGTTGCGATCGCGCTCAGGCGGTCGCTCTCATGATGGCGGATGAACGCGACCTTGCGAATTCGCGTCGGCGAGGACGCGAACGGCGCAATTGCGGCAAGCGTCGCGGCCATGTCCGGCATCGCGTTCATCGCGACGTCCACTCCGGCGAGTTTTCCGGTGCCGGTTACACTGGCGCCGGTCCCGGTCCATTCGACCCGCGCGCCCATACGCGCAAGCACGTCGAGGAATCCCGCGTCGCCCTGGAGCGAATTTTTTGTCAGGCCGGGCAGGAAGACCGTTCCGCCGATAATCGCCGCCGCGGCGGCAAAGTAGCTCGCGCTCGAGGCGTCCGGTTCGACGCGAAAGCGCCGGGCCCGGTAATGCTGCCCGCCGGGAATCGCGATCGTATCGCCCTCGACGCTACCCTTTGCGCCCCACATCTCCATCATCCGAAGGGTCATGTCGATATACGGGCGCGCAGCCTCGCCGATAACCGTAAGGCGCAGCCCGTCGGGCCATAGCGCCGCCGGCATCAGCATCGCAGAGACGAACTGCGACGACTCGCTCGCATCGACCGAGGTTGCGCCGCCGCGAAACCGGCCATCGCCCGCCTCGACGATGACCGGCGGGCGGCCGTTGCCGCGCTCGCTGCAAACCGACGCGCCGAGCCGTCGCATCGCGTCGAGGAGCGGTCCTATCGGCCGCTCGCGCATCCGCGCGTTCCCGTCGATTCGAAACCGTCCCGCGCCGAGAGTGAGAAACGCCGCAAGGAAGCGCATCGCGGTTCCCGCGCCACCGATATAAAGCTCCGCACCGCGCGCCGGGATTTTGCCGCCACGTCCTTCAACGTCGATCGTGCTCCGCGCCTCATCGACGTCCAGGATGAAGCCAAGGCGCACGAGCGCGTCGCTCATGAAGCGGGTGTCGTCGCTGAAGAGCACGTTTTCGATAACCGAGCGTCCGTCCGCCATCGCCGCGAGCAGGAGCGCGCGGTTGGTGATGCTCTTGGAGCCGGGGACTTCGATTGTCGCGTGAAGCGGTTTCCGAAGCGCGGTTATTTCGATTTCGTCCACGGAATTGTGCAGGGTTCCGCGCGGCGCCGGGAGGCCGCAAAAGCGTGCGTCTGTGATGCGAGAGTACGCGTCAACGACGCGGCGCTCAAGGCGGCTTGCGTTCTGGATCGCCGCTTCACAGCAGTGCGCCGACGAAGCGCTCCAATTCGATATTGAACTTGGTGATGACCCGGTCTGAGCCGCGCGTGAGTCCGAAACCCACGCCGAAGTTCGTGTGAATCCCGCGCGGAAGCTCCGTGTCCACGACCGGAAAGATGTAGTGCTGCTGCTCGCTCAATGGGTCGGTGTCGTCAATCAGTCCGACGCCCCCGTAAAACTCGACCCCGGGCGAGAAGAGCGGCCACAGTCGGTACGAGAGCTTGTTCGCGTAGCCGAACTCGAAGCCTTGGTTGCGCCCCGGACCGACCAGCGCCTTTTCGAATTTAGGATTCAGGATGAGTGAAAGCCTGCCGATATCCTTCTCGATAATCGGTCTCAGCTCAAGTTCGAGCTGCTCGTCGTCAACCTCGGGTACCCGCCACCATTCCAGCTCGGCGTACCATCCGAGGTCGAGCGGCATCTCGCCCTGCTCGAACAGCCGCCCGCGAAGCCGGTACTTGGAGCCCGCGTACTCGACCGAAGAAGCGTTGGGGCGGAGGAGGTTCAGGTAGGCCGCCGCCTCGACCTTGTCGGTAAGTCCGTAGGTCAACTCGAAAGCGGTTCTGAACATCCGGTCGCTCGGGAACGTGCCCGCCGAAGTTCCGTCTTCGCCCGCATGATGGCCGTTGGGGACGAAGCTGTTCAGCGATTCGAGTTCGAGCACGCCCGGCCCCTCGGTCTGATAGGGGTAAACTTCGAACTCAAAGGGATCGACCTGCGCGGCGGCGGGCCACGCCTTGAGGCTCACCGTGAAGGTCGCGAGCAGCAGCAGTGCTACTCTGAGGCCGCAGGCACCGCGCCGCTGGCGGATGCGGGCTTGAGCCTCGCAAGCTCGCCGTCCACCCACTCGACGATAGCCTGCCGGTCCGCGGCGCTCAGATGCGAGTTCGGATGCATCGGACGGTAGTACAGCGGCGGCATGTCGTCGTCGTTCACTTCCTTCTTGATGTGCTTGAGCTTGTTGGCGAGCGTCTGCGGATCGCTCGCATAGAGATTCCAGGTCGAGAAGTTCAGGTGATGCCGCCCGTCGGAGACGTCGTGATAGACCAGCCACGAAACCGGAGCGACCTCGGAGTACCACGGCCACCTGGTCAGGTTCGAATGGCAGTTGTAGCAGGCGCGATGCAGTATCGCGGCGACCTGGGGCGGCGCGTTCACATCGCCCGTGACAGGAGGATTCGTATGCTTGAAGCGTACGAATTGAGCGACGACAAAGATTACAAGTGCGGTCAGGATCAGGGTTTTGATTCGCCTCATACCCTGATTTAACGCGCAACAAGGGTAACCTCGCCAGCTTTGTGGTCAAAATCGTCAAAAAATTTATACGAACCGGGGCTCAAGCTCGGCAGGTAAACGGTTATCGTCTGGCCCGGTTGGACCACCCGCTCGCGATTCAACTCGAAGCTCTCGAACTCGATTGCGGAAGGGCCCGCATTCGATACCTTGAGCGTAAGGCTTCGCCCGGCGGCAACACTCAGCCGGGCAGGCTCGAAATGCCCGTTCCTGAAGACGATTTGCGGAGCATCGCCGTCGGCGTGAGCGGGAAGGGCGATCCCAGCGATGATGGGGGCCGCGAGCCCCAGGGCAGCGGCGGTCAAGACAGCGTGCAGTTTCACGAGGGCGCTCCAAAATGAAATTGAGAATGATTCTCAATTACCTTCGCTGGCCCTCCGTGTCAAGCTCAACGCGGCAGCCGAAAGCTTTGCGGTCGGGCGATTCGGCGGCGAGGACAAGGGCGGCGCCCTGGATCCAATTACCTGAGATTCAACACGCGGACCCGGCCACCAAGCCGTCCGAGGATTTTTTTGACGGTGACGACGTTTGCCATGAACTCCTGGGCTTTGCCCGGGGCACTCTCCACGCGGATGTTCCGGACACTGCCGCGAGAGCGAGTTCGTGATCTTTTGGCCGCAGGAAAGATGGTGATCCGAACCGCTATAGCCGCGCGACGCGAGCGTCAGGCGATCCGGCTCACGAGACACGCGCCAACATATCCGGGTGTGCTTTGGGGAATTTAGTCGGGATTATTGGCTCCGCTCGAATCCTGGGAGAAAACCGACGTGAAGCCGCGCTGCACGGGGATCTTGATTGGGGAGCTAATAACGATCGCAGCTTTGGCGTGAGCTTGTACTGGAGACTATTTCGCGGGTGCGGTGGCGCTCGCCAGGCGCGTGACGTCGATCTTGCCGGCGATTATTTCCTGCTCGGATGCCTGCATATCCGCGAGCGCGGCGGGCGGAATCTTCCCCGCGAGCTTCGGGTTCACCACCACCTGCACCATCCCGTCGCGCATCCCGTATTCGATCATCCGGGGATGGAACTGCCCGCGCTCGACCTCGGTTGCGATCCGCAGGAACGCCTTCGGGATATCGGTTACGGCGCTTGCCAGCACGACTCCGGGCACAACGTTGTTCTGATTGCGATTCGCGCCGAAAGCATAGATATGGTCCTGCGCCGCGGCTTCGAACACGCCAAGCCCGGCCGCGTCGGCATTATGGAACAGCAGATCCGCCCCCTGGCTTGCCTGTGCGAGCGCCGCTTCCTTTGCCGCGCCGACGTCGTCGAAGCTGCCGGTATAGCTGATGAGAACGCGCCCCCTTGGACGCACCGACAGAAAGCCGAGCCGAACCGCGTTGAAGGTCAGGCGAATCGCCGGAAGCTCGATCCCCCCGACGGCTCCGATTATGCCGCTCTTCGACATCGCGCCCGCCAGCACGCCCTCCGCGTAGGCCGCTTCTTCGATCCTGAAAGTCAGCGAGGCGACGTTGCTCGACGATCCGCTTCCGGAAGTGACGACGAAAATGGTTTTCGGAAAATAGCGCGCGACCTTTAGAGCGGTGTCAGTGTACTCGAATCCATGCGCGAAGATGAGATTGAAGCCGCGCGAGCCGAAGTCGCGAAATGCGTCCTCGAAATCCGCCGGCGAGGTCGTCTGCACGAGCGCGGTTTGCGCGCCGAGGGTTTTCTTGATTAGCCGAAGGCCGTCGAACGCCGCCGCGTTCCACCCCGCGTCGCTGACCGGTCCGGGGGTGAGCAGCGCGACGCGAAAGCGATGCGTTTGGTTGGGCGCCGACGTTCGTCGCGCCCCGCCGTGCTCGCATCCGCAGATACCGATCGCGATCGCGAACAGGGCCAGCAAAGCGCCTCGCATCAGCGTCTCGCGAAATGCTGCAGGCAGGATCGTCAAGCCGGGCCTGGTTAGCCAGGGACCGTGGCGCGCCGCTTCGTCGTTCATTTGCGATGCGACGCGTCTTCAACCCTGGTGCGCGGGCTAATCGCCCGGTAACTTGGGCGTCCGCGCAGCCGGGCGAGATAATCTTTCACCCGCGGAAATTCATCGAGGTTCATCGCGTCCACCTCGAGCACCATCGCAAGCGGCATCAGCGCAGTGTCCGCGAGCGAGAACGCTCCGCATACGAATCCGCCCGCGCCCGCCTTCGACAGCATACGCTCGATAAACGGAAGGTCGCGCTTGCGCAGACCCTCGCGTCCCTTCTCCATCCGCTCCTGGTCGCGTTTTTCCGGCGGGCTCCAGTACGGCATCCAGACAAGCGGCAGATTGCCGCCAAGAATCGCCTCGTCGGCGAATTGTTCGACCTCGCGCACTCGCGCGCGGGCCAGGATGTCCTTCGGCATCAAAGGCGGCTCGGGATAGCGCTCCTCCAGGTACTCGCCGATCACGGTCGAATCGAAAACCGTCGCGCCGTCGTCGTCGATATACGGGACCTTGGCGAGAGGATGCTTCGCGAGCATCTCGGGCGGCTTCTTCCAGAGATTTCCCGGCGGCAGATTCTCGATCCGGTAGGCAAGGCCTTTTTCCTCGAGCACGATTTTCGTCTTGGACGCGTGCGTGGAACGAAGCGTGCCCCACGGATAGTCACGTTCGGTCGTGTACAGCACTATCATCACGATCTCTCCTTACCCACGCCCGTAATGCTGAGACCTTAGCATCACCCGGGTGTACACGGTCAAAGGCGCGGCTCGGGCGCGGATCTGCGCGCCATTCGGTTATCGGCATCTGTTATGCTGGAACAAGGATGGCTCGCGTACCAGCATTGGAATCCGGCTTTGCGCACCTGCTCGGAAGCCTGGAGGAAAAGCTCGGCGACCGCAGGCTGGCCAAACGCGCGCGCGCGCTGGCGCGCGCGCACGCCGCCGACGAGCAGCTTGCGCTTGCCTCGATAATCAGGCTCGCCGAAGAATCGTCCTCGGACGCCGCCGAGATCCTTCGGCGGGACAGGGAGGCCCGCGCCCTTATCTCCTGCCTCGGAGCGTCCGAGGTGATTGCGACCGAGCTCAGCGCGGCAGGTCCCGGATGGCGGCCCGTCTTCGAGGACGCCCTCAGCCAGACGGCGGACACGCTGGTCTCGGATATGCGATGCGATCTGGCGGGCGCGAAGGATCGCCAGCAGGCGCTCGCAGCGCTCTCCGCATTCAAGCGCCGGATGTTTCTCCGGATCGCGATAGCCGACCTGACCGGCGCGTTCGACGTGAACGCGACCATGACGATGATGTCGCGGCTGGCCGACGAGTGTATCCGCGCGGCCTTCGGAGCGGCCAGGCGGCTCAGCGGGGCGCAGGCGGGCGAAATCGACCGCTTCTGCGTTCTCGCGATGGGAAAGCTGGGGGCGGGCGAGCTCAATCTCAGTTCCGACATCGATCTCGTTTACATCAACGACGGGCCCGGCTCGGGCGACGGGGCGGTCGCCGCGGCGCGATGCGCGGAACTGCTTACCGAGCTTCTGTCGGCGGGATGCTTCAGGGTGGACATGCGGCTCAGGCCCGGCGGGCGAAGCTCTCCGCTGGTGGTTACGCTTGACGGCGCGCTCAGCTTTTATCAAAGCCTCGGCCAGATGTGGGAGCGGGCGGCGCTGCTGCGCGCGAGGCCGGTTGCGGGCGCGCTCGAGGTGGGGGAGCGGATGCTCGCGGAGCTCGAGCCGTTCATCTACCGCCGCTACCTCGACTTTGAGACGCTCGGCCAGTTGCGCGCGATGAAACATCAGATAGAAGCCGAATTGCGCCTGCCAGAGATGGTGCGCCGCAACATCAAGCTCGGCTACGGCGGAATCCGCGAGCTCGAATTTATCGTTCAGTCGCTGACGCTAATCTATGGCGGGCGCGATCCGCGCATCAGGACCCGCAAGACTATCGACGCGCTGGAGCGCTTCGCGTCCTACGGCTACCTGCCGCGCAGCCGCGCCGAGGGACTCGAGGACGCATACCTTTTTCTCCGCAACGTCGAGCACAAGCTGCAGGTCGCGGCGGGTCTCCAGACCCATGTGCTGCCCGGGGACGCCGAGGGGATGCGCGCGCTTGCGATTCGGCTCGGGATGGGCGGGAGTCAGCGCTCACTCGCCCGGCTAAGGAACGGGCTCTCGCGCCGGCGCGAACTGGTCGCGAAGCAATTTCGCGAAACACTCGCCGGTGGCGCGATCGCGCACGAGAGGCGAGTATCGCCCGAGGCCGAAGTGGCCTGGCGCCTTGCGCTCGAACCCGCAGCCGCGGCGCCCGCGCTTAAGTCGCTCGGCTTTGCCGCGCCCGAGGAGAGCGTCGCCCATCTGGAGTTGCTCGCGCGCGGGCCGAGCCACACGCCGATGAGCCTGCGGCGAAGCGAGCTGCTGGTCCGCCTCGGTCCGGTCCTGCTGGACGAGATCGCAGGCCTGCCCGATCCCGACCTGGCGCTTAGAAACCTTGCCGCGTTTATCTCCGCAGTGGGCGCGCGCACCTCGTTCCTTGCGCTTCTCGAACAGCATCCGGCGACCCGGCGCGTGCTGCTCAGGCTGTTCGCCTCAAGCAGCTACCTGTCGGGGCTTTTCATCCGCCATCCCGAGATGCTCGATACCCTGGTGCGTTCCGACCTTGCGCAGTTGCGGCGAAACCCCGAGGCGCTTGCCGCAGAGCTGGCGGAGCTGGTTGCGGCCTGCCCGGACTTCGAAAGCCGCCTCGACGCGATTCGCACTTTCCGTCATCAGGAGTTCTTGCGGATTGCGATTGCCGACCTCGCCGGCAACCTTAAGCATCACGAGGTCGAAGCGGAACTGACGGCGCTTGCGGAGACCGTTCTGCGCGAGGCGCTAAAGCTCGCACGCGCGGAAGTGGGGGCGCGCTTTCCGATACCCGGCTCTCTCGCGCTCGCGTGTATCGCGATGGGCCGGCTGGGCGCGGCCGAGATGGCGTACAATTCTGACCTCGACCTGATTTTCGTTTACGAGGGGGGCGAAGATGCGACCCCGGGCGGACATGAGCTTTCGGCGCGGATCGCGCAGAAACTGATCGCGGTGCTGGAAACGCGCACCCGCGAAGGTTACGCCTACAAGCTCGATCTTAGGCTTCGCCCGTCGGGAAACCAGGGCGTTCTGGTCACCTCGCTCGAAGGCTTTCGCGAGTATCATCGGCAGAGTTCCGCGGTATGGGAGCGCCAGGCGCTGGTGCGCGCGCGGGTGGTGGCGGGCGATGAAAATCTCGGCGCAAAGGTGGAAGCCGCACGCCAGGAATTCGTTTTCGGACGCGGGCTCAGCCCCGACGAAGTCCAGGAAATACGGCTCATGCGCGAGCGGATGGAGCGCGAGATCGGTGCCGAGGACAAGACCCGGCTCAATCTCAAGCAGGGACGCGGCGGGCTGGTTGACGTGGAATTCGTCGCGCAGATGATGGCGCTCGCGCACGGATGGGAGCATCCCGAGCTGCGCAGGCGTTCGACATTCGAGCTCATCCGCGCGCTCGGCTCTCTCGGACTGCTGAGCAAATCCGACGCGAAGTCGCTCGAAGACGGCTACGAGTTTCTCTCGGTGCTCGAGAACCGGCTCCGGATCGAGAGCGATCAGGCGGCGTGGGCGCTGCCCACCGATCCGGCAGCCCTGATGCCCATTGCGCGTCGGATGGGTTACCGCGGCAAGGGAGCGCCGAAGTTTTTGCTCGGCGATGTTGCGGCGCGCCGGGAAGCGATCCGGCGCGCCTTCGAACGATGCTTCGAGGCCGAGCGCACGCGCCCGCGCTGAAGCCTTACATCATGGCTACCTTGAGCCCCGCGACGAAGTTAATCGGGGGCGACGGAAAGCCGAAGGTCTCGGAGTAGTTGCGGTCGAAGAGGTTTTGAACACGCACGAAACCCTGCTCGTCCCCGATCATCCGCCACCGCTCGTGCAAATCATAGATCGCCGTCAGGTCAAAGACATGATACGCGTCGTGGCTCGCGATCGTTCCAATCGGTTTGATGTCGTCGCGGTCGCCGACGAAGTAATAGGCGAAGCTCACGATGGTTTTGTCGTCGGGGCGAAGCAATCCGTTGCCGACGTATTGGAGCAGCCCGAACGCCGAATGCCTGGGCACCCGCAGTGGACGTATGGCGGGCGACGACGAGACGTGGGTCTCGTCGATAGTGGTGAAGTTTCCGCTCAGCGTGACTCCGTAGAACGGCCCGATCGACGGCACGATCTCGACGCCCTGAACGTCCACGCGCCCGGCGTTGCCCGCCATCGCGCCGTAAGGACATGTGGGCGAGAACGGACAGGGGACCGGCACGATCAGGTTATGCACCCGGCGCGAGAAATAGGTCGCGGTGAAGGAGCCCCATTCGCTGAACTGCTCGGTAAAGCCGCCGTCGTACTCGCTGGAAAGTTCCGGGGCGAGGTTGGGATTTCCGTAGCCGGGGAAATAGAGCTCGTCGAATGAAGGCGCGCGAAATCCCTCCGCGTAGCTGCCCCTGAACGTCAGACCGTAGTTCGCAAGTGGAATCGCAACCGACCACGAAGGGCTTACTTCCTTGCCGAACTGGCTGTTGCCGTCGACGCGAAACCCCGCGGTGCCAAGAATCAGGCCGTGAAGCAGGCTTCCTTCCTGCTCGACGTAGCCCGCGTATTGCTGGCGGTCTGCGCTGAACAGCGTCAGGAACGTACCGTACGGAGGATACGACGATTCGCTGAAGGGTCGCGCCCACAAGTCCTCGAAATCGAATCCCACCACGGTCCGCCATCCGGGCGCCCACGTGTAAACCGCCTGCCCGTTGCTCCCACGCATCTCGTCAGGGTCATGATCGCGTTCCGAGCTTGGGTTGGCCGGGAACTGATAGGAGTTCACGCGTACGTCGTTGCGCACGAAGAACGCGCTGACGCGGGCGACGAGCCGATCGGAGAAACGATGGTCGATCTCGCCGTTGTAGAGCATGAACTCGTTGCGCTCATGCGCCGACGGATCGAGCGCAAAACCTGAGGCGACAGAAAAATTCGGCAGGCCCACTTCGGCCCGGTAATAGCGCGCGAACGCGCGAAGCGTGGTGTCCGACGTCAGGTCGTAATCGAGCCTGAGCGAGCCCGCAAGATTGTCGCTGTTATCGTTGAGCTTTCGGAAACCATCGGTGGAAAAGTACGAAAGCGCCCCGGCGTAATGGAGCCGGCCCTGCTGCCCGCCGAGGGTCAGTATCTGGCGCTCGGTGGCGTCGTTTCCCCCTTCCGAGAGAAAACTGGCATGGGGCGTCCCTTCGCCCTCCTCGGTAATCAGGTTTACCACTCCGCCTATCGCCTGCGAGCCGTAGAGCGAGCCGCCGGCGCCGCGCAGCACCTCGATCCGATCGAGGCCGTCGGTCGTGAGGTTGGCCAGATCGAAACCGCCGGTTGAGCCGGTATTCAGTTCGACTCCGTCGACCATCACGAGCGTCTGCGAGGCTGTCGAACCGCGAATCGAGACTTCGGTGAGTGAGCCCGGCGAGCCCTGCTGCGTCACGATCACGCCCGGCACCTCGCGCAGGGCGCTGCCGACTGTCTCGATTTTCTGCGCGTCGATCTGGTCCTTGCCGAGCACGGTGACCGTGGTGCCGACCTGGCTGATCGGTTGTGGAATGCGGGTTGCCGTTACGACGATCGGGGCAAGCCTTTGCTCCGGCTGCGTTTCGGCCTGCTTGTGTTTTTTCTTTGCGGCGTTCTCCTGCGGTTTTTTGTGCGCGGCTTTCGACGAATCCGGCTTGAGCGCCGGGTCGTGCGACTGTTTCCCGGCAGGCTGCAAAGCCGCGGCGCCGGAAGGGCCGGCGGACGGCCCGGCCGCGGCGGCATAGCGGGCGGCCGCAAAGGACGTAACCACAGCGACGATGAGAAAAATCCAGGCTCTTTTCATTCACTCCCTCCGCGTGAGGCGCGTCGGCACGCTCGCGCGGGAAGAGCGGGGCGTCGCGAACCGGCAAAAGCAAAACGCCCGGCCCCTCGCTGCGAAGGAACGGGCGTCAGGATCGGCATGCCTGAGACCACCCTCCCCGCGGAAGGCAGACAGCGCAAATCACCCGGCCGGTCTCCTGGCTTGGGGTTCATCCTCAGGCCCGCCTTCCCGCGCGAAAGCGGTGGCAGTATCGTGGGCCGTTGTCCCCCCACACAGTTGCGGGGCAGCGCCGGACTTTCACCGGCTTCCCGTGCACCGGGTGTGCGGGATTAGTTATCCCGCGAGCCGAGCAGAGTCAACTTCGCCCGGCGGGAGCGATACTCGCGCGATCCGCTGGCTGGAAAGTCGAGTTGTCGAAAAATTCGACCGATCGTGGCAGGAAGAGCCAGAGTGCGCCGGAGGGCACGGCGCGGCGAGCCCTCCGGCAGGGAAAAGCGTCAGGCCGAGGCGGCCTTGCGAGCCGCGCTCAATACCGCTTCGTAATCCGGGTGGTTGGCGACTTCCTTGACGTACTCAACGTGAGTGACGTTATCGTCCTTGTCGAGGACGAACACGGCGCGCGCCAGGAGGCCGTTTTCCTTCATCAGCACACCATATTTAGCTCCAAAGTCACGATCCTTGTAATCGGAAAGCATCGTAACCTTGTCGACACCCGCCGCACCGCACCATCGTGCCTGTGCGAACGGCAGGTCCATCGAGATAGTCAGGATCTCCACGCCGCCGGGAAGTTTTGCCGCTTCCTCGTTGAAGCGCCGCGTCTCCGCGTCGCACACCGGCGTGTCGAGCGACGGTACTGCGCTTATGATTTTTATCTTGCCCTTGAACTGATCGAGCGAAACCGGGGCCAGCCCTTTGCCGACCGCGGTGAAGGACGGAGCCTTGCTCCCCGGTTTAATTTCCGGTCCCACCAGCGTCAGCGGGTTGCCGCGCATCGTGACTGCACCTTTGCGTTCTTCGGCCATCGATAAAATCTCCCTGTTGGAGGTTGGAAAAATAGAAAAAACTGACGACTCAGACTGTAGTCGGAGCGCCCGGTCGCGTAAACCCACGACGCGCCACCAGGGCGGGCGGATGCGGCAGGCCGCGATCCGCGGCTACGGCCGCGGTTTGGAGAAACGAGATCTTCGAGCCGCTTCCATCCCGTCAGCCTCGTCGCGCGCCGGCCGGGGCGGCATGTTCTTCGCCCATTCCTTGGTGTAGTCGAACTGTTCCCACGAGCTATCGTTCGGGTCCCATACGTAGGGCAACTTGATAATCTCGCCCGGTGTTCGAATGGTTTCGAACGCGCGGAGCGCGTCGCGGACGATCGCCCGCTGAAGCTCGCGATTGTTCGGTTTGCCGGTCTGATGGCCGAGCGGGAAATTCAGGAACACGGCGCGCGGCGGTTTGACCGCCTGCGTGATATCGAGCGCCGAGGTCATGCACAGCGTCGGGATACCAGCCTCTTCAACCACGCGGGCAATCAGTCCAACGGACTGATGGCAGACGGGTCAGGCAGGCACCAGGTAGAAGGCGTCGACGTGGGCGCGCTTGAGTTCGTCGGCGATCTGCGGAGCCAGCTCCTCACGCACCTTGCGCGAGGAGTAGATTCCGCCCATGAAGCTGAAGGCCGGGTCGCACAGCTCGCCGATCACGCCTTCACGCTCGAATTCGCGCAGCCGTTCGAGCGGAAAGACGCAGTTGGGATCTTTCTTCGCGTCGGCGGTCGGATAGCCGAAGTGCCATACGTCAAGTTCCTCGGGTCGCGCCTGCTTGGGAATCCTGCGATACGACGCATCCTCGCGATGGAAGCGGGGCTGGTCGCGGTAGACGATCCCGCCCGAACTGATGAGGGCGATCCTGCACTGGGAGAGCGGCTTTTGAAGCGGTGTCCACGGAACGGTTTCGTTAACCACCCATCGATACGGCGCGTAGTCGCCGTACAGTTCGCGGGTTCTTGGGATGTAGTCGATAGGCATTTCGCTTCTCGCTCTCCTGGTAATCGGTTCCGCGGCTGATTATAGCGCATCGGGACCGGTTTGGGCTGCCCCCGGGCGGCTCAATTTTGGAAATCCAGCGGGGGCTGCGACGATTCAGGCGTTCCTTATCGCGGGCAGCACCTCTGTGGCAAAGCGTTCCATTGAGCGGCGCACCTTCGTGGGAGCGAGCCCCGGAAGCTGCATTACCACGATAAGCTCGGTCATCGGCGTAGTGTCCAGTATTTCCGCGAGCCGCTCGCGCACCCTGGCGGCGGGACCGAGGATACTGGTGCTGCGCAGCCGCTCGGGGTCGGGGCGAATCAACACCTCGCCCCTGCCGCCGCCGAGCGCCTGTGCAGCCTTGAGCCACTGGCCGTAAAGCTCGGCCTGGTACATCAGGCTGTCGCGCGTGTCGCGCCAGGCCTCTTCCTCGCTGTCGGCGATATAGATGACGCGACTGTTGACGATACTGTAGCGGGCCGGGTCCTTGCCTTCGGCCTTGAGCGCGTCGAGGTAGATGTTTATTTCCTTGCGTCCGCCCACGCAGGCAAAGGACAGATCGAGGCGGGCGGCGCGCTGGATAGCCTTGGGCGCGCCGGCACCCCATAGAAGCTCGGGATGCGGACGGCTCGCGGGTGTGGGCAGCACGCGCACGTTGCGAAAGGAAAAATATTTTCCCCGGTAATCGAAGCGCTCGCCGGTCCATGCGCGCTTGAGAATCTCTATCGTCTCCAGCGTCCGGCCCATCCGCTCGGCGCGCGGCACCCCGAATCCCTCGAACTCTTCGGCCCGGTAGCCGAGTCCGATTCCAAGCCGCAAGCGCCCGTTCGAGATTACGTCAACGACCGCCGTGTCCTCGGCGAGTTTGAGCGGATGCTGGAACGGGGCGAGCAGGACGTAGGTTCCGATCGCGACCTTTTTCGTGCGCGCTGCGATAGCCGAAGCCGCCGGCATCATCGAGGGCAGATAGCCGTCGTCGGTGAAGTGATGCTCGGTCAGCCAGATGGAATCGAAGCCCAGGGCCTCGCACGCTTCGGCCTGCGACAGCATCTCGGCGTAAAGTTCGGGAAATCCGAGCCGCGAACCGGGAGGGTTTCGGAAATCGAACTGATAGCCGACTTTCACTTTTCTCATCGTCGGATCCTTCCTTACAACAAGGGGGGCTTTCAGCGTGCGCTCAGGCCGCCGTCAACGACCAGCTCCGTTGCGGTGATATAAGAGGCCTCGTCGGAGAGCAGGAAGACGATCGCGCTTGCAACCTCCCAGGGTGTGCCCTGTCGGCGCATCGGGATTCTCGGCGCGACCGCCGCTTCGCGATCTCCCACCTGCCTGCGCACCATCGAGGAGTTTATCAGCCCCGGCAGGACGGTGTTGACGCGGATGTTGTCGCGCGCATGGCTTATCGCGGCTGAGCGCGAAAGCCCGAGCAGAGCCGCCTTGGTCGCCTCATACGGCAGCATCTGGTTGCTGCGCAAGGCGGCGAGCGAGGAGACGTTGACGATCGAGCCGCCACCAGCCTTCGCGATTTCCGGCACCGCGTATTTCATCGCGAGAAAATGGCCCCGCAGGTTGACCGCGACCATCCGGTCAAACTGCTCGGCGCTGGTCTCGAGAAGCCGTCCTCCGATCGCGATCCCGACGTTGTTGACCAGCAGATGAAGCGCGCCGAAGGCCTTGATCGTCGCTTCGACCGCGCGCCGGCAATCCTCCTCGCGCGAGATGTCCATTTCGACGGTTTCGGCGCGTCCGCCTTCGTCACGGATGGCCCGCGCGGTTTCCTCGGCAAGGGCGAGCGAGCGGTCCGCGACCATCACCGAGGCTCCCTCGCGCGCGCACATGATGGCGGTCGCCCGCCCGTTGCCGATCGAGAGTTTCTCGCCCTCACGGGGCGGACCGTCGGCGCCGCCGCCGACGATAAGTGCAACCTTGCCTGCAAGACGCGCCATCGCAGGTGCCCTCCCTCTTAACGCTGCTAAGCCAGAAATACCGCAACCGGCGCAAGCGTGAACAGAGCCGGCGCACCGGCGATTGCCCAAGTCACAACGTTCGCCAATTGCTAGATTGGGTGTGACGATGCATTCCGGGACGCACAACTTCCTCGGGGCGCTCGCCCTGGTCTTGTGCGCGGCGGCGCTCGCGGCCGCGCTGTTCAGACGGCTTAGGCAGCCCACCCTGGTCGGATACCTGCTCGCCGGGATTCTTATCGGGCCGCACACGCCGTGGCGGCTGGCGAGCGACACCGCGACGCTCGAAGGTATCTCGGAACTCGGGCTCATCCTGCTGATGTTCTCGCTCGGACTCGAGTTCACGTTCGAAAGGCTCGCGCGGGTGATACCGTCGGCCGGGCTGGCCGGCATTATCGAGATGAGCCTGATGATGTGGTTGGGGTACGCGCTTGCGAGCTGGTTCGGATTCGATACGGCGCAGAGCATTTTCGTGGCCGCGATGGTCGCGATATCGAGCACGACGATCGTCGCCAAGGCGTTTTCCGACGAGGGGATTCGCGAACGCTTCACAGAGCTGGTCTTCGGGATCTTACTGGTCGAGGATCTTGCCGCAATTGTCATGCTCGCGGTGCTGGCTGCTCCTTTGCCCGGGTTTGCGTTCGGGCTCAGTGAAGCGATACGCGCGCTCGGGCACCTGATGGAATTTCTCATCGCGCTCGTGGTGGCGGGGCTGCTTTTCGTGCCGCGGGCGATCGGAGGCGTGGCGCGCCTGCGCCATCGCGAGACCCTGCTGGTTGCGAGCCTTGGCATATGCTTCGCTCTGGCCTTTATCGCCAATTATGTGGGCTACTCTTCGGCGCTCGGCGCGTTCGGCGCGGGAACGCTAATTGCGGAGTCGGGAGAGGCGCCCGCAGTCGAAGCGCTGATCGTCGGCGTGCGCGACGTGTTCGCGGCGGTGTTTTTCGTCGCGGTCGGGATGCTTATCGATCCCGCACTCATTGCGGTCCATTGGCAGGCGGTCGTGGCCTTGACGGCGCTGGTGATCGTCGGGAAATTCGCCGGGGTGGCCGGCGGCTCATTCCTTGCGGGCCACTCGATCCGTTCCTCGGTGCGGGCCGGGATGAGCCTGGGCCAGATCGGCGAGTTCTCGTTCACGATCGGAGCGCTCGGGATGGCTCGCGGAGTTGTGCCACTTCACCTCTACACCGCCATCGTGGCGGTTTCGGGAGTGACCGCTTTCGTTACACCGTGGCTGATTCGAGGTTCCGTCTCGGCAGACGCTGCAATTGACCGGTGGCTTCCCGAGCCGCTCCAGACCTTCGCCGCGTTTTACGGCGCATGGCTCGAGCGGTTGCGGCGCCGCCGACGCGCGCGAACGCGGGCGTCGGAAATCCACCGGCGGCTCGAATGGCTTCTGGTGGATGCGGCGATAGTTGCTGCGATCGTAATCGTCACGTCCATAGAGTCGCCCGGCCTTGTCGAACGAATACAGCGGGCGGCCGGAGTGAGCCGCCTGATTGCTCGCGGTGCGGTGACGGCGGGAGCGCTGGTGCTGGCCGCGCCGTTCTGTTTCGGGATCGTCAACCTGGCCCATCGGATCGCGACCGTGATGGCGACGGCGGTGATGCCGATTGCGCGCGACTACAACCTCGATCTTGGGCAGGCACCGCGCGGTCCGCTTATTGTCGCGATCCAGCTCGCGATAATTTTGGCAATAACCGTCCCGCTGCTCGCGCTGACACAGCCGTTCCTGCCGCCGCTCAGCGGCGCGATCGTGCTCGCCCTGGTGGTGCTGCTCTTTGGAATAGTCTTCTGGCGCGCGGCAACCGGCTTCCAGGGGCACGTGCGCGCTGGCGCGCAGATGGTGGTCGAGGTGCTGGCCGCGCAAAGCCGCGCCCATCAGGGGCTTTCGCTCGAGCAGGTGCACCGGATGCTGCCGGGGTTCGAATCGCTTACTCCGGTCACCGTCGATCCGCGCAGCGAGGCGGTTGGCAAGACGCTCGCCGAGCTGAATATTCGCGCGGTCACCGGCGCAACCGTCCTTGCGATCGTGCGCGACGGGCAGGAGGTGGTTACTCCGGCCGCCGCCGAGGTGCTGCGCGCCGGCGATGTGCTTGCGCTGGCCGGCTCGCACGAAGCGATCGCATCCGCAACCCATATCCTTCAAGGCCGGCCCTGAGTGTCGAAGCCCGGGCGGACATACATGAAGTCGCCCTTTGGGCTCGCTACAATCGAGACTCTCCGCGTGGACGCGCCGCGATGGCAACGTGCGCGCGGGCGGGGACGTGGGAAATGAGTCTCAGAATTGAGGATTACGCGCTTATCGGCAACACGCGAACTGCGGCGCTGGTCGGGCGCGACGGCTCGATAGACTGGCTGTGCATGCCGCGGTTCGACTCGGGCGCGTGCTTTGCCGCGCTTCTGGGTGACCGCGAAAACGGGCGATGGCTGCTCGCGCCGCGGGGCAAAATCCGCAAGGTCAGACGCCATTACCGCGAGAGCACGCTGGTGCTCGAAACCGAGTTCGAAACCTCCGAGGGGGTCGTCGCGATTTCCGACTTCATGCCGATCCAGGAGTCGGGCGAGCAGGTGGACCTGGTGCGCATCGTCGAGGGGCGCAAGGGAACCGTCTCGATGCGGATGGAGGCGGTGTTCCGTTTCGATTACGGAAGTATCGTTCCGTGGGTCAGGCGGCGCGATCATGGTATCAGCGCCATCGCCGGGCCCGACGCGCTCAGACTGCGCTCTCCGGTCAGGATGTTTGGGCAGGACTTTCGCACACTTGCCGAATTCACCGTCGGCGAGCGCCAGACTGTTCCGTTCGTGCTGACCTGGTATCCGTCCCACGAGCATGAGCCCGGGCACAGGCACCCGATCCATATGCTTGCCGAGACGGAATCGTGGTGGCGCAAATGGGCCGCGCAATGTTCTATCGCCGCTGGTCCATGGCGCGACGCCGTAGTTCGTTCGCTAATCACACTGAAGGCGCTGACCTACCGACCCACCGGCGGAATAGTCGCCGCTCCGACCACCTCGCTTCCCGAATCCCTGGGCGGAAGCCGCAACTGGGACTACCGCTATTGCTGGCTTCGCGACGCAACCTTCACGCTCTACGCACTGCTTGCCGCCGGCTACACCGAAGAAGCGCGCGCATGGCGTGAATGGCTTCTGAGAGCAGTCGCCGGCGAACCGCAAAAGCTCCAGATCATGTACGGGCTCGCCGGCGAGCGACGCCTGCCCGAGATGGAGATTCCGTGGCTCAAGGGTTACGAGGCAAGCACGCCGGTGAGAATCGGCAACGCCGCACACGCTCAATTCCAGCTCGACGTTTATGGCGAAGTGATAGACGCGATGCATGCTGCGCGCGCCCATGGTATCGAAGCCGACGCCGACGCGGCGGAGGTCCTCAAGGTGCTCATGGATTTCCTGGAGACGGGATGGCGCGAAGCGGACAACGGAATCTGGGAGGTTCGCGGACCGCGGCGTCATTTTACCTTTTCCAAAGTGATGGCGTGGGTAGCCGCGGACCGCGCCGTCAAGGCCGCAGAACGCCACGGGCTTCGCGGGCCGGTCGAGAAATGGCGCGCGCTTCGCGAGCAAATCCGCAAGGATGTCATGGCCCGCGGTTTCAATCGCGAACTCAATGCCTTCGTGCAGTACTACGGTGCGCAAACCCTCGACGCCTCGGCGCTCCTGATCCCACTGGTCGGATTTCTTCCCGCCTCCGACCCGCACGTCGTCGGCACCGTCGAGGCGATCGAGCGCAACCTGATGCGTGACGGGCTGGTGATGCGTTACGGGTCGAACTCCGAGGTCGACGGGCTTGCGCAGGGCGAAGGCGCGTTTCTTGCCTGCTCGTTCTGGTATGCGGACAACCTGGTGCTGATGGGGCGCTACGATGACGCGCGCGGAGTGTTCGAGCGCCTGCTTTCACTACGAAACGACGTCGGCCTGCTTTCCGAGGAATATGACCCAGTAGCAGGAAGGATGCTCGGGAATTTCCCCCAGGCGTTCTCCCATGTCGCGCTGGTCAATACCGCACACAACCTGACGGCCGTCGCGCGTGGACCCGCGCACACCCGCTCGACCTCCTGAAATACCTGGGCGGCCTGTCCCCCGGCCCGCGGGCTGGCGCTTGAGGCTGCCACGCAGTCGAGGTTCTGGCCGAAACGGCGCGTCGCCCGGGTTCGGCGACATGAATCCATCCCTGCTAATATCGGTGCGTGATTAGCACGGCAATTGCCAAAGCGGCGCTCTGGGAATGCCGCCGATGTGGCGCCTCGACGCAGGGCGGCCGTTTATGCCTCGCCAGCTCGCCGGATGGGAGCGTCGCCACGCAACAAGGAGAGGCCCTGACGCTGGATACCGCGAGCCCGTCAGAATTCGTCGACGCGCGGCTGCTCCGATGTCCGTCCTGCGGCTCGCGTGAAATCGAAATTCCATTCGAAATTCTCGACGGCAAGCGCCTGCGCTGAATTCCGCCCACTGTTCCCCCGGGCGCGAACGGGCGACTCGGAATAGCAGTTGATCAACGCGTGGCTGGTATGCTGAATCCGGCTTTGCGCGGTCGTGCTTCGAATGAAAACCGCGCCGCACGGAGGATGAACGATGCCTGACGACCACGGTTTTAGCGGCACCGGCCGGGTTTACGGCGATGCGAAGTACGCCGTGCCGCTTCTCGAGGATATCGCCGCGCAGGCCTCGCAGGCCGATCGAACGCGCTCGCTCTCTGCCGAGCTCGTCGCGGCAATCAAAAAGAACGACATCATGCGGATCTCCGCCGCGCGCGAGCTCTCGGGCCTCGAGGAACCGATCGTCGCGATCGCAAATGAGCTGCGCGCGATCGCTCCGCGATGCGGCTCGACGGCGTGGTGCCTGTGGAATCATCTGTGCGTCTTTCATCATTTCGCCGGTCTGCTCGGTCCCGCGAACGCGGCGTTTCTGGAAGAGGCTGTAAAAAGGCGCGAATGGTTCTGCTTCCCTGCCGGCGCTGGGTCCCGGGTAACTGGGGTCGATTCGGCCGGCAAGACCATCATATCCGGAGTTGCGACGTTCGGTTCCGGCTGTCGATATGCCGAATGGGCCGGCGTAGTGTTTGTCAGGCGAGGCGGCGAAGTGCCGCAGTTCACGCTCGTCGATCTCAGGCATCCCAACGTGCGGATCAAGCCTACGTGGGACGGAAGCGCGGTGCGGGCGTCCGCCACCGACCACGTCCACTATGAGAACGTCGAGGTGCCGAGCGAGCGGGTCGTCCCCGCGCCTGCCAGATACCGCGCGCTCTTTCGGCAGCCCGACCATCCGATGATCCACCATCGCTACCGCGAGGACTGGGTCGCCATCTCGGTAATGTGGCTGGGCGCGATGGCGACGGGACTGGCCGAAGCATCGCTCAACGAGACCGCGCTGAGCATCAGGAACCGGGTCGCTATCCTCGGAACCAGGATGGTCGAGCGGCCCACTATCCATGTGAACCTCGGACGCGCCCGCGCGCTCATCAACGCGGCGACCGACACCGTGTATGCCGCGATGGCGGAGACCGACGCGCGAATCGCTGCCCACGTGACGCCGACCGAAGGCGATTACTTTCGGCAGACTTCGGCCGGGATGCAAGCGGTGCTGCTGTGCGACGAAGCCATGAGGCTCATTCTGCGCGTGCTCGGCGGCAACGGACTGCGCGAGGGCGGGGACTTCGAGCGCCGGTATCGAGACTTTCAGGCCATGCCGCTCCATATCAACGGGCACGTCGACCGGGTAACCGAGCAACTGGGACGCATCACCCTCGGGCTCGATTCAGAGAATCCGTTCTAGCCGCGCAGTCGTCGCGGTTATTGCGGTTGCGCTCGAGCGGCCAGGCTCCGGCCGTCGTACCGATGCTTGCCGAGCTTGCGCTAATATCTCCACGCAAAATGAACGGAATCGAGCTTAGCCGCGTCACGGAGAGGAACAGGGCTTAATGAACGTAGAGGATCGAAGCATGGGTGAATTAAAGGGCCGGGTCGCAATCATCACCGGCGGGGCCAGCGGTATCGGGGCGGCAACTGTCCGTCTATTCGTCGAAAACGGCGCACGCGTCGTTATCGCCGACATGCAGGGCGAACGCGGCGAGGCGCTTGCGCGCGAATTGGCGCCAAACGCTGTGTTCCAGCGGACCGATGTCACGCGCGAGGAAGAAGTGCGCGCGGCGGTGGCCCGTGCTGAAAGCTCTTTCGGAAGGTTGGATTGTATTTTTAACAACGCCGGCTTCGGTGGCGCTTTGGGCGGGATTGCGGAAACGCCCACGGAAGAATGGGACCTGACCTTCGACGTGCTGGTGCGCGGAGTATTTTTCGGTATGAAGTATGCGGCCCCGATTCTTCGCCGCCAGGGCGGCAGCATCATCTCCACCGCAAGCGTTGCAGGAATGGTCGCTGGATACTCACCTCACGCCTATGCGGCTGCGAAGGCTGCCGTTATCCAGCTGACCAGGTCGGTTGCCCTGGAGCTTGCCGAAGCACGGGTGCGAGTCAATTGCATCTGCCCCGGATTCATCGCCACTCCCCTTGCGCTGAACACGGTTGGGAAGCCCGATGTGGAGATGGAGGCGCGAAAGGCGGGGATGTCCGACGCGCAACCGATCGAGCGTCCCGGTGAACCGCGCGACATCGCGGAAATGGCTCTGTTCCTGGCCAGTGACCGCTCGAGTTTCATCACCGGTCAGGCCTTCGTAGTGGACGGAGGCTTCCAGGCGGGACGGCCGTGGAGGAAACAACCTGAATGGATCCGCACTGCGCGACCCTTGACGGTCTACCGCCCGCGATGACGGACCGGCTAAAGCCCGTTGATAAACCGCACCGGCCCTGTCGCTCCTCATCCTCAGGGCCGCGAAGGCGCTCGCCAGCTCCTGCGGACGTCAGGATGCCGCGCGGCGGCCTATGCGAGCGCCTTCACTGCGGAAGCCCTCGTTCAGGATTACAAAACACGCCCGTTCGTGCGAAGAACATTTCGGAATCGCCACGCTAAAGCCGGGCGCCCGGGTTTGCCAGCGCTTCCGCGGTAAGGCCCCGGGTGATGAGGTCGTAAGCCTCATCGACGGAATCGGTCTGATGGAAGAGTTGGACGTCACCGGGGCTTATCGTGCCGTATTTCACAAGCGCGTCGAAGTTCAACACCTCGTTCCAGTACTTCGCCCCGAACAACACGATCGGCATGCGCTTTTTCATCTTGCGCGTCTGCACCAGCGTGAGCATCTCGAAGAACTCGTCGAGCGTGCCGAAACCTCCCGGAAACAGCACTACCGCTTTGGCGAGATAGACGAACCAGAACTTGCGCATGAAGAAATAGTGGAAATGAAAGTGCAGCTCGTGGCTGACGTACGGATTGTTGAACTCGTTGCTGGGAATCGAGATGGTCAGACCAATGTTGAGCCCCTTCGCTTCCGAGGCGCCGCGGTTTGCCGCCTCCATGATACCGGGACCGCCGCCGGTGCACACGACGAAACGGCGCCCGCCATGGTCAAGCTTCTTGGACCAGGTCGTCAGCCGATACGACAGTTCGCGCGCCGCTTCATAATAGGCCGAGAGTTCCAAAGCGATGCGCGCTGCTGCCACACCTCTGCCGGTCTTTTCCGCCCGGGCCAGCGCGGCCTCGGCTTCCTCGCGAGACATGATGCGCGCCGAGCCCATGAACACGATCGTGTCCTGGATTCCAAAGTGCTCGAAGCGCGACAGTGGCTCCAGGTACTCGGCCAGGATGCGCACCGCGCGCGCATCCTTGCTCTCCAGGAAGCGCAGGTTCTCATAGGCCTTGACCTGCCGATGGAGCTGCTTGGTTTCGTGGCGCTTGTCCAAGGTTCACCTCTTCGACGAGAACAGCATCAGCCAGACATTGAGAAGGGCAAACAACACGATTCGAATCGAATAATGCTCAACACCCCGCCTGCAAACGGGTTCCTTCCCCAATCTTCCTCCCGCGCCCTCTCGCGCGGGAGACAGAGGCGACAGGAAGGGACGGCACAGCCCGTGATTTATCCACAGTCGTTTTGGCCGCCTTGTGCGCACCCTGTAGCAGGAAGCTTATCAGTCGTACGGCCCGCTGCCAGAAAACCGGGTGTTTTTGCCAGGCGACATCCAAACACTTCAGGGCGTATGGGCCCGTCTACCTGGAGGATCGGGGCCTTAAGGCGCAAGGTGCGTTCAAAGGAGCGCGCTTCGCCACCACTCGAATCTCTTTCGAAATAGCGGTAGCGTCGTAAATCCCCGGCTTGTTTCAAGGAGGAGGAAGGGGCCCGGTGGCCCCACCGGTCTTCAAAACCGGCCTGGCAGGTATTGCGCCTGCCGGAGGGTTCGACTCCCTCCCCCCTCCGCCACGCCGCATCGAGAGCCGCCCTCGCCTGAATGTGCGACTCGTGGCGGGCGGGCCTACTCAGCCCTTGCCGTATCGAGTAGGCTCAAATCCCGGCTTGCTCGGCGCTCGGTGGGCAGAGTCGTATCTCTGTGTCCCGGGCCGCTGGGCTGGAACGGCCCACCGACCGGCGCGGCAACGGCCGCGGTCCCGGCGGATGAGTAAGGCGCGCAGGTAAGTAGTACGCATGAAAGACGGTAAGCTTGTGCTGGAATCCGAATTGCTTAGGTCGCTGGATTCGATAATAAAGCCTCGGGAGCTTGATCCGGGGCCGAAAAAGCCGCCCTTCGCCGACAAGGTCCTTCAGTACGAATGCGGTCCGCTTCGGCTCCGAGGCTTCCAGCATTACGAGCGCCGCCTGATGTTTGATCACGCGGTCTCGATGGAAAACGCCAGCCAGCGCGAGCGCTTCGAGGCGCTTGCCCGGGTGGTGCGCGATCTGCTCACCCAGCGCTGGCTGCTCACCAACAACACCTACGAGCGCAACAACGTCAAGCAGGTCTATTACCTTTCGATGGAGTTCCTGCCGGGCCGGATGCTGGCGAACAACATCATCAATCTCGGCGTCGAGGAATTTCTTCGCGACGACCTCCGCTCGGACCGGCGCCGCGACTGGCGCGAGGTGATAGAAACCGAGCCCGATGCAGGACTCGGCAATGGCGGTTTGGGCAGGCTCGCCGCGTGCTTTCTCGAGTCGATGGCGACGCTCAACATTCCCGCGATGGGCTATGGGCTGCGCTACGAGTACGGAATTTTCCGCCAGGAAATTCGCGACGGATACCAGGTCGAGCATCCGGACCACTGGCTCAAGTACCCCGATCCGTGGGAAATCGCCCGCCCGCGAGAAACTGTGCAGGTCCCGCTTGCGTGCTCGTTTCACCTCGACGGCGCGACCCTGCGTTCCGTCCCAAATCATCCAACGCACTTCCTGGGCGTGCCCTATGACCGGCCGGTGGTCGGCTACGGTGGCCGGAACATCAATACCCTGCGGCTATGGGGCGCGACCTCGCCGGATTTTTTCGATTTTGGAGAGTTCAGCTCGGGCGATTTCGTCGGCGCGGTCCTCAAGCGCCTGGCCGCCGAAACGGTAACCCGCGTGCTTTATCCCGACGATTCGACCGCGGCGGGTCAGGGGTTGCGCTTCTTACAGGAATATTTTCTGGTCTCCTGCTCGCTGGCCGATATCATCGTGCGCTTTAGACGCAGGAACAACGACTGGCGAGCGCTTCCCGACAAGGTCGCGATTCAGATGAACGACACGCATCCGGCGATGGCGGTCGCGGAACTGATGCGGATACTGATCGACGACGCGAAGCTCGGCTGGGATGAAGCCTGGGACCTTACCGTCCGCACGCTCGCTTACACCAATCACACGCTACTGCCCGAGGCCCTTGAAAAGTGGCCGGTCTGGTTCTTCGAACTGGTTTGTCCGCGCCTTCTCGACATCATCTACGAGGTGAACCGGCGCTTTCTTGACCAGGTGCGCGCAACCTGTCCGGGCGACGAGGGGATGGTGCAGCGGGTCAGCCTGATCGAGGAAAGCCCCGTTCGGCAGGTCAGGATGGAGAATCTGGCGATCGTCGGTACTCACAGTACCAACGGGGTGGCCGCGATCCATTCCGAATTGATTCGCACCCGCCTGGTGCCCGATCTCGCGCGGATATTCCCGGCGCGTTTCAACAACAAGACTAACGGCGTGACGCCGCGTCGATGGCTGCTGCTTGCGAACCCGGACCTGGCAAAGCTGATCAGCGATACGCTCGGCACGGATTGGGTAAGCGACCTCTCCCAACTGCGCAGGCTTGTGCCGATGGCCGAAGATCCCGCTTTCCGCGACGACTTTCGCAAAGCCCGGCGAAAGGCGAAGGAGCGCTTCGCGAGATGGCTGAAATCGTCGACCGGAGAAGTGGTGGACCCGGCCACGGTTTTCCACAGCCAGATAAAGCGCATCCACGAATACAAGCGTCAGCTCCTCAACGTGCTGCACATCATCGTGCTCTACAACCGGCTGCGCGAGGACCCGAACCTGGAGATGCCCCCGCGCACCTTCTTTTTCGCCGGCAAGGCCGCGCCCGGCTACAAGCTCGCAAAGCTTATCATCAAGCTTATCGGCAATGTCGGCCGGGTAATCGACGCGGACCGCGCGACACGCGGGCGCCTGAAGGTCGTGTTCGTGCCGAACTACGGCGTTACCATGGCCGAGCGGCTTATTCCGGCCACCGACGTGGCCGAGCAGATCTCGACCGCCGGCTTCGAGGCGAGCGGGACCTCGAACATGAAGTTCATGATGAACGGAGCGCTTACGGTCGGCACTCGCGACGGCGCGACGATCGAAATGGCCGAAGAAGTCGGAGAGGACAATATCTTCCTGTTCGGTTTGACCGCCGAGCAGGTCGAGTCAAGCCGCGCATGGTACAGCCCCCTCTGGCATTACGAGAACGAGCCCGAGACGCGCCAGGCTATCGACCTCATGTTCTCGAATCATTTCAGTCTGGGAGAATCCGGCGTATTCGAGCCGATTCACGAGGCCCTGTTCGCAAAACGAGACCACTATATGCATCTTGCGGATCTCACCTCGTACGCCCGCGCGCATTCCGCGGTTGCGGAACTCTATCGCAACCCCGAGGAATGGACCCGCAAGGCGGTGCTGAACGTCGCCTGCTCGGGTCGCTTCTCCAGCGATCGGACGATTGCGGAGTACGCAGCCGAGATCTGGAAGGTGGGACCCTGCCCGGTTGCGCGCAACGGCCTTGACAAGGAATTCCGGCAGGACGAGCGCAGCGGGTCCGCGGATGAGCCGCCGGGGTTCTGAGCCACCGCATTTCGCGTGCATCCGCGCAACGCCCCAGAGATTGCTATCCGTCGTCTGTCCGTCGCGGCAGGCGGAGAAGCTGTGCCTTTTTTTTCGCTTGATTGGCGCATCGCCCCTCGCGTGCCCTCTATGCAACCCGGCCGCGGCCGCGTTACCCTGACGCGGACTCAGCAAAACGAGTGCAACGGGGACGCGATTGGGGCTTGCGAGCTTGGAGGACACAAGGATGAAGAAACTGATTGACTTGACGGGACGGCGCGCGCTCGTGACGGGCGGAGGACGTGGCATCGGCCGCTCGATAGCGCTTGCGATGGCAGATGCGGGGGCCGACGTCGCGGTGTCGTCGCGCTCGATGAACGAACTGGAAGCGGTTGCGGGCGAAATCAAGGCGCGAGGCCAGCGCGGCTTCGCGGTCGCGATGGACGTGATGAGCCGTGAGCAGATTACCGCTGGTGTCAACGAGGCTGCCGGGAAACTCGGCGGACTCGATATCCTCGTCAACAACGCGGGCGGACTGGTCGCGCAAAGCCCCGATCAACTCGACCATCTGAAGCACGATCCCAAGGCCTTCGAGGACAACCTTTTCCTCAACCTGACCCAGGCGTTTTACGCCACCCGTGCCGCGCTCCCGTACATGATGAAGCAGAAGTGGGGGCGGATTATCAGTATCGGTTCCGGTTACGCGAAAAACGGCGGCGGACCGCTTGCCTATTCGGCCGCCAAGCACGGACTTGTCGGTTTCACGCGCTCGCTCGCCTACGCCGCGGCTCCGTACGGGATCAACGTCAACGTGCTTTGCCCAGGATGGACCAATACGAAGCTGGTTGACTGGGATGTGCTCGGCGCGATGATGGGCGTCAGTCCGGAGGAAGCCAGGCGAGGCGCCGAAAGCCAGAACATCCAGCGCCGAATCGTCGAGCCCGACGAACTGGGCCCGATGGCGGCGTTGCTCGCCTCCGACGCGGCCGGCGCAATCACCGGCCAGGTAATCAGCGTCGACGGCGGCTTCATGGTCTAGGCGCGCGCCTACTTTCGCTGAATCGATTTCAGATAGTCGATCAGGCGCTCGATTCGCGCACGAACCTCGCGCTCGGTTTGCGGGCGATTGAAGGCGTTGGTGGCCTCAACGCTGAACATCTCGCCCCAAACCGGCATATCCCGGGTGCCGTGAGCCTTCACAACGGCGCTTCCGTCGATTACTTCGAACGCGCGCTTTTCGGGAAAGCGCCCGCCATTCCTCTCCGACAGCCGGGTAAGGTCGGTCGGACGCTGCTTGAGAAGGTCCGCGACTGGGCCGTCTCCCCTGCCGTCGGTTCCGTGACACGACGCGCAATGCAGCAGGTAGTCGGTCTTGCCGGTTAGGACCGGTTCGGCTGGCGAAGAGACCGCAGGCCCGGCGGCGCAGGCGATTCGCACCCCTGCGGCGGCCATCGCCACGGCCAGAACAATGATAGCGGTTGGCCGCGAGAGACCCCGGGCTGCGCGGCGCAGGCGCGGCTTTTCGGGGTGGCCTTCTCTTGAGGTCGATAGGAGCTTGCGGTTACGCATGCGCGGGTCGCTTTCCTTTCCTGCACGAATTACGGCGGGCATCACACCTCTGAATCGTAACCGTGTCGACGCCTCACATCCAATGAGACGGGGCTGTATCGGGATGGGGCCGGGATGGTCGTCTCTGGATACGATGGCGCAAAAAGAGTCATTCAGAATGCTACTATGAAACGGCCGACGGCAAAACCTTAACTAAAATGCCGCTATCCAGGTCGCTCTACTGCGGCGCTACAAACCCAAAACTACATTACAAATACTTGTTTTGTCATCTCTGGCGAATCACCCAGTCTTAAGCATGGCGCCGCGGGCGCTTATGCAAGCGCGCAGTGCGCCGTCCGTTGCTCCATAAGGGGGCACATGCTGTTCCTTCCGGGATCGTCCGGTGAAAAAAAACGTCCGCGGATCCTAAGCATTCGCGAACGTTTCCCCTCCGGAACGTTACTTGCGAATCGTCTTAAGCATGTCCTCACGACTCAATTGGCTGAGAATGTTCATTCCGGTTCTCTTTCTTGCGGCCCTCGTTATGGGCTGCCAGGGCGGCAAGAAGGCTGAAACTTCAAAGCAGCCTGCCGAGCAGGCCGAGCAGCCAGCGCAGCCTCCTGCTGAAACTCCCGCTGCGGAGGGAGCGCCCGCGGCCGGTGCCGGGAACCCGGTCGAAGAGGCGAAGGACATCTTCGCCACTCGCTGCGCGACCTGTCACGGCCAGGAGGGCCGTGGCGACGGCCCCGGGGCGAAGCTGCTCAACCCCAAGCCGCAGAACTTCCACGACAAGCAATGGCAGGCTGCCACCGACGACAAGACGATCGCCACGGCGATCGTGTATGGAGGCGCGGCCGTCGGGAAGAGCCCGCTGATGGCTTCTAACCCTGACCTTCAGGGCAAGCCAAAAGTGGTTGATGCGCTGATCGCGCACATCCGCGAACTCGGCAAGCAGCCCTAAGGCTTGCCCGAGGTTCGTGAGAACCGACCGCTGTTGCGCCGCTGAGCGGCCAAAAGAGGAGCGATGCGGAAAATGAGAGCGAAAAGAAATTTCGCAGGGAAGGCCCTGACAATTGCCGGTGCCTTGCTGGCAGCGGGATTGCTTATCTGGTCCTGCGGTCCGGGCGGAGGAGGCGGCGGCCAGGAGGGCTCCGCCATTCAGCGGATAATCAAGCAGCGCAACCTCGCGCCCGATGACGTAAAGGCGGCGCTCGAAACCTATATGCCGCCGGGCCGTCCCGACCCCTATCTTATCTTCATGTCGGGCGGACACAGCGGGCAGGTAATCGTTGCCGGATTGCCCTCGATGCGCATCCTCAAGGTAATCGGCGTGTTCACGCCCGAGCCTTGGCAGGGCTACGGATTTGACGACGACACCAAGGCAATGCTTAAGGCCGGTTCGCCGCAGGGTGAAACGCTGACCTGGGGCGATACGCATCATCCGGCGCTTAGCGAGACCAACGGCGATTACGACGGCCAGTTTCTGTTCATCAACGACAAGGCGAACGCGCGCGTTGCGGTGGTAAGCCTCAAAGACTTCACCACTCATCAGATCGTACGCAGCGGCCTGATGAACAGCGACCATGGCGGAACGTTTGTGACGCCCAACACGGAGTACGTCATAGAAACCTCGCAGTACCCGGCGCCGCCAGAGGGCGCTTACGCCCCTCTCAACACCAGGAGTTTCGATGATACCTATCGGGGGTTCGCGGTCTTCTGGAAATTCGATCGCGCCAAGGGGCTGATCGACAAGAGCCGGTCGTTCGCAATCGAGATTCCGCCTTACATGCAGGACCTTAGCGACGCCGGCAAGCTGGCGAGCTACGGATGGTCGTTTACCAACTCGTTCGATACCGAGCGTGCCTTTGGCGGCGACATGGAGGGCAAGCCACCGCTGGAGCAGGGCGCGTCGCAGAACGATTACGACTACCTGCATGTCTTCAACTGGAAAAAGGCTGCCGAAGTCGCGCAGGAAGACGGCAAGTACAAGATGGTCAACGGTATGCGGGTGATTCCGCTCAAGGTCGCGACCCAAGAGGGGATCCTGTTCTTTGTCCCCGAGCCCAAGAGCCCGCACGGCGTGGACGTCACGCCCGACGGAAAGTACATCTGCGTGAACGGCAAGCTCGATACTCATGTGACGGTTTACAGCTTTAGGAAGATAAAGGCTGCGATTGACGCAAAGAAGTTCGAAGGGCGCGATCCCTATGGCGTCCCGATCATACCGTTCAAGGAAGCCCTTCACGGGCAGGCCGAGGTCGGGCTTGGCCCTCTGCACACACAGTTCGACGGCCGCGGATTCGCCTATACGTCGCTGTTCATCGAGTCGAAGGTCGCGAAATGGTCGCTCAAGACGCTGAAGGTCGTCGAGAAAATCCCCGTCCAGTACAATGTCGGCCATTTGTGCATCCCAGGCGGCGACACCGTCCATCCCTCAAGCGAATACCTGGTTGCGCTTGACAAATGGTCGATCGACCGCTTCAACAACGTCGGCCCGCTGCTTCCGCAGGACGAGCAGCTCATCGACATTTCCGGCAACCACATGCGCCTGCTCTACAACATGCCACTTGGAGTCGGCGAACCTCACTACGCCCAGGCGATTCGCTCCGACCTCATCAAGCCGTGGCCGATTTACAAGATGGGCACCAACGCGGTCACCCATGAGATTGACCCGAATGCAACCCCGAGCGAGGACAAGGCGCGCATCGAGCGCCACGGCAACGTGGTCGACGTTTACATGACCGAGATCAGAAGCCACATCCGGCCCGACATTATCGAGGTCAACCAGGGCGACACGGTGCATTTCCACGTCACCAATCTCGAGCAGACCCAGGACGCAACGCACGGCTTCGGGATCGGCGAGTACAACGTCAATCTGAGCATGGAGCCCGGAAAAACGGCCAATGTGACGATCGTGGCCGTCCGGCCCGGCGTGTTTCCGTTCTACTGCACAGAGTTCTGCTCGGCTCTGCATCTGGAGATGGCGGGTTATCTGCTGGTCAAACCGTCCGGGGCGGTGCATACCGCGTCCGCGCGCTGAGCCGCGGCGGGAAGCGAGGGAGTGGCGGCCCGGCGCGCCGAGGGAGTCGCTATGAAACCGGTTCGGAGACGAAGCGTCTGGTTGGTCGCGGCTCTTGTCCTGGCCGTCGCGATACTGCCGGCGTGGGGAGCCAGGAAGCGTGCTGGCTCCCCGCTCCCGCCACGGATCCATCCGCCGGCGCGCCCGTCCACCGGCATCGATATTCGTCCCGGCCAGCCGCTCCAGGCTGCCCTCGACGCGGCCAGGCCTGGAGCGGTGTTCCGGCTTGCTCCGGGCGTTTATCCGGGACCGGTTACGATTCGCCGTCCCGCGACCGTCTGGGGACCGCCCGACGCGATCATCCGTTCCACCGGCGAGGGCCGCACCGTGCGCATCGAGAGCGACAATGTTGCGCTCGAAGGAATGACTGTCGACGGAAGCGGGGATCGCTACGACAAGACTGACTCGGCGGTCTATGTGCGCGGAAGGAACGACACGGTACGCGGCGTGACGATCAGGAACGCGCTTTACGGGATCGTGGTCGATAGTTCGCGGGACCTGCATATCGAGGACAACCACATAATCGGCAATCCGGCGACGCCGCTCGGCATCCGCGGCGACGCGATCCGATGCTGGAGAGTGCGCGATTCGACGATCGCGCGCAACGTGATCGAAAATTCGCGCGATCTCATAATCTGGTTCTCCCCCAATGTCCGCGTGCTCGGCAATTACGTCCGCAACGGACGCTACGGAACGCATTTCATGTATTCCAGCGGCGGCGTGGTCGAAGATAACCGCTACCTGAACGATATCGTCGGCGTGTTCGTGATGTACTCCGACGATATCCGAATCACGCGCAACCTTTTCGCCGGCAACCTGGCGTCCGACGGATTCGGCGTCGGCGGCAAGGAATCCGGCAACCTGACGCTCGTGGACAACCGTTTCATCGCGAACCGGGTCGGCGTTTACTTTGACACCTGCCCGTTCCACCCGAACCAGACCGACCGCCTGCTTCGCAACCGCTTCATGTTCTGCGACACGGCGATGATGTTCCTGGCGAGCGAGACAAACAACGATTTCGAAGACAACACGCTTGCCGACAATCTTGTGCAGGTCCGTGTCGAAAGCCGGGGCGACCTGATGAAGACGCGATGGCGGCGCAACTATTTCGACGACTACCGCGGCTACGACCTGGACGGCGACGGTTTCGGCGACGTCCCTTACGAGCTTCGAAGTCTCTCGGGCACGCTCATGGAGGATCATCCGAACCTGACGTTTTTTCGCGGTACCATCGCGCTTGACGCAATCGACGCCATAAGCGAGATGTTCCCGCTGTTCAAGCCAAGGCCGCTGCTTGTCGACCCTACGCCGCGCATGGAACCGCTGGCCGAAACCGCCTCAGGGCGCGAACGTTTGTCGGTGCATTCCTGATGCATATCGAGCTCAAGAACGTGAGCAAGTCATTCGGCGAAGTGGCGGCGCTGAGCGACGTTTCAGCGGTAATCCCGCACGGGCGCAAGGTTGCGCTTATCGGGCCCAACGGCTCCGGAAAGTCGACCCTCACTCGCATCATCATGGGATTGCTCGCTTGCGAGGGCGAAGTGCGGCTCGATGGCCGCTCCCCGTTCGAGCATCGCGAGCGGCTTGCCGAAAGACTCGCCTACGTTCCGCAGACCGCGCCGCAACTCGGCGCTTCGGTCAGCGAAATTGTCGATACGATCGCCACGGTGCGCGGACTCAAGCCCGCGGCGATCGCGGCAACCGCCGCGCATCTCGGGTTCGACCTTGAAGCGGCGGGCGAGCTTGCGGTGCGCGCGCTTTCCGGCGGCACGCGGCAGAAGCTGATGCTCGCGCTGGCGCTTTCCACGCGCGCCGACCTTTTCATCCTTGACGAGCCCACCGCGAGCCTCGACGCGGCAAGCCGTCGCGCCTTCTACCGGCTGTACGAAGAAGTTGCCGACGGCTCCACGCTGATTCTCTGCTCGCATCGCCTCGAGGAAATTCAGCATCTGGTCGATCACGTTATCGCGCTCGAGAGCGGGCGCGTGAGTTTCGACGGCTCCGTGACCACGTTTCTCGAGTCGCGCACGGTCAGCGTGATCGAGCTGTACGATATTGCGAAAACCCACGTCGAATGGCTTCGCAACCGCGGTTTCAATCCGGGCGCCGCGGGAGCGTGGGCCAAAACCGTGACCCGCGCGGAGAAGGCGCAACTGCTCGCCGAGATTTCCGAGAAGTGCGACGGCGACTTCGCCAATATCGTGGTGCGCGACATGGAACGCGTTGACGTTCCCAATTAGCCGAGGAGTTGGAACGATAGCTGCAACGTCGAAATGGAAGGCGGCCGGATTCGCGCTGGGGCTGCTCCTGGTTGGCGTGCTGGTATTCGTCGTGCTCCGCTTGCAGCAACCACCCGAGGGCGTGCGCCCGATCATCTTCGACCGCGAATCGTGCGCCGAATGCGGGATGAGCATCAGCGACCCGCGTTTCGCGGCCCAGCTTCAGACGGCCGGCGGCGAAGTCTACGACTTCGACGATCCCGGATGCCTGCTTGCCTTTATCCAGGAGCATCATCCCCGCGTCCACGCGATGTATTTTCACGCCTTCGACGCGAGCGTCTGGCTCACCGCGAACGAGGTCGGATTTGTCCGGGGCGTGCAAAGTCCGATGGGCTACGGTCTGGCTGCGGTGCGCAAGGGAACTGACAGCGCGATGTCGCTCGCCGAGGCTGAACAGTACGTGCGCGTGAAGAAGAAGGAGCTTCGCTCGGGGATGCCGCCGGCGGGCGGGGAGGAACGATGATGGGCAGTTCGACGATGCGGCTGGCCGCGGTTGCGCGACTCGATCTGGCCGAGGTGAAGCGCTCGCGATGGCTCGTTTTCCTGATCGCGCTGTATGCGGCGCTCGGCGCGATATTCGTTCTGGTCGGGCTTCGCGAATCCGACGTGCTCGGTTTTGCCGGGATGGGCCGCGTGCTGCTCTCGCTGTGCAACGGGCTCGTGCTTCTCATCCCGCTTCTTGCGCTGACCGGCTCGGGTCAGGTGATAAGCGGCGCGCGCGAGGATGGAACGCTCGAACTGCTGCTGAGCCACCCGATAACCCGCAACGACTATTTCGGCGCAGTCTCGCTGGTCCGCTACGCGGTGCTGATGGCGCCGCTGGCTGCCCTGATGGTGGCGCTCGGCGTCTATGGGCGGCTCGCGTTCGGGCAAAGTATTCCGTGGGCGTTCCTTGGCCGGGCGATCGCGATTTCGGCCTCTCTCGGATGGGCGTTTGTCGGGATCGCGCTCGCAGTGTCGGTCGCGGTGCGCAATCAGGCCCGGACGATGGTCTATCTGCTCGTTATCTGGGTGACGGCGGTCGTGATGCTCGATTTTGCGCTGATCGGGTTGATGCTTCAGTGGAGGCTCAACGCGCGGGCGGTCTTTCTCCTGGCGTGCCTCAATCCGGTCGAGACGGCGCGGATGGCGCTGCTGTCCGCGGCCGAACCGACGCTCGGCGTGCTCGGCCCGGTCGGCTTTTATCTCGCTAATCGAATTGGCACCGGATGGCTGTTCGCACTCGGTACGCTCTGGCCTCTCGCTGTCGGCCTTACGGCTTGGCTGCTCGCGTGGAGGTCGTTTGCCAAAGGCGATGCCGTGTGAAGCGGGCGGGCCGGGCGCTGCTTTCGGGAGGATATTACGATGAGTTCGCATCTGCAGGCCCTGTATAGGAAGCTCGAAGAGCCGGTCGGGAATTACTCGCGGATCTGGCTGCTTGCGCTGGTGGTCGTGCTCGGGCTGAGCTACCTCGCCCCGCTATGGCGCATCAGCATGTTCGCGCCGCAGTATCCCTACGGACTGTACGTGAATATCTACTCGTACAAGATCGAAGGCGGGCACGGCGGTCACGATATCCAGGAGATCAATGAGCTGAACCACTATATCGGCATGAAGACCATCCAGCGCGCCCATCTGGCCGATCTGGATTGGATACCGTTCGCCGTCGGCATCCTGATTCTTCTTGCGCTCAGGGTCGCATTAATCGGCAACGGCAGGAGTCTGGTCGATCTTGCGGTGCTTACCGCCTACGTAATGTTGTTTGCGTTCGGCAGATATGTATATCGGCTATATATCTTCGGCCATGATCTCGATCCGCATGCCGCGATCCATATCAAGCCGTTCATGCCGGTGATAATTGGCACCCATCAGGTGGCCAATTTCACGGTCAGCTCCTATCCGCAACTCGGCGGCGTCATGATGTTCGTCTTTTCGGCCGGAGTGGCGATTCTCGCGCTATGGCACCTGTGGAGGCCTCTGCCCGCCGCGCAGGCTGTGACGCAATCCGCTCCCAACGCGGGCCAGGCGCGCGGCGCAACCCCCGTGCACGGGGCGGCCAGCTAGAAGTCGCGCCCGAGCGCTTTCCAAAAGTGCCCGCTCGGCCCTAACCTTGGGCCGTATGGAACGACGCAGGTTCGCAAGGACCGGGCTCGCGGTGAGCCGTCCTCGGCTTTGGCGGCGCGGAGTTAAGCCTCATGCACCGGCCAGCGCCGGGAAGCTCGTTTTGTTCGCGGATTCTCGCGCGCTTGCGTTAAAGCCGGCGGCTTAAGAACTTGGGAAAAGCGCCGGGCGATTATCCCCGGGCGCAAAAGGGCGGCGCGCCGATGCAGAATCAGGAAATAGCGAGAGTCTTCGACGAAATCGCCGACATGCTCGAGCTTACGGGCGCGAACTTCTTCCGCGTCCGCGCCTATCGCAATGCCGCTCGCGCCGTGCGCGACCATCCGGTCCAGTTCGCCGAGATGCGCGCCGAGGAGATGGCCGAGGTTCCCGGAATCGGCGAGGATCTGGCCGGCAAAATCCAGGCGCTAATCCGGGACGGCGACATCCCGCTCCATCGCGAGCTTCGCGCCAAGGTGCCCGAAGGGGTGGTCGCGCTGATGAACCTTCCCGGTCTCGGCCCCAAGCGCGTGCGCGCACTGGCCGAGCAGCTCAAGATAAAAAGCGTCGCGGATCTTAAGAAGGCGCTCGAATCCGGTGCGCTCGAATCGCTGCGCGGCTTTGGCAAAAAGACCGCCGAACGGCTCAGGGAAACGCTCGAAAAACGGCCTCAGACCGAAGCCAAACGATGGCTTTACGCGCAAGCCGCAGGCGAGGTCAACGAACTCGTCGCGTACCTCAGGAAATCGCGCGCCGTTGAAGTGGTCGAAGCTGCGGGAAGCTTCCGCAGAAAACGGGATACGGTCGGCGACCTCGATATGCTGGCGATTTCCTCCAGGCCGGCCGAGGTGATGCAACGTCTGCTCGCCTATCCGAAGGTAGAACAGGTGCTGGGCAGCGGAGAGACCAAATCGACCGTAGTCCTGAAGGGCGGGCTCCAGGTCGACCTGCGCGTCGTGCCGCGCGAGAGCTACGGCGCCGCGATGGTCTATTTCACCGGCTCGAAGGCTCACGGCGTTCATATCCGCAGAATCGCGCAGAAAAAGCGCCTGATGCTCAACGAGTACGGGCTTTTTCGCGGCGAAAGGCCGATTGCCGGGCGCACCGAGGAAGAGATCTACGAAAAGCTCGGGCTTGAATGGATCGCGCCCGAACTGCGCGAGGACCGCGGCGAGGTCGAAGCCGCTGCCGAGGGAAAGCTGCCGCATCTCATCGAGCGCAAGGACCTGCGTGGCGATCTGCATACCCATTCCACTTACACTGACGGACGCGCCACGATCGAGGAGATGGCGCTCGCCGCGCGCGGGGCGGGACTCGAGTACTTCGCCGTGACCGATCATTCGCAGCGGCTTGCGATGGTCCACGGGCTCGACCCGAAGCGGCTTCGCGCGCAATGGCGCGAAATCGAAAAGGTGCAATCGCACGTCGAAGGCGTAACGCTGCTGCGCGGAATCGAAGTCGATATCCTCGACGACGGAAGTCTCGACCTGCCCGACGACGTTCTGGCGGAACTCGACTGGGTGGTCGCTTCAGTGCATTACAAATTCGACCAGGCGCCGAAAGACATGACGCGAAGGCTCGTGCGCGCGATTAGAAACCGCAACGTTGACGTGATCGGCCATCCGAGCGGACGCCTGCTTGGCCAGCGCGAGCCAATCGCGTTCGATCTTGCCGAAGTACTGGAAGCCGCGCGGAGCGAGGGATGCGCGCTCGAAGTCAACTCGCAGCCCGACCGGCTCGATCTGACGGACACCGCCTGCCTTGCCGCGAAACGTGCGGGCGTCAAGCTGGTCATCTCCAGCGACTCGCATCATACGAGCCAGTTCGGCGGACTGGTCTACGGAGTGAACCAGGCGCGGCGCGGATGGATCGAGCCCGCCGACGTACTCAACACGCTCTCGCTCAAGGACCTCCGCCGCCGTATGCGGCGTATGTAGCAAGTGTTGCGCGAATTCCGGACAGCCTTCGTGCCTAACGAGCCGTAAGGCGTGATTTCGGGGGCGAGGTCACGATTTCGATAGGCCCATTAATACCCCGCCCGCCGCAGGATTCAGATACGGCACCCCGCGCCGCATTGATGACGCCGGCGTTGCCCTCTGCGCTTCTCTAAACGATTTACTCCTGCGGGGTGCCGAGCGCCGCGGTCAGCGTGACGCCGAAGCGCTCGACCATCTTGCCCGCGTCCTGGCGCATCGCGGTCCACTCGGGTGCATGATGCGCTTGGTCGAGCGCCTCCTTGCTGTCGAAGTAGAGCTCGGCGACGCGATAGAAGGGCGGTTTCGCGCCCTCGAGCCCAGAATCGATACGCGTGAGAATGAGCTTCTTCAGGCCTGGCACCTTGCGCGCGAGCGGAACGTGAACCTCGCGGTAATGCTTTTCGAACGCCTCGACATCCGAATCCTTGGGTGCGCCCCAAATCGCCACGATTTTGTACATCTGTCGGTCTCTCCCCGCCGGGCACTCACCGGCGGCTTTACTTTTTCGATTGTTCGCCCGCCTTGGCGAGCACCGCCTGCGCCATCTTTGCGAACCGTTCCTGGCCAACCGAGATGAAGATACCTTCCGCCTCGGCCGTCATCACTCCCTCCGCCGAGACCTGGCTGCTCACGAAGATCTTCCGTCCCTCGATCCTGTCGACCTTCGCTTCAAACAGGAGATCGGTCAGAAGCGGCGTCGGCTTACGGTAGCGTATCGTAAGGGTTCCCGTCATCCCGGGGTTCCCGGTCAGCGTTTGCGCCATCCCGAGAACCTCGTCGAACGACGCGGCGAGAAATCCGCCATGGACGCAGCCCGGCGGCCCTTCGTAGGCGACGCCGAAATTCGCGTGTCCTATAACCCTGTCGCCTTCCACTACCAACCTGATCGGGGGCGCGAGCGGATTGGAAAGCCCTATCAGCGGGCTATGGTCGAAGAAGGCGTGCGGATCGCCGGCGTTGGCGGTTTCGGCAAATCCTTCATACACGCGCGAGACCGGGTAGCGCGCGAGCCGTTTGGCGTAGCGCTCGAGTGCGTCGGCGGCGGCACGCAAATCATCCTCGGGTGCGGCGACCTGCACGAGCTGATCGATCACGCGGCGCATCGCGGCGGCCAATCGATGGGCCTGGGCGCGGCGCCCCGTCGCGGGCGCCTGGCTCATAAGCCAGCGTTCTTCAAAACTCGTCGTATCATCAGCCATCATCATGGTTTTACCGGACACGATGGGTTCATGCCACGCACCACTCGGCGCATGAGCGCGCGACATACCAAGCCATCGTGCCCGCCGAGCGTCCTTTCGAAATCGAAAGGCGCCGGCGAGCACCTACGCAATGCGTGAAGGATAGGGAAAAATCTCAGGGTGTTTGCGCCGACGTTCCGACCGACGCGAGGCTTTGCGCCCGGCCGATGAACCATGACGGCCGGTCCGGCTACTTTCCGAGCGCCTTTTCGGCCGCTTCGTGATGCTCAACGTTGAAGACGCAGCTCTCGACGAGCACCTGGTTTTCAGTCTTCACCGAGTAGTCCGACACGTTTGCAACCAGCCACCTTCCGAGCTCCAGTGTGATGGGAATGCCCGCCGGCGGGACATAACCCGGGCACTTTGAAAGAGGAGCCGGCCATTCAGGCTCATACGCCGCAAGTCCGCCCAAAAATTCAGCAGCACCACCTTGCCACGCATGGCGCCATGGTGTCCCTCCTGCCGCAGCGAAATGCCATCGCTTGAGAAGCTCTACCGAGATCTCCGTTCATATCCCGACTTTGCCCTACTGACTGTCAGCATTGACCAGCGTGGCAAGGCCCCAGTGGCGAAATTCATGGCGACCAGCGGATACGATTTCCCCGTGCTGCTCGATACCAGTGACGCCATCAGCGCGGCCTACGGGGTGAGCGGCATCCCAAGCACCTTCGTGATCGGGCGCCATGGACGGATTATCTGGAACTGTGCGGGTGCCCTGGATTGGTCGAACCCGACAATCCGCGAAGCCTTGAGGAAACTGCTCTGAGCCGAAGCCGACAAGCAGTTTGACTTAAAGCGCCCACAGCGCAGCCGCAGCGGCGCCGGCCTGTCGCTCATTTTCCTTACCTCCAGCCTGATGACGACGATTGAGCACAGCTAGGCGGCGGGATGCGGCCCGCTTGCGCTCTGCGAGGTCTTCGGATGGGTGGTTCCGAGCCGCGCGAGAATCTTCTCCGCGGGGCAGAAACCGGTGAAGGCCGATTGCAGCAGGTTCAAGCCCACGAACAAATCCAGGAACAGCCAGTACGGGCTCCATACCAGCCAAAAGAAAAGGCCAACCAGAACCAGCGATCCGGCGAGTGCGCGGACTTTCCTTTCGAGCGTCATTGTTGAGCTTCCTCCTCATCCGGTCCGAGGCCCGGAGCCCCGACCGGGGCATTGCGATACGCCATGTAATAGATGAGCGGGATGACGACGAGGGTGAAGGCGGTCGAGGCGAAAATCCCGAAGATGAACGCCCACGCAAGACCCGAGAAAATCGGGTCGAGCGTGATCACCACCGAGCCGAGCGCTGCCGCTCCCGCCGTAAGCACGATCGGGCGCAAGCGGATCGCGCCCGCTTCGAGTACCGCTTCCTTGAGCGCAAGGCCGCGCGCGATACCATGATGGATGAAATCGATCAGGATGATCGAATTTCGCACCACGATTCCGGCGAGCGCGATCATTCCGATCATCGCTGTCGCGGTGAAGAACGTCGGATCGGCATAGCCCGCGATATGTGTCTCGGTCAGGAGGTTCAGGATGAAGAAGCCGGGCATGATGCCGATCAGCGTGAGCGGAATCGCGGCCATGATGATGAGCGAGATCGCCATCGACTCGGTCTGCGCGACCAGCAGCACGAAAATGAAGAACAGCGCCGCCCCAAAAGCGATCCCAAGGTCGCGGAAGACGGTTACGGTGATGTGCCATTCGCCCTCGCCCGACCAGTTGACGGTGTAGCCGGGCGGAAACATCTTCGCCGTGTGGCTTTCGAGCCATAGCACTTCGTTGACCGGGCTCTCGCCGACCGTCTCGGCCGTCACGAACACGACCCGCCGCAAATCCTTGTGATAGATGGGCTGCTCGGCCAGGGTGCGTTTGACCGTGCCCAGTTCCGACAGCGGCACCATCGCGCCGCCCGCGCCGCGAAGCTTGACCGAGGAGAGCAGGCGCTCGATCGATGAGCGGTCGGCGCGCGGCATCCTGAGCTCGACCATCAGCGGCGTCCGTTCGGTGTTGGTATGCACCGGCACGACAGCGCGTCCGCCGAGCACGATCGCCAGCGTCTGGGCCGCCTGCTCGACACTCACTGCGTTGAGCGCGGCCTTGCGGCGATCGAGCATGAACTGAAGCCGCGGCTCGGCCATGATCGACGAGTCGTCGGTGTCGGCGAGCCCGGCGGTATGTTCGAAGACCTTTCTCAGTTCGCGCCCGTACGCGATCATCTGGCCGTACTCGGTGCCAGCCATAGGGCCGTAGATTTCCGCGACCACGCTGGCGAGCACCGGCGGTCCGGGTGGTGTTTCGACGATCTGGACAGTCCTGGCGTGATCCTCGCGCGCGATTTTTTCGACCTCGGGCCGAATCCGGAGCGCGAATTCGTGCGAGCCTTGCGCGCGATCGGCCTTGGGCGCGAGCTCGATACGAACCTGTCCCTGCCAGGGCTCGCGGCGCATGTAGTAGTGGCGCACCATCCCATTGAATCCGAACGGCGCCGCAGTGCCCGCGTAAGTTTGAAACGCGGTCACCTCTGGCTCGCGCGCCATCAACTGGCCGAGATCGTCGAGAACCTTGTTGGTGTCCTCAACCGGCGTTCCTTCCGGCATGTTGACGACGAGTTGAAGCTCGTTCTTGTTGTCGAACGGGAGCATTTTGACCGGCACGAAGCCGAACACGACGAGCAGAATTGAAACGAGCAGGGCGCCGACTACGCCGAACAGGAACATCCGCGCGCGCCGCGGGTTGTCGAGCAGCGGTTCGAGCACCCGCCGGTACCATCGCCGGACCCAGGCGGCTTCCTCTTGCGGCTCCTTCTCCGCCGGACGGTCATACTCCTTGCGCAGCAGGTGGTAACAGGCCCACGGGGTTATCGTGAACGCGACGACCAGCGACATCAGCATCGCCAGCGGCACGTTGAACGGCATCGGCCGCATGTACGGCCCCATCATCCCGGTCACGAACAGCATCGGGATGAACGAGAGGATTACGGCGAACGTCGCCAGGATGGTCGGGGGCCGGACTTCATCGACCGCGACGAGCGTCGCCCGGCGCGGCGGATGGGTCCGCAGGCGGAAGTGGCGATGGATATTCTCGACGTCAACGATCGGGTCGTCGACCAGGAGCCCGAGCGAGAGAATCAGCGCGAAAAGCGTGACGCGGTTTATCGTGTAGCCGGCGAGCAGATTTCCCACCAGCGTTACCGCGAGCGTGACCGGCACCGCGATCGCCACGATGAACGCCTCGCGCATCCCGAGCGAGACGGCGAGCAGGACCACGATAATCGCGACCGCGATAAGCAGTTCGCGCACCAGTTCGTTGACCTTCTCGTTGGCGGTCTCGCCGTAGTTGCGCGTGACCATCACGTGAACGTCCGACGGAATGGCGACGCCCCTGAGCTGTTCGACCTTGTGCAGCACCTGCTCGGCGACCGCGACGGCGTTGGTGCCCTGGCGTTTGGCGATCGCGATCGTGACGGCCGGGAAGGTCTCGCCGCGCTTGCCGATAAGGCCGAGCTTCAGTTGCCCCTGCTCCTGGTTCAGGTAGCGAGCCGCGGGGCCGAAGCCGAGCCTCACGTAATCGGTGGCTTCGGCGGGACCGTCAATCACCCGGGCGACGTCGCGCAGGTAAACCGGGCGGCCGTCGCGTACGCCGACGACCAGGTTTCGCACTTCGGCGGAGCTATGAAGGAACGGACCGCTGTCGACGATATAGACCTGGTTGTTGCGGTCGAATGTGCCGGCGCGAAGATTGGCGTCCGCGCCCTCAAGCGCCCGCGACACTTCGAGCGGGGTCAGACCGTGCCCCGCGAGGCGGCCGGCCTCGAGCATCACGCGAATCTGGCGCGGGCGTCCGCCGACGATAAACGACTTCCCGGTGTTCGGCACCTGTTGCAGGCGATGGAGGATTTCGTCGGCGATTCGGCGCAAATGCGCGTCGCTTTCGGTCGCGCTGTAAAGGGTCAGGGTGAGAATCGGAACGTCGTTGATTCCGATCGGCTTGACGATCCATCCGGTGACCCCCGGCGGAACGGCGTCGCGGTTGGACTCGATCTTGTTGTAGATCTCGACGAGCGCCCGCGTCTCGTTGAATCCGACCTTGAAGCGCACCGTCACCATCGCCTGCCCGGGCATCGAGACCGAGTAGATGTGCTTGACGCCCTCCATCTCCCAGAGCCGGCGTTCGAGATTGATAGTGACAAGGTTTTCGACCTCGGCGGCGGTCGAGCCGGGCATCTGCACGATGATGTCCGCCATCGGGACGACGATTTGCGGGTCTTCCTCACGCGGGGTGACCGCAAGCGCGACGATTCCCGCCGCAAGCGAGGCGAGCAGCAGCAGGACGGACAGGTTCGAGCCGAGGAAGCGATCGACTATCCGGGCAGTGAGTCCGAGTTTTTCGCCGTTGTCAGCCATGGGAGGACCGGTCGGCGGCCATCTTTTCGCCGTCTTTAAGCAGGACCTTGTCGCCCTGCTGAAGCCCAGAGAGCACTTCGACGCGCGCGCCATAGGCGCGCCCGGTCGTGATTTGGCGTACCCGTACTGCGCCGCGCTCGAGCACGCGGACGGTTTCGAGCTGGCCGACGGTTTCTATCGCCGAGCGCGCGACGGTCAGGATTTTTTCCCTGCCCACGTCGAACGAGGCGCTCGCGAACATGCCGGGCCTTAGACCCACGTCGGAAGGCATCGGTGCGCGCACCAGGAAGGTGCGGCTTGCAGGATCGGCGGCCGGCACGATTTCGTTGACTTTCGTTGAGATGGTGCGGCCCGCGGCCTGGACGTTCACCGTAAGCGGCATCCCGAGCGAGATGTTGCGGGTCAGCTCCTCGGGCACGCGGAGTTCGACGCGCAGCGCATGGGAATCGTACACGCGCACGAGCGGCTTGCCGGGCAGCGCCATGTCTCCCGGCTCGACCATCCGTTCGGCGACCACGCCGGCGACCGGGGAGCGCACGATCGCATAGCGGAGCGAGGCCTCGGCGGCCGCGACCTGCGCGCGCGCGGACTCGACGTCGCCGCGGCTTGCGCGGTAGTTGGCCTGAACCGCATCGAACTCATGGGCGGTCACCGAGCCGCGCTTCAAAAGCGCGCTGAAGCGGCGTTCGTCCTTGCTCGCACGCTCCAGGTTGGCACGCGCGGCGGCGAGCTGGCCATTTGCACGGGCGACGGCGGCCTTAAGGTCCGAGTCGTCGAGCCGCACGAGCACTTGTCCGACCTTGACCGGATCGCCTGCGTGCACGGTCACCTCTTTCACTGTGGCTGAAACCCGGCTAGCGGCATCGACTTCGATTCGCGACTGTATGGTCCCGATTGCGTCGCGCGCGCTGGGTACGGTTTCAAGGCGCACGATATCGACCGGGGCGTTGGGAACACGCGAGACGGGCGGGCTCAACAGGCCTGGCTCGATTTTGCCGCGTCCGGCCAGCACGACGATAACTATCAGTAAGGCCGCGGCTCCCATCAGGACCGCGACGAGCCTACGTTTCGGCATTCGAGCTTCTTCAGGGCGTCGGTTCATCGCTCGTCTCCGGGATTGAGCTGGCCTGAAGCAAGTTTAAGCGCCGCACGGGTCACCAGCACCGCGACCCTTGCCTCGACAAGTTGCATTGCGGCCCGCTTGCGCGCGGTTTCGGCGTCGAGCACCGCGACGCTGGTCGCAAGTCCCGAGCCGTAGCGGTCCTCGAGTATCCGCGCCGCGTCGGAGGCATAGGTCGCGTTACGCCGTGCGACATCGAGATTTTCTGAAGCCGCGGCAAGCGCGTGGTAAGCTTTCTCGATTTCAAGCGCGATTCCGTGGCGAAGCTCGTCGCGCAGCTCGCGCGCGCGCGCGAGCCGCTCCATCGCCGCGCCGACCTGCGAGTCGGTCGCAAGTCCATTGAAAAGGTTTAGCTGGCCGGCGACGAAAACGCTGTAACTGTTGCCGGCGCGGGAGAAAGTCTTGGAGTCGTTCTCGTACGCGGCGGACACGCTCAGGCTCGGCAGGTAGCCGGCGCGCGCTATCTTGAGGTTCTGCTCGGCCTGGTCGACCTGGGACTGCGCAATCTTGAGTTCGGGCCGCATTGCGAGTCCCTGGGCGATGAGCGCCTTGAGATCCGGGGGCGGCGCGGCGGCTACTCGCTCGAGTTCGGGCGGACTAGCAATCGGCGCCACCGGACGTTCCTCGGTTCCCAGCACGTGTGCAAGGGCGTCCCACGCGGTCAGCAGCTGGTTGGCTGCCACGTTGCGCTCCTGCTCGAACGTGCCCTCCATCACCTCGGCCCGCAGCATGTCCGCCTTAACGACCATCCCGTGCTTGTAAAGGTTCCGGGCCTGCCGGCGATGGGCGCGGGCGGCGGCCAGTGCGCGGTCGAGCACGCCGACGCGCTCCTCGGTCATCACCGCCCCGTAATAGGCCTGTACGACCTCGAATTCGATCTCCTGTCGGGTTCTAATCGCGCGCCATCGGGCGGCGTCGGCAGCGTCGCGCGAAGCGGCCAGCGATGCCCACAGCCTTCCGCCGGTGAACAGCGGCTGGGTAAGGCGGATCATGCTCTGGAAGTTCTGGAACGAAGCCGGATAATTGAGCCGCTCGAGATTGAAGTTGCTTGCCGCGAAGTCCTGCTGATTAAGCAGGTTGGAGAACACGAGCGTCGGATTGTTGGTGTTCGAGTAAGTCTCCAGCGCGTCGAGACTCGGCAGCATCGCCCCGCGTGCCACGCCAACGTCGCGTCCGGCGGCGGCGCTCGCAAACTCGGCGGCGCGCAGCACGCGATTGTGGCCGAGCGCGAGGGAAAGCGCCTGTTGGAAGGAGATACGCTCGCGTTTGGCCTGGGCGGCGCGGGCCACCGGAGTGACACAAAGGCACAAGGCGGCCATGATCGCGGCCCCTGCAATGTTTCGCGCTGGTCTCATGGGGTCAGCCTTTTCGGGCCTTCAAGCCCTCCTCCGAAATCATTCAATAATTCAATTGAATAATCAACAGAAAACGTCACCCGTCATCGGCGTCCGAATTCCATAGCTATGCCCATGCCAGGCGCAAGCGGCCGGCCGATCCCGCGGAAAAGGGCGCCTGGCGGCCTGCTTCGGCTTGCGCGCCCCGCGCACGCAAGCATCCCCCACTGCATCCGATGGATACACATTGGCCTCTATGCGGCCATACTCGACCCGGTGGCGAATTGCTGCAAGAAGCATCGTCCGAGGAAGGAAGTTGCCGGCGCAAACCGGCGAAGCCCGCCTGGGGCGAAGGAACGTTCAGTTGCCCTGGACGCCGAGCCATCGCCGCCGATCGCGGACCATCGGGCGTTTTCTTTGGAGCAGAGCGTAAGCCTCATCGAGCGTCATCCCGCGGCGCGTCTTGAGGAACCATGCGACGACCAGTGGCGCCCGCTCGCATCCTTCTTCGCAATGCACCAGGACGCGCTGGCCGAGGGCGAGCGCGTCGTCGATTATCCTGGCCGCGCCGTCGAGCGATGCGATTCCGTTGGCCAGAAACGGGAGATGAAGGGCCTGCCACGGTTCGTCGTCCGGCAGGTCGGGCAGCACGCTGATAATGGTGCCTTCGAACTTCTGCGCGTCCTGAAGGTCGCCGACGAAGAGGTTCGAAATTATCTCGCTTTCCTTCCAGCTATCGGCCAAGGAACCACCTGTCGGTTGTGAAGTTCCCCTTCGGGATGCGCACAGAGCCATCCGGCCAGGAACTGCTGCGAGCAGTCAAAGATTCGCGCACGGGGGAGCGTCGTCCCAGTCAAAAGTGGCCCACGAAAAAGCCCCTTGCCCTGAGCGCCACCAGGGCGGAGCTTCTGCAGAGCGGCTTGCAAGCATCACACCTCCCGGGTCGAGCGCGCGCCGCCAGAGCGCGGCACGATGCCACTGGAATCCAGTAGAATCTAGGGGCAACCAGCGCGCGAAGCTAGAGCGCGCGCGACATCCCGGGCTAACGCGGAGTTGCCACGTCGGCCGGGAAGGAGCCGACCAGATGGTTGAGCGGACGCGAGCCGTGGCCTATTTCGGGGGCTGTCTCAAGCGCGTGAGTGACGTACTGCTTGGCAAGCGCAATCGCGTCCTGAAGGCCCAGCCCGCGGGCCATCGATGCGGCAATCGCGGCCGACAGCGTGCATCCCGCGCCGTGCGCGCGTCCGACCTCGACTCGCGGCGCGCGGAAATCGCGCATCGTGCGTCCGTCGAAGAACACGTCCAGCGCGTCGCCCTCGAGCGCTCCGCCGGTCACCAGGACCGCCCGCGCGCCCATCGTGAGCAGCCGGCGGGCGGCCTCGCGCATGTCGTCGGCCGTCCTGACGGCGCATCCGGCGAGAATCTCCGCCTCGCGCATGTTCGGAGTTATCAATACCGCCGCGGGAAACAGCGCATACCTGAGCATCCTGACCGCGTCGCGCTCGAGCAGATGGTCTCCGCTGGCCGCGACGATCACGGGATCGACGACGAGGTTGGGAAGGCGCTGGGCGCGCACGTGCACCGCGACTTTCTCGATCACCGCGGCGTTGGCGAGCATTCCGGTCTTGACCGCGCGCACCTCGAGATCGTCGCAGACCGCATCGACCTGCGCGCCGATGAATTCGGGTTCAACCTCGGCGACCGCGCGCACGCCTACCGTGTTCTGCGCGGTTAGCGCGGTAATCACGCTCGCCCCGTATACGCCGAAGGCGGCGAAGGTTTTGAGGTCGGCCTGGATTCCTGCGCCGCCGCTGGAATCCGAGCCCGCGATCGTCAACGCAACTGGTATCATAACGCGTTCCCTCGATTAGGAAGTCCGTGCCCACGCTCAGATCATCGCGCGATCCGGGCGATCAGCCAAAAGGGGCGGAGGTTCCGCTCCGGATCGCGCGCGGGTGCTTGACGATAACCAGAATCGGATGATAATCACTATCAGGTAATCGATGGAACTACAGCTGGTCAATGAGGGGCGACGCGCCGGCTACGCCGCGCGCCGTCTGGCCGAGTTCGCCGAGCGATGCCGAAGGGGCGGGCTTGCGGTCACGCCGCAGCGGCTCGCGATCATCAGGGCGCTGCTCGCCTCGGCGGAGCATCCCCGTGCCGACGCGATCTACGAAACGGTTCGTCGCGAGCATCCCCATATCTCGCTTGCCACGGTTCATCGGACCCTGGAGACGCTGTGCGAGATCGGCGAGGCGCGCAAGGTCACGATGCTCCATGACAGCGCCCGCTACGACGGCAACGTCATGCCGCATCATCACGTGATCTGCGTGAGATGCCGGCGGATTCGCGACGTCGAGATTCCCGAGTTGAACGACGTGCTGAGCGCGCGCCGCGAGATCGGCGATTTCAAGGTGCTGGGCAGTTCGCTAGAGATCCATGCACTCTGTCCCGATTGCGCGGGCAAGGGCCGCACGCGCCGGGCGAAGCACAGGCGAGGTTCGTCCCCGCAGGCCGCGCTGTAAGGATTCGGTTCAGGATACGCGAGGAGGCTGACAATGAAAAGTTTGAAAGGAACCAAGACCCATCAGAACCTGAAGGACGCCTTTGCGGGCGAGAGCCAGGCCAACCGCCGCTACCTTTATTTTGCGAAGATCGCGGACGTCGAGGGCCAGCCCGAAATCGCAGGCCTGTTCCGCGACACTGCCGAGGGTGAGACCGGCCACGCCCACGGGCATCTCGACTATCTCAAGACGGTCGGCGACCCGGTGACCGATCAGCCGATCGGCGACACGCTGCTCAACCTCAAGTCGGCGGTCCACGGCGAGACCTACGAGTACACGGATATGTATCCCGGGATGGCGAAGACCGCCCGTGAGGAAGGCTTCCCCGAGATCGCCGACTGGTTCGAAACCCTGGCCAAGGCCGAGAAATCGCACGCGGGACGTTTCGCCAAGGCCGCAGAGTCGTTGCAGTAAGTCCCGGCGACGGACATCATTGGGCCGGCTGGAGGATTTCCGGCCGGCCCTTGGATTTTGATTCGAGCCCAAGCGCACGTGCTCGCGGGTAGCCCGCCCGCGCCAGGCGTGCGAGGCGGCCCCGCCCGCCGCATTCGTGGAGATGCATCTTTCATGAGCCGTATAGAATCGCGCCCGACCGACGGCCTTTCCTACAACACAACCGAGGCGAAATACTGGGATCGCGCAGGCCTCGAGAAGGAAATCGAGCGCGTGTTCGACATCTGCCACGGATGCCGGCTGTGCTTTAACCTGTGCCCGTCGTTCCCCGAGCTGTTCGGCGCCGTGGATCGCAACGACGGTGACGTGCGCAAGCTCACCCAGGCTGAAAAGGACAGGGTCATCGAGCTTTGCTACGGATGCAAGTTGTGCGAGGTGCGATGCCCGTACACACCGCGCGACGGCCACGAGTTCCAGCTCGATTTCCCGCGCCTGATGGCGCGCGCCAAGGCGGTGAAGGCCCGGGAGCTGGGCGTACCGCTTCGCGAGCGCCTGCTCGGAAATCCCGACCTGCTCGGACGGCTCGGCTCGCTGGCGCCAACGCTTGCCAACCTGGGCGCGCACAATCGGCTCCAGCGCATCGTGATGGAGAAGACCATCGGGATCCATCGCGACAAGAAGCTTCCGGATTTCGCCGCCGAGACCTTCACGAACTGGGTTGCGCGCGTCGGCCTGCCCAAGGCGCCGGAGGATCCCGCAGCAAGGGCGATCCTGTTCCCGACCTGCTTCGTGAACTTCTACAACACCAGTCCTGGACGCGCGGCAGTCAGCGTGCTTGCGAAAAACCGATGCGCGATTTCGTGCCCGAAGCAGAACTGCTGCGGGATGCCCGCGCTCGACAGCGGCAACGTGGAGTTCGCGCGCGAACAGGCGCAGGCCAACGTCGCCTCGATGCTGCCGATGGTGCGCGAGGGCTACAAGATTGCGGTGCTCAACCCAACCTGCTCGCTCATGATGCGCCTTGAGTATCCGACGCTGCTCTCCGGCGACGAGGTCAAGGAATTTTCCGCCGCGGTTATGGACACTCATGAGCTGCTCTGGACGCTCAAGCGCGACGGTAAGTTCAATCGCGATTTCCGGAGCACGCCCGGGCGGGTCGCGTACCACGTGCCGTGCCATCTGAAGGCCCAGCAAATAGGCTTTCGCTCGCGCGACCTGATGCGCATCATTCCGGGCGCCGAGATAGTTACGGTCGAGGCATGCAGCGCGCACGACGGCACCTGGGCGATGAAAAAGGAATTCTTCGAGCTCTCGATGAAATGCGGCGCGAAGGCCTTCGACGGGATGCGCAACGCCGAGGCCAGGGTGATGGCGACGGATTGCCCGCTTTCGGCAATTCAGATCGAGCAGGCCACCGGCACCCATCCGCTTCATCCGATCGAAGTTCTGGCCCGCGCCTATGAAGATGGCGGCTTTCCTGACAAGGTGCCCGAGGCGCCGAAACAGGAGGGTCAATAGGCCCGCGCGCGGCGTGAACGGGCCGGCCTGTGCGGATTACTCCCGATCGCCGTCCGCCGCCGATGGTTTGAATTATGAAACCTCTCAGCAAAGAAGAAATCCTTTCCTTCGAAGACTGGGAACGGGTGCGCCCGCGCCTTCGTCCGCTTTTCATCCATGCGAAAAACCGTCGCAGGCTGGCTCTCGGCCCGCATCTGACGCTGCTGTTCGAGAACGGACAGACCATCTGGTACCAGGTCGAGGAAATGCTTCGTGCCGAGAAAATCGCCGCGCCCGACGCGATCCAGCACGAGATCGACACCTACAACGAGCTGCTCCCGCCCGCGGGCGGACTCGCGGCCACGATGCTGATCGAGTTTGGCGAACCCCGGGAGCGCGACGCGGCGCTTCGCCGCCTGGTCGGACTGGAAAACCATGTGTGGCTTAGGCTCGGCGACCGCAGGATTGCGGCGAAGTTCGACACTCGGCAGATGTCGAGCGAACGGATAAGCTCGGTCCAGTTTATCCACTTTGATGTATCGATCAGCGCCGACCAGTTCGAGGAGCTCGCCGCGGCGGGCAAGGCCGTAATCGAGATCGACCATCCGCATCTCGCGGTTAGAGAGACGCTTTCGGGCGCGCTCGCACAGGCGCTGGCCGAAGATCTGCGCGCCGAGATCTAAGCTCCCGAGCCTGAAGTTGACTTCATCGGGCTGCCGGGCAACGCCGGGGCTCTCTCGCGGCGATCCGCGCGCTCCCAACCATGCAATCGGGCCGCAATGAAGTCTTCCCGAGAAGCAGGAGCTGTCTGCGGGCCAGGTAATCAACCGGTCACCGTATCGTCGCTTTCACAAAAACGAAGGCGCGTCCCAAGAGTCCGCTTTAAGCGCGCTCTCATAAGGTCTGCCGATCCGGCAAATCACAATTTGGCGAGCGGCAACTCCTCTGAAGGGGATGAAGTTCAGGGAATCCAACGGTAGTTAAGACAGTTGACATCCCGTGCCGTCGGGTGCTATGTCGCGCCCTGACGCATCGGGATGTGTGGCGGAAGCTGTTTGAGGGGGGCCAGGGTCTGGGGTTCCTGGCCAACCACGGAAGTTCCATCTGGCTTGGGGGAGTTTATGACTAAAAGAGCTAAGGGAACGGTTCGGGGTTTGTGGCGAAGTCTCCTGGTTGCCGCTGTGGCGGGGACAGCGATTATGTGGTCGTCGGCCGCGATGGCGACGATCACCCAGGGTGACTTCTCTGTCTTCGGGTTCTTTCAGTCACGATGGTCGGGCCGATGGGGTGAGGCCGGATCGAAAGACAACGGTGTTCCGGCGGAATCATATCCGCCCACCGTGAAACCCGGAAGCATTCTGAGCCAGATAGTCATCTCGCCCGGCCGGGCGGCGACCAGGAGCGGCGGAAGCTTTGATTTCAACCGATGGGATCTGGTTCAGGCGCGCCAGATCGGCGACATCCGGCCCGATTATCACTTCGTCAAGAACTACAAATTTTT
>Ga0207433_10001112_pt1 | contig 59376 bp, 55 predicted proteins | sample YelNatPaOPGAMG01_FD_187559 | JGI IMG/M metagenome (GOLD analysis project Ga0207433, IMG submission 187559) | Hot spring thermophilic microbial communities from Obsidian Pool, Yellowstone National Park, USA - OP-RAMG-01 (SPAdes) (version 3) | ecosystem: Environmental > Aquatic > Thermal springs...
TCTAATAATACCTTACCATTTAATGCCTCATCCATACAGCCTTTTAGGCTTATCTCTAACTTTAGCTGGCACTGTGCTATTAATTTTAGGCATAGCCCTGAACATCCACTGCGCGAAAGAAAGAGCATGGTACATGAAACAAATCCAAAAAGTACACACCGTAGAAGAATTAAAACTCAGAAAGAAGGAACAAAAAGAATAAGGGAAAGCAAATTAATAGCTTTTTGAATATGAATCGAAGAAGGCTCCGGTAGTATAGTCCGGTCAAGTATAGCGGCCTCTCGAGCCGCGGACCCGGGTTCAAATCCCGGCCGGAGCATCTTTTTACTGGTAAACTTTAAATACATAGAAATCTTTCCAATTCTTGATGTATGATGTTGGAAAATGAGAAGCGTAAAACAGAGACGATTAAAGAGAGGGCTATTTACGTTTATCTGCCGTCGCTTCAGATGGTTGAGGATTGGAAGCGGAGGGCAGAGAAAGCTGGGGTTTCAATTTCTAAGTTCGTCGTTGAAAGGGTCGAGGATTCCATTAGACGTGAGGAAGGAGAAGAGGGATATCTAAGTAGGTTAGAGCTTATAGAACGTTTAAGGAAGTTTGAAGATGAATTGAAAAAGCTGAAAGATGAAAATCGGCTCCTTAGAAAACTTGTTGATAACCTTGATAAAGAATTAAAGCGATACAGGGTTAAACCTTTCCTGGAAGAGAACTTTGAAGGCGTGAGGTCGTTCAGTAAGGATCTCGTTGACTTACTTAAGGGCGGCGGCGCTCATACAGGCGATGATATTTTAGCAAGCCTTGGTATTGATCCATCTGATGTAGAATTAGTGAAGGCAGTAAACAGGCAACTTGAGGTACTTGAACGTTATGGTTTGGTAGAGTACACTGTTAAGGGTTGGAGGTGGAAAGGTTGAATGCACTATTAAGAGCTGGGGTAGACTTTGATCCACTTATTCAGAATTTCTTAGAAGATTGTAGACTTAGAGGCATGACCGATAAGACGATAATTGGTTATAGGTCTTGTCTTTCAATATTCCTGAAGTTTATTTCAGCTCGTGGCGACAGTATCGAAGAAATTGATAATAATATTTTAAGAGAATTCCTCGGTTACTTGAAGTTTAAGAGAAATATTAAATATAAGACTATCAAAGAGTACTTTTCGGCTTTGTCGTCCTTCTATGATTACTTAGCATTTGAAGGTAAAGTCAACGCAAATATTATCCTGCCTTTTAGAAGGAGATACTTAAAGCGTTACAAAGGAGATTATGACGATCCAAGGAGAAGGCTTCTAAGCATCGAGGAAATGAGTAGGCTTGTAAATTCGATATTAGATCCGCGAGATAAGGCGATAGCGGTCTTACTTGCAAAAACGGGGATTAGAAGAGGTGAGCTTCTAAGGATAGATATCGAGGATATAAATTGGGAAGAAAACTCCATAATTCTAAAGTCTACACCAAAAAGAAGCAATAGAATAGTTTTCTTTGATGATGAGTGCGCACTTGTTCTCAAAAGATGGTTAAAGTTGAGAGAAAAGCTTCAACCCAAAACAAATGCACTCTTTATCAACTATAATACACTCGACAGACTTAACAGAAACGGAGTCTATACAGCAATAGTGAAATACGCTAAGCTTCTGGGCTTTCACAACTCAAACTCACCGAGACTTGAAGATCATTTTGGACCACATTGTTTTCGACATTGGTTCACAACGTGGCTTCTTAGAAACGGCATGCCTAGAGAATATGTTAAAGAGTTAAGAGGGGATAAAAGAGGCGAAGCCATAGACATATACCACCACATAGACAAAAAAGAACTTAGAAAAGTATATCTAGCGTGCATACCAAAACTAGGAATTTGACATTCCGAGACTAAAAATGCGAGTATTTATGATCTTTCTCGAAGTTTTTAGTTTAATGAGCTCTATTGCATAATTTTTGTAAAAGTACAGTCCCAACTTTGTCGATCGTAACTTTCATTTAATACACGTTCCCAGTGATACGTACCAAAAGGTATGTTAAATGATTTTACCGTTAATATGGAGCTATAAGTGGAGCTCAATAGGTTTATAAATAGGAGCTATATATGTCTATAAATGCGGAGCGAAAATGAAGATACTACTAGTTGAGCCGGCTTATTATACAAGATATCCTCCACTCGGACTACTGAAGTTAGCCGCATATCATCGGGATAAGGGAGATGAAATTAAACTTGTTAGGGGGTGTGTGTATCCCACGTTAAAACCAGATAGAATTTATGTTACAAGCCTTTTCACATGGGCATGGAAACCTGTTTGGCAAGCCGTAGCATTTTACAAAAAAATGTTTCCTCAAAGTGAGGTTTGGTTAGGGGGATTATATGCCTCTCTAATGCCCGATCACGCAAAAGAATCTGGTGCTGATTATATTCATATAGGATTATATGACGAAGCTGAAAATTATATGCCAGCGTACGACCTCGTTCCCGAATGGGATGGCAGTATAATTTTCGCTTCAAGAGGTTGTAATAGAAGTTGCCCCTACTGTTGTGTTTGGAGAATCGAAGGCAAAATAAATAACTTAAAGTGGAGCATAAAAAACTTAGTTTATCCAAAACATACGCGTGTAATTCTTTGGGATAATAATATTCTTCAAGCGCCTAATTGGAGAACAATTTTTGACGAACTCGTAGAACTGAGCCAAACAAAAGGTCTGAAGATTGATTTTAATCAAGGTCTAGATGCGAGATTAATCACAGACGAAGTTGTGGAAAAACTTGCAAGCATGAAATTACTGTGCATCAGACTTGCTTACGATAGACGAAATAATGGAAAATTTGTAGAAAGGGCTATTACTAAAATAACTTCATACGGCATACGGGGAAGAAAAATCTTTGTTTATCTTCTGTATAACTTTGAAGATGACCCCGAAGACTTCTTTCTTCGTTTAAGGGATATTATAAATTGGGGAGCCGTGGCTTTTCCTATGCGATACCAACCCTTGAATGCTCTTGAGAAGGACGTTTATATAGCCCCGAAATGGAAAAAAGAAAATATAGAAAAACTAGAAAAGTTTAGACGTATTGTGGGATTCGCCGGAACGTTCCCACCTTATCATTGGCTTAAAGATAAACTAAATAAAGCGAGCTCTTTCGATGAAGCATTTGAGCCACCACCAAAAATAGGACATAGCAAGCCATTGAAAAGAGCGCACGTTAGTTATTTTGCTGCGTGGAAAAAAGAGCCTTACTGGAGAAATGTTGTAAAACAATTTTTAGCTAAGCATTGGTGAAAGCTTTCTTTACATTGCAAGGCGAAATATTATTCAAAAATCCCGTTGCGTCAAATAAAAAGTCTTAGGTTGTCGCTCTAAAACACTATGAAATATTAAAATAGAAGCTTGAACTTTTAAAATTTTATGGAAAAAATATTGAACAGTTTATACGAGGTTGTTTGCGAAGAAGCAACTAAATTGAGTCATAAAGGTATTTTTAAAGAAGCCTTTCAATTCGAGAACAAAATTTGTGGTGCCATTAAATTTTCAGCAGAGAAAGGTATATATGTTTCCCCTCCACGAGAAATTTTAAATTTGCCTACTTTTTCAGGTAATAAATATCAGGTGGATTGCTTTTTCACTTATAATAAAATAACTTATGTTGTTGAATGTAAAAGAAGACAGATTACGACAAGAGATCAAATATATTACTTCAATTCGATACTTTTAGACTACGTGTTGGGGCTTAAAGTGCATCATATTGACCATTTTGTTAAGGGTATTTTTATATCCACCGCGCCCATTGATGATAACTCTTTGAAATATTGTATTGTTTATGCTATAACAGTTATACATCCCGACTTTCCGCCCATTGAATATATGTTATCAAAAGCAGCTGATGAGAACCTTAAACGTGCTTTGATGATCCTTCAAGAGAAATTACCTCATTTAAATCCGCTATTTAAAGAGGGACAAGTTGATAATTTACACCGGGATGCTCTGAACTTATTAGATGAGTACAAATATTTAATTGGACTTTGGAAAGTACATAGAGGCGGGTGATATGGAACGCATACCCAGAGTCTCAAGAGTTGAATATCTTTTTGCTTTTTTAGAAGGTTTAAACAGAAAATTATCGATGGAAGAATTGGCAGAAGTGCTAGGAAAATGTAAGTTGTCCTTTGAGGAAAAGAAATATAAGGCCTTGGGAAGAGGGAGGCCTTTCATTTCGAGGACGAAATTTGCGGAGTCTTCTGCTATAAAAACTGTAATTGCTAAAAGCTTGGTAAATGAATGTGCGTGTTTAGCTAAAAAACTAGGACTAATAAACGCTGAAAGAAACTCTCTGACGGACAGAGGTGTTCATCTTATTCACTTTCCTGAGGAGAAAAGGCTTGATAAGTTTGCGCAATTATATGTAAGCGCATTTAAAATTACAAAGCAGATCTTAGTTAAACTGAATTTGGAGAAAAACAAAGAATTTTTGCTACCTGATTATAGACATAGAAAATTTAAAGAATTCACCAATTTTATATCAGATCACTATGGAATAACCGTTGACGTGCTTTCATTCATTGCTATTCGGGACATACTGTGGCAATTAGGGTATGTTAACTGGTATCAATATAAAATGAATGGAGAGCCTTGGTTTAAAGTTTATTTAACGTCTCGATTATCAGAGGAAAAAATACCAGGATATACTTTAACCTTTACCTTCAATTCAAGAATATTCTATGTTAAGAAAAACGGAACCACTATGGATAGTTTTTTGGACGCGCTCTGGACAGAGTATATGGAACGGACAAATGATGTACAATACATACCAGTTTTATATTCAGAATTAAGAAACAGCGTATGTTATAGATTGAGAATCAGTGATGAAATATTCGATGAATTTGTGAGGAAAATATTAGCGGAGGATAAAACAACGTTTAGGCTAATTTGGTCGTCTGGTGCAGTGCCTTATGAACGCGATACATTAAGCCTTCTTAAAAATTTGCCAGCGTTGTCGCAAGAAGGACAATATATGACATACCTTTTGATTGGCAGGAAGTAAAAATGGTATCTTTTGATTATTCAAAGTATAAACTTAAAGAAAACCCATTTCCTCAAAACGCTGTTATCGATGTTAACTCTGAAGATCCAAGAGTAAATGGAACTATTTTTTGCGATAAAATTTTTGAGAGAGAAATTGCAGAAATAGAAAAAGAAATCATTGATTATAAAATAAATCTTATATACATTTGCGGGTTGCAATATGAAAGGGGCGTCGGTAAGTCAGCGTTAATGGCATATTTTTGGCGAAAAGTTCGTGAAAACGATAAAATTTTTACAGCTTTTGTGGAGTTAGCTGAGTCAGGCTTTTATAGTACGCCAGAAGGTTTCTGCGTTCTCATACTACAGGAATTGCACAAACGAGGATACTTATGGAATATGCTTCTTAAATGCCTTTTAAGGTACGCGGAGGAAACTGAGGAAATTCCCAAAGAGTCTATAGAAATCATGCTTGAATATTATAAAAGGCCTCCTGAAAGCGTCCTTATCCAAAGTTTTATCCCCGTCTTTAGAACCGAACAATTAATTAGAAATTTCGTTAACTGGATTGCATCTAAGTCTTCATGTGATAAAGACCATCTAACATCATTTATAAACGTGTATTTAGTTCATCCAGCTGAATACCCTAAACGATTACTTAGTAAAAAAAGAGATCTCATTAAGAATTATGAGGAAACGGTAAAATTTTTGCAATTTGCTGGTTATGAATATGGATATTTTTTCTTAAATCAATTTGAGTGGTCTGTTCCGCAATCGGCTAAATTAAGAGAGTTTTGTATTGGTATGAGACGTATGTTGGAGGCAAGCGAAAATAAAGCCAGTATAATTGTAACATTGCATCCTGACGCATATAAAAAGTTAACTAGTCCGATGGCTGAACATTTAAAGACATTAGCACCTTTCGACGGAAGGCATTATAAAGCACTGAACGTTCTTCCCAAAGATGGAAAATTGGCAGTTTTATTAGCGGAAAAGTACATCAAGTTCTTCAGATCCGAAGCAATAGATGATCCTACATACCCTTTTGATCCATTAACAATAAGATATACATGCTTTCTCAGTGGAGGTAATATTCGGGAGATACTGCAGACGCTTCATAAATGTTTAGATGTAGCAGTAAGACTTAATCATCCAAAAATAGACCTGGACTTCGCTATTGCTAACCATTCTGAGATATTTGGGCGTGATTTTAACCGAGAAAAATTTAAAGAGTTTATAAAAATTGTTAGGGAGTAGTGGTTCATATTCGCTATTATCTTATCAACTTAACAATGGGACCTTCTTCGTGACAGCTGAGAAACTCATAAATTCTAATTTTGCTGCAGCTTTCAATCAAGAAGTCGAGAAATTCTTTATCTGATGTCGCGATAATTATTTGTCTTTGCCCAGAAAGTTCTGCGATCTTCTTAGCGAGACTTAGCTTATAATCTGAGTTAAAACCTTGTATTGGGTCATCCATTATTATAAGTGGCAAAGAAGTACCGATTTTTCCATTAGTTGCCAAGAACAAGGCTACAGCCGCAGCGTTCATCTGAGTGTTACTTAGCCCAGTCGATAGCCTGATGTCTCCTACATTTCCCACAGCTTTAAACGAGTAAGTTAAAGTTTTTTCAATGCGCGCGCGCAATTTTTCAAGTTCTAACGTGATTTCATTAAAGACAGGATGATTTACAATGCTTTGGTAGTAGCTGTTTACATAACTGGACAAAGAACGTAGTTCATTTTCAACAATTTCTTTTTCATATTCTAAAGCCGCATTTCGAATTGCCTCGAGCGAAGCACCATACTCCTCTAATTCTTCCTTAGCAGCCTCCTTTCGTTCAATCAATTTAGTAAGGTGCGGCAACTGTTTTTCAACGTTTGCCAACTCATTTTCTCTATCAAGATATCCGAGTATCTCCTCTGCGCAATGTAATTTTCCTAGTATCTCGTCGACTTTTACTCTTCCACGGTTTATAATATTCTGTTGTTCAACGTCCATAGCATGTATGTTCTCTTCAGCTAGTTTAATCAATTGACTGCCCGTCTGATCCGATACAATTTCTGCGCGTAATTGTTGCTCCTTTTCATTTAGATTTTTCAAACACTTTATGAGGGTCTCTAGTGAGGAAATTTCGTTATGTAAACTTGTAACATTGCTTCTAAGCTCGTTGATTTTATCATCGAAATTAAAGTTTGCATCAACTTCTTGCCTTAATAGTTCCGAAACTTCGCCTAAAAGTTTGTTTAATGTTACCGTCTCCGAATGTAAGTCACTACGGATGCGTTTCAATTTTTCCAAACTTTCTTTAAGTTCCCATATTATGGCTTGTTGCTTCTGCTCTTCACGCTTGAGCTCGTTAAGTTTTTCCACGATATCCTTTTGTAATTGACCTTTTATGAAGCTGGTTACGGCGTGATAATCAATCTGTTGATTACAAACAGGGCATCTACTAGGACGTAGTTCCAATAAATGTTCAAATGACAAACTTAAAATCTTTTGAAGTCTCGAAAAATTTGAAAATTCCTGCTGAATTTTTTTAAGTACTTCGTCGTTTTTGCTGATTAACATTACATGATTTTTTTCATCCCCATACTTATTTTCAATTTCCTTTATTGCTACATCAAGGTCTTTTATTTTTTCTTTGCAGCTATTAACAAGAGTTTTGTATTTAATCAACTCTATCATGGTATTATTTAAGCTATTTTTTTGCGCATTTTTAAGATCAAATTCTTTTATAGCATCGTCTAAAGATGGTAATTTAGGTAAACCGAAGGTTTGAAGTTGAGCATAGGCATCGTTATAGTCTTTTAAAAGCGATTCTAATCGAAGTTTTCTTCCTTGTATGTTAGAAATTTTATCTGTCAAGGCTCTATCCAAATTTTTAACGGTAGCATCTAATGAAACTAGAATTGAGCGTATTTTTGGGAGTTCGTGCTCAATTTCAAGTTTGTGAATTTCTAAATTGTATTCCCTTGCTAATTCCGTTATCTCGTCCTGAATTTTCGCTAGGATGCCTATGATTCCTTGCAATGTGAGTTGAGATTCGCTTAGTCCAGAATTGAGGAGCTCCATCTTTTTTTCGTTGACTATTTTTTTCAGATTTACCGCGAACTGAATTTTATCTCGCCGTATACTATCGATTTCACTGTCAAGAAATTTCAATTTGTTACTAATCGCACGTTTCACGTCAAGTGCATCAATTAGCTCTCTAACTTCAAGCGTACCCAGCATTTTATCTATTACTCGACTGCGCTCTTTTGGCTCATCAGAAACAACACCCTTAATTAACTCTTGATGGAGACAATAAACTCTAGTGAAGTCATATTTGCTAACGCCCAGGACTTTTTCTATAAAATTCTCGGCTTCCTCGTTTTGTAACGGTTTTGGTTCGCCTGCGATTTCTACAGACAGCGGGGATCTACCTGCTGTAGTTGATCTTGCCCTTTCTCTTGTGCGTCCAATAGATATCTCCTTACCGCCGTGGATTATTTTTAGTTTGACTTCAGCTCTTTTTTTAGGGTGACATTTGCAAACAATACCATCTTCTCTTTTAAATTCATCTGATAATTTCTCGATTGCAAGCTCGCCGGTTAGGCACCATGAGATAGCATTTATTACACTACTCTTTCCGGAGCCAAGATCTCCGAAAAGTACATTGACGCCGTCTTCAAATTCTAAAGGCAAAGATTTATTAATCCCTCTGAAGCCTTCCGCGGAAAAAGTCTTAATTACTAAAACCATAGTTACCTCCCCGCAATTTCATCTATTTTTTCCTTTATTGCCTGTTCTAAGGCATCTTTACCTGATCGCTTTAATACGCCTAGGAATTCTTTTAGCAATTTTCTATGGTCTTCGAGAGGCAGTTTCTTTGAAAGTTCGTTATAAATTTTGTCGTAAATATCTTGCATGGACATGCCCATGAATTTTTTAATACAGGACATAATTTATTTTTTTCTTACTATTGCAAAAATTTCACGCTTGTCTTCATCAAAAACAACTTCCCATATTAATTTGTCCGATCTCTTAAGACCTAATGGATTCACAACACCTTCTGGAATCGTCGTTCGAAGGGACTTGCTCGTAGCTCTAGCACTACTAATAGAAGATTCATATTTGCCGATGGTTCTCATACTGGGATAATATATAGAAGAGGCATATAAATCTACCTACAAATAGGTCACCACTTATTACTACGTTTTAAATACGTCCGCAAGTTCTTTCACATTTTTAATCCGATTATTATTAATCTGCGCAAAACTTCTGCCTCTTTCAATCCCAGATTTTCCAATTAGACTACTTCAATAGCAATTTGAAACCGTGATCCACGGCGAACTAGTAATGGCGGTCGCTTAGACCTAAAATTCAAGAGCTTTTATGGGATATATTTTGCCCGGGAGCCAAGCTCATTATTTTGACATGCTGATTAGAGTGCTGAGGGTTGAATATGCGAAGTTAGACTTTGGCAGAATGTGGTAGAAGATGGCAGTTGCTAGAGAAGTTGGCTCGGGCAATTAATTCGGATTCTATGTAGCGTATTTTAGAGTTTCTTTTGAGGATTTTGGTGGCACTCTCATCATTATTTGGTCTTTCGGAATTGAAAACTTTTTATCTGGTGGCACTACAGTTATTTTCAGAGCGGTGTTTATGGCATAATGAGGCGTTCCATCAGGGTTTCTAAAATTGACAGCAACACCTGCTCTGTCTAAGTCAACTTTAACCTTGACTATGGCACCATCCTCTAGTCTAAAAACGACCGTGTCGTTGCCTAAACACTTGAAATCAAGCATCTTAAATTCTACTTCTGATTCAGGCATGTTAACCCGTTCTCTAAAAGGTCATCTCTGCGTCTCATCTGCTCAAGGTCATATATATACAAACAGCATGCGTTGAGGTAACAATTCCACAATGAAAAGACGTGATCCTCAACATGCTGCAAAATACGAGCTGGAGTTGTCGAGGGAATAGCTAACGCAAAAGCAACACATGGATGTTTATTTTTTATATTTTTCCAAGGTTTTCCTTGTCCAATTTGAAGCTTCAAGTCGACGGAGGCAAGGGCTATTTGATACATTCTTTTATCATGATCAGGTGCAACACGTTGCGCCGTTGCTATCACTTTTGTCTCTAAATATATATCTGGAAAGTTGGGGAGACCTAACCATAAATCTGGTCTGTGAACGAAAGATAATCCTCTAACCGACACTACTTGAGTCTTAAATGCTGCTCCAGTTTTTGTTTCAAGTTTTTGGCGTATAAAATCACGGAAAAGATCGGAAACAGCAACTCTATACTCTTCAGGTTCAAGTTTTCGTGTTTCAGATAGGGATTTTAAAAATTCATGCTCGTTCATTTTCCTTGAAGCGTTATTATAATCTTTTCTATTAAAAACTTTTACCACTTTTATTAAAAACATGCGCAATCTGGTTATAATTAAACTGAGGAATAGATCTTTTGTAAAACATTGTATATTATTTTTAGCCTCATTGGAGCTATAAATCTGCTCGAAACATAAGATGTTACCTTAAAAACATATAAGCGATTTGCTTGGGGCGGCTCTAGCTTCTATAAATAGACTCGTATTACTGACAACTCCATACTACGAAGCGATATCACATTTAAGCAAGTCCGCAGGCTCCTTGACATTTTTTAATCCGATAACAATTAATCTGCGTAAGATTTCGGCCTCTTTAAGCCCAGACTTTTTGATAAGCTCTTTCACTTTTCTTTCGGTTTCCTCATCTAACCTCGTGGACCATGTTTTCTTATCCATAATTCTTCTGCCTACAATTATTGTCTTGTTATGCTTATAAATCTTATTTAAAGCGAAACGCTTATATAAGCGAATGTCTTTTAATAAGACAAATAAGACAAGCGAGTGAAATGAGATGTGGGCTATAATAATATCCCTCATAACTATCAGTGCAGTCGCATTCTATGTGCTTAAGAGAACAAAGCATCTTAAACATCTTAAACCGGCAAATGATAACGCAGTTTCGGCTCAGCTGGCGATGCTAGAAGAGAGAACAAAGCATCTTCAAGGATTGGAAGAAAAATTAGAGAAAATTAAAGACAAGCAAGATTCTGATTCACGAGAATTGCGGGAGAGACTTTACGGCGAATATTCACAGAGGCTGCATGAAGCTGTTGGATTGTTAAGGGAAACTTATGGAAAGATGACTGAAACCACTACGAATGTTCTGAAAGATATAACAGCTAAAAATGCTGAAGCGTACAGGCAGACAGTCGAACAGCTAACAGCCATAGCAAACAAGCTAGAGTCCGCTTTCAAAATCCTCGAACAACGAGAACATACACAAATGCGAGAAGAAATGAAAGCCCTAAAACAAAAGATCGAGGAATTGGAAAGGGATCCGTTAAAAGTTCAGCTTGAAGAATTGGCTGAGGCGCGTATAGCACAAGCGGTTCATGAACAAAGCGTAAAAATCATTACCACAACTTTTTGGCGTAACAACGGAGAAGTACGGTTTAGGGAAAAAATTGGACAGTATCAACCAGACGTTTACATAAACAATCATAGAATAAAGATTGTCGCCGACGAAGTAACAACTGAAGATATAGACTCAATTAAGGCGAAGGTTAAGCGTGTAGCTGAATACATGCGTGGTCTCAACGCTAATGTTGGATATGTAATAATACCAAACGCCGGCGTAAATCCAGAAACGTTGAAGGAGATTAAGAGAACAGTTCCAGAAAAGGGATTATACGTTGTTAGGCTTACGGAGTACGCTGTTCATCTGCAAGTCTGGTTTGATATAGCCATGACAGGTGTGGTGGAAGTTGCCTCTCTAATCGAGAAAGGACACAACTTTTTACACATCCTTGAACCAGTTTTCGAGGAGTTTCTGGCTATAGTGCAAAACCTGGAGCAAAGAGATGAAAGGGAGTTCAAATATAGGCAGAACAGATATAAAGAGCTCAAATTCTTCCCTGAGAAAATCCTTGAGGCAATAGAAAGAAACACTCTTAAAAAGCCTGAAACGCCGGTTCAAACAAAAATTGCTGAGTACAAGGAACCAAAAGGTGAGAGAAGTGACTGAGCTGGCGTTTATACAAACACCAAACACGCTTAATGTAAAAACTCAATAAGTGCACAAAGTTATTTCTATGATTCCAGTAGCTTCTTTACTTTTCTAAAGGTTTGTGGATGGAAAAGCGAATATGAAAGTGTTAATTGTCTTCTTAAACATCTTTGGCGTAAATCTAGAAGCGAGGCTTCGAGAAGAGCATATCTGAGGCAAGTATACCTACTCTGCTCTTCAAGTGGTTTAACGCCAGACGAGCTTATTAAATTACCCAAAAAGAAAATTGAAGAAATCGTTCAAGACTATGCTGACCAATATAATGATGGAAGACACAGCCTAAGATACGTCAACAATATAATCCATCTACTGAAAGGATTCTTTAAGGCAAACGGCTTCAAAGGAACAAGAGCATTAGAAATTGAAAGCCATTACATGCCAACAAGATATAGGAAGAGACCAGAATACATTCCCAAAAAATATGAAATCTATGCTATGGCTGACTCCGCCTGCTCTCTTCGAGACCGCGCAATAATTTTAACGTTGTACAGTAGCGGGCTGAGAAACGCTACGTTGAGAGCTGTTCTCTACAAAGATGTTGAAGAAGAACTAAAAAGGGGAGAAAGTAACGTCATGATTCCAGTTTATCCCGAAATGAAGCTTATAGAACCTAACGCATGCAAGAACAATATTCCCTACTACACTTTCATCTGTGATGAGGCTACACAGGCGCTAAAATTGTACCTACGGGAGCGCGAGGAGAAATATGGAAAAATCCTGCCTCACGAACCACTTTTCGCATCAGACTATAATCAAGTTCAAAGAGAGATGCGAGACTCGAAAATTATGAGTGCAAGGCAACTCCAGCGTGTTATTAAAGAAGCGTCAAAAAGAGCTGGACTGCCTAAATGGCAGTATGTTACTCCCCACAGCCTACGAAAGGCATTTGAAACGGTGCTTCATAGCGAGCTTGTTGAGGGAGGGAGGTTGGACCCAAAAATACAAGAGTTCTTTATGGGACATATATTGCCGGGGAGCGAAGATGCCTACTTTAACAAAATGGATGTGGAACGATTAAGAGCTGAGTACGCCAAATTAAACTTTGGAAGAGTAGTGGTCGAGAACAAATTTAAGATTTTAAAGTCGGCTTTGGCCAGAGCTTTTGAAGGTACCGGGATAGACCCTGATAAAGTTATAGAAGAATATGTTGAAATGAGACGTCAAGCCGCCCTCAAAGCGTAGCAAAAGTGATATATGTCATCCACATCTTTTTTCAACTTTTTAATCGCATCAGATATGGCGAGTTTCTCGCGCTGTTCAATCATTTTATCAAATTCTGCTGCAAGTTTAAAGGAGAAACGTTCATAATCCGTAATAGTCCGCATTCTTGGTAGTTTTTTAATTTCAGGAAAAAGCGTTTTAACAAGCTCATAATATACGTTAAGTAAAAATCTTTCCGCAATGTCTTTCTCCATATTATTGATGATTTTACATACTTCCAAAAATTCTCGTCTTCTCTCGATTAGCTTTTTCCAAGAATAATCGCATTTTAATTGGGGGGCATCCGCTATTCTCATATACTTTTTTGCCAACTTCAGATATTTATATTCTTGAAGCTCCCCTATCGCATGCCAAACATCCAACTCGTCTAAATATGGCTTCTGCTTTCTCAGTTTTTCATATTGAATGCGGTACTTACGCACAGAATTAAACATATTAATTATCGGCATGGCAGCTTTAGGTAACACGCTTAAAAAGCGTTTTAACCCTTTTAAAAATTTCAAAGCCCATTTGTGTCCAATAAATGAATGGAAAAGAAGCCACTTAAGGAAAGGGCGCTCAGCAAAAAGGTAAAAAACTTTTTTACCCTTTTTCTCAGTTTTAATGGCCTTTATGCCATTTAAAATCTTGAGATTATACCATACCGTATTCTTGCTTAGCTTGGTTAGTCGTTGGATTTCGATCGCGGATTTAGGACCCGAAGCTAAACTAAATAAAATCAACAGCTGAGATTTCCATCCTCCGCCTTTCTTACGTCCTTTGGGTAGCATGATTCATCCCAATTTTTACCGAGATTTCAACCTTTCTTGCTTTTTTGTAGACGAAAAGGAGGAATTTAAGTATGGTGAAAGCAGGACCCGGAGAGAAGGTAATAAGCCTGAAACTGAAACTAGAACTTTACAATCGGTTGATAGCAAAAGCCCACGACGCTGGATTCCAAACTGTTAGCGAGCTGCTCCGACATCTAATTCGTCAGTACACCTTTGACCCTAAGGAGGTGTTCGAAAGGTGATGCAAGAAATACAAGATTTAAAACTACACCAGTGGCAAGAAATAATTGGGAAATGCATTAAAGCATCAAAAAATGGGGAAAACGTTACTATTGTAGTAGAAACAAATGTTAAACCCCGCAGGTACAAGTTATCAATTCCGCTTCATATTGAAAATCCCCGAACCTATGAAGGAAACGAAATCGCGATATTAAGAACAGACAACGACTTCCTCATCAGAAAAATCGAAGAAAACAAAACTAATGCAACCACGGAAAATACGGCCTATACGGAGGGAACAAAAAATGAAAACCGATGAAAAATCTAACAAAAAACAAAACTTTTTAGCGACACCACAGGGGCGCTCAATGGCTTTTGACCGCCACGGTGGTTTCGTTAAAGAATCATGTAGGCTTTCGTCCCAGATTTTAGCAGCGCTGAAAATTGGCGCGGATGGTTGGAGTAGTGAGTATGCTTCTGTTGATAAGCTTTTGAGGCATTTGGCAAGGAAAACTCGAAGTACTTCCTCAAGGTTTGATTATTGTCGGACGTTGTATATGCTTTGCCGCTTTACTGGAAAGAGCCCGGATGAATTGGTTAAGATGCCAAGGGCGAAAGCAAGGGAGGTTGTGCAGGAGTTTGTTGACAAACGAGTTAGGTCTGGTTGCAGCAATGGTTATGGGAATAATCTGCTTAGCTGGTTGGACACGTTTTTCAGAGTGAATGGTTTCGATGGGCATAGAAGGCTGAGCCTACAAAAGTATCATGTTCCATCTAGGTATCGTGCCAGACCTGAGTATGTTCCTACGGCAGAAGAGGCTTTTAAAATGGCAAATGTGGCTGGGTCGCTTCGAGACAGAGCAATCATATTGGTATTAACCACTACGGGTTTACGAAACGCGACACTCCGTGCAGTGCGGTATGGTATAGGATGCCCAGACCCCATGTTTTCGCAATATACAATAAAAAATGAGTTACGGAGGAAGGAGCGGAATACCGCGTTTGTTGTTTATCCAGAGATGAAAGAATACATCCCAGAGGCATGCAAAAACAACTTTTTCTATTACACATTTTGTAGTGCGGAGGCAACAGAAGCGATACTAGATTACATTCGAGAAAGGGAAGAAAAGTATGGCCAAGTGGAAGATGACGAACCTCTGTTTCCATCTGAGCACAATCAACTACCGAAGGAATTGAGACCCAAAACTCCACTATGCGGGCGTCAACTTTCAATGATAGTGAAGGACACGGCGCGCAAAGCCGGGCTAAAACATTGGAAGCATGTTTATGCACACACCTTACGCAAGACTTTTGAAAGCATTTTGCGAAATCAGCCGAGTGACCTTCGGTTAGATATTCGGGACCAAGAGTTTCTAATGGGACATAAAGTGGGGCCGGGAAGCCAAGAAAATTATTATGATTTGTCGAAGGTTGAAGAAATGAGACAAAAATACGCGCGGATGATTTTCTTTCAGCCTCCGGCCGCTGAAAGAAATAAGTCACCTCAAAAAATTATTCCAGAGGGGGAACTTGAAAAATACTTGGCTGAAGGATGGCTGTTTGTTCCTGGTTCTAGATTATCTGATGGAAAAGTCATAATTTCAAAATCACCTTATTAAAATTCGCGCGCAGCTGATGCCAACTCATTAAAAGGGCGAAGGATAGGGCTTGACCCGCCTGAAGCCCAACAGCGCATAAATGAATTAAAGCCGGAACACTTAAAGTCGCGCGTCGTGAGATGTTGCTCCATGTTTTACAGTTGCTGACCCAACCACAAAATAACAAGTTTATGTCCGCAGCTTGTAATGGTTTTTTAACCGCCTTTAAGTGTGCGGCGTAAGCCTAGATGTTTTCCTATGCCCATAGTCGTCTATCATCTCCTATAGTATACTTTTGAAAATTGTATATGTCCAGTAATCGGGCAAAAGAATAAAATCCATTTTGGTAAAGCTCATTTTCAATTCTCTGAATTGCAACATCCTTTCTTTTATAGCAGCGTTCTTTACAATAACTCTCAACAGCTTCCATTCCTTCCTTCTGCACACGCTTCATGAAGCGAAAATATTTTTCTCCGGCATCCTTAATATTTTGAATCTTGCATCCATATGCGCATCGTATACAATTATCCCACATAATAAAAAATTTTGGAAGGAGAACATGCAATATTTTAGATGCTGCTGTATAATCCTTTCTTCCCGTTTCCACGGATATATCCGAAAAAGTTACAAACAGTTCCACTATTACGCTTTGTAATGATCTAGTCTGTCTACCAATTTTTATCTTAATGTTATCTAGATCAACAGACATGATGTCGAGATTTTCTAAAGCTTTTAGTTCTCGCCTTTTGTTTTTGATATGTTTTCTAATTTTTGCTGAACTAACTTTTGTCCGCGTGCGCCAACTTTTAAGAAAAATCGCAATATCAGCCGGGTCTTTAGTCTTAAGAGCTTTTTCATATGTGCCTTCTAAGTCTATAGATATTGGCTCTATAGGATATCCATTTTCATCCTTTTTAACTTTCCTACCCGAAAATTCAGCATCTATACTCGCGGCCCTACCTAAATATCTATAATGCAAATAATCACCCCCCCATCATCTTAAATTTTCAAAGTTAAAGTTTTAAACGCTTTAACAAAGCTTAACTTTTGTTCTTGTCGCGGTATGGACATTTATGATGCTATCGGGATTGCACGCGATAAGTCTATGTTATTTGTTTTCTGGCAGTCTTTTTCTTTGTAGAAATACAGCAACCATTGCGAGAAGCATAAATATTGGCAGAATCATGGCTGATAGAAACTTGACCAACTATGATAGGATGACTCAACAGCTAAAGTGTGGTTGATTAAGGGGTCGAAAGGATGACAATAAACCCTTAGAGCGTCGGTCTTTCAGCGCAAACATAAAAGCTCTTCATGTGCCGTTCGGAAGGAAGAAACTTCGCAAAAGCGATATCAAAGCACCCTGAAAGGCTCACAAACCCTAATCAAAGTCTGCGGATTCCCTATTGCAAACAAAAGTTACCTATCCTGGAAGGGCAGAGTCATAAATACATTTTTAAGAAGAAAAATCCTTAGTTTGCATGAGTGCACAACGAAGAATCTATATTAGAAGCCTGATTTTAGAAGCAATGGAGAGCGCGCGCGTTAACGGCTCATCGCTAAAGCGAAATTGAAGAGTAAGATAGCGTATTGCTAAGGTCATCACGTTGGGATATGGATATATGGTCAAAAGGAAGCTGATTGCCAATCCTAAAAGTCGCAATTTTCAATTTTATCTTCATTTTTGGCGTCTTACTTTGGCTAGCGATAAGACATAAAGAGTAGCTTGATTACCCTCAACTTGAACATTTGAACTCTAGCTTTAAGGTGAAAAAAGGTTAAATGACACGTGCGATATTTACTTTTTTTCGCTCGCCAGCATAATTATTTCTTCTTAATATTCTTCACTCTTAATTTCATTATAGCGAAGACGCAAGAGGTTATGAGGAGGGGAGAAGCAAAAAGGAAGGATATTATAAGGTATGATGAGATTGGAGCATAAAAGTAGGGAATAAAGTTAAAATAAATGTGGAAATGGGAAAGCAGATAAAGAACACTGTAGGTGAAACAATAGATTATCATTCCTGTTAAGCTGCAAACTTGCGCTGATATCAAGTTTATATTATAATTTTGCTTTAACGTTTTAAATCCGCGATTTTCCATCCATGTGTAAATTCCCCATGCCACAGGTGGAAGAAGCATTATGATTGTATTGATTAAGACCGTGGAAAAGAGGGAAGCGCCAATATAGTAAAGAATCACATAAATCCACAAGGTTGTAAGCGGGAAAATGAATATGAAAATGGTTACTCCTCCCCAACTTAGGGCTTTAGCTATGCTATTTTGGCCTAGTAAGCTCCATCCTGAATGTCGCTTGATTAAGCTATACGCCCATGTGAATAATAGCAGAAGGAGAGGCAGCCCAAAAGGAAATAAAAGATATAGTAAAAAGTCTTTCAAACAAAGAATTGAATATAAGACGATGAGAACATTGGTAATAAGCGAAAATTTAAAGCCCTGTCTTAAATTTTTGAATGCTTCATTAACTTTTTCCAACATTAAATTCCTCCGAAGATTCTGAACGTTTTAATGCTTTTCTATCTTTTCTACTTCGGTGTTTCACGGCAATTAACGTTATTGTTGCAGCAATAAGCGTGAACACAGGCAGCCATAATGAGAACTCGGGGACATATCCTATTGGAATTTCTGTGTTTTGCAAGCAGGCGTAAATGGCGAGGCATGTTGTTTCAACGTTTTCCGTGGCGTTTGGGTCTGGAATGAAGCCCTCTAAATAGTGTGTGGCTACTCCGCCATTCGGCCTCTGAAGTTTTCCAAATATTTGCTGTCTGTTTCGAATTATTTGCGTGAGGTTTTGCGGCATTGTTATCTGTTGCGTTTTGTTTATAGTGATAGCAGTTATTATTAAGAGCGCCAGCTTATAGGTTTCATACTTTCCAGTTTTATTAAATGCTTTGTCTCTTAAACCTGTTCCGTTAAACATCCTGGTAGCATTTTCAAACAATTTTAGGCATGTTGAGTTGTTCCTCCAATATCTGTCTAATACACCGAAAAGCAGCAAATCTGCATAGTCTTGCCAGTCTGGGATTTGAACATGCTTAATATCACTTCTTACAATGTATGTTCCAGGGTTAATTATTCCTTTAACTTCAAAGTCGTCCGCATACAGTGTTCCAGTTCCGTTGATTGTTCTAAATAGTATGTCTGCTGCAACAGCGTTTGGCGGCGCCGTGAAGTTGAAGCCTATAATCTGCGTCCATTTTGTATAGTTGCCAGCCCCTATTGTAGTGTTGTTTTCGAAAATGAAGTTTTCATGGATGGGCTGAAAGTCTTTAAACCACCTTATTGTTAAAAACCATTCTCCGCTTATCACTGTTCCCTTCATGTAACAGCTGAACACGTAGTTGTTGGATGCTGAAACGTTGAATACTTCTGACCTCCAATCATCAGTTGAAGAATTTGCAATGATTTTAAGGCTCTTTTTTCCAGTGCGGCTCTGCTCATTTGTCCAGCATGTCCTATTACACCAGCTTGAAAAATACCAATGGTCTGGGTATGGGTCACCGTACTCTACGCTTGGGTTCGTAACTAGGTTTGCGCCAAACTGCATGTCACTTTCAATTATAGGTGAATAATAGTATCCAGTACCGCTGTAAGGCGGGAAAGTGATGGTTTGATTCTGGAACATAACTTCAATGCGGTCGTTTCCATCTAAAATTGAGAGCTTGTATTCCCCTTCAATTGTGTGATTGATTTTCTTTGCAGTTTCTATTAGCGTTAAATTTCCAGTTTCATTCCCTATATTATGAAGAATTTGAAATGCAAGCACATTATCGTTATAAATCCAATACATTGTTGATTCGCTATGTTCCTTGCAGAGCCATTTATCGGCACTATAATTTGTAAGCATGGAAACAATGAAGCTCAAAGCCTTATCCTCATTAAAACCTTCTTGCGAGGTTTGACCTGTGATTGAATACATATTTGCAATAGGTGCCAATAAGCCAATTAAGAAAAGGCATGCCAATATTAAGAGCAACGCTGATTTATGGATACTAAGCTCCTTCAAATGTGTCCCCAGAGTACTATTATAAACTGGTCATTAATCGGTATATAAAAAATTCGTTAAAGATGACCTTTCATATGCCATTAGCGGGTTGATTTGCCTAGAAAAAAGTACCGAATGATTGGGCTTCCAGAGGAACTGTATTTAGAAGTTGAAAGAATAGTTAATGCTGGAAAGTACGGCTACACGTCAATATCTGAGTTTGTTAAGGATGCTGTCAGAAGAAGACTAGAAGAAATAGCTAAACTTAAAGAATCAACAAAATAGTACTGAAGCGTATTAAGATATTTTGGTTTATAGGTTGGAAGCGAATGTATGTAAAATAAACTAGGTCATATTGTAAGGTTGCAAGAAGATTATATTGCTTGCTTTTTAGGGCTCATTAAAATGCGCATATTCTTAGCCTTATTAAGTTTAGAAAAGCAGCAGCTGTTACAACCTAAAAATGGAAAAGTTGCCACTTAATTTTTAGCGAGATTTTGACAGTTTCCCAAGCATCTCTCTAAAACTTCACGCTGCAAAGGGGAGACACATTCCCAAATAAACTTTACGATTTCAAAAACAACCAACATTAGCGGTTACATCAATTCCACCACTTCTCTATTGCAACCACCCTAGGTTTTTGAAGACTATTCCCAAACCTCCAGATCCATGGATAGGTTCCAGACCATAATGAAAAGGCTGGATCCAATTATAAAAGTTATTAGAAAAGTTTTTACCCCCGCCTCCTCAACCATCAAGTTCTACCTCAGTTTACTTTGAAAATTTTCGTAACTCTGTAATTAGAAAAGTTAAAAACAAGCCTAATATTCAAAGGGATTCTTTAAAAAGCGAAAAACATGTTAATTTTCATTTCTTCTCCGTTTCGGTTATCAGGATTAACAGAAATATTACTTTTGCTTAGGTTCCGATGAACTTGATTTGGTAATGTTACTATTGTTTCTTTCGCGTTTGCTCCATCCTCTCAGTTTATAATATTCGTTGAGCATTTTTTCGAACTTCTCTTTTTGGACTTTTTCGCCTTTTGAGGCCCCCGTTTTTAGTTCTTCGTTGAAGAATCTTTGCGGTAAATTGTCATATTTTTTGTTCAAGCCTTCTCTCAGATTGAATTTCCTAATCATAGCGTTTATGTTTTGAGATATTTTTATTAGGTCCACCTTTTTAATCTCTATTCCAGTTATTATTGGAATTAGTGTTGTTAATTCGTTCCATAGTATTGGTCCTATGGTTGGTAGGCATAGGAATTTGCATAGCACCATGCAGTCCACCATTGTGTGGAAGTCTTCAAGTTCCTTGACTATTTCCGCTTGTCCCTCATATGATAGTCGGTTTATCGTCCCTTTTTCGAATGGTTTTTGTCCTGTTAGGTTTGGCCTGTATGCCATGTGGCGAAGGTGGCATGCTCCCCGGCATGATACTGCGTAGGCTAATGCAACTCCCTTTAAACCTCTTGGGTCGTATCCTGGAGGCTCTAATCCCTTAACGTGCACTGCGATGTTTTCGGAGCCTCTGCCTATCTTCTCCGCGGCCCTTTTCACTCCTTCGGCTAGAATGTTGCCAAAACCTTCCCTATAAGCAATCTTTTTTAATAGGGTGATTATTACTTCACTATTTCCAAATTTGAGCTCTATTCCTCCGGTGTCTTCTCGTGTTATGATTCCTTTCTCGTAGCAGTACATGGCAAATGCTATGGCATTTCCAGCTGATATTGTGTCTATTCCAAGCCTATCGCATATCTCATTAGCCTTAATTATTGATTCCAGGTTGTCGTTTCCGCACAATGATCCTAAAGCGAATAGTGTTTCATATTCTGGTCCTTCAACCTTGGATTCCGTATAGGTTGCGAAGCTTCCTAATGGGAGTATACTTGGAACTTTTCTTACAACTGATATTTTTCCACATGCAACTGTGCATGCAAAACACGCTTTGCTACTTTCAACATATAATTTCTTTAATGTTTCTGCGTTGATTTTTTCAAAGCCTTCAAATTCGCCTTCTGTCCAGTATCTTGTTGGAAGCGTCCCAGTTGTGTTGGTTAATGCCATTATTGCTGGTGTTCCATATTCCATAAGCGACTTTAAACGTTCCCTAATTTTATCGTTCAACTCCCTTCTAAACTTGTCAAGTTCTTCAGGCTTAGCAACTTCAATTTTTCCGCTTCCATTAACCGCGATGGCCTTAAGCTTCTTTGAACCCATAATAGCTCCTGCGCCAGCCCTTCCAAACTGTCTACCTCTATCATGGGTGATACAGGCATATCTCACAAAGTTTTCTCCAGCTTTTCCTATGGAAATCACTTGAAAATCTTTTCCATGATCCTTTTTTATAATCTCCTCTGTCTGGAAGGTGTCCTCTCCCCATAGGTGCGTGGCGTCCCAAACCCTTACCTCCTCATCCTCAATGGTGACGTAGACTGGATTTTCCGATTTTCCTGTAATCATTAGCATGTCATATCCCGTATATTTCAGCTGTGGGGCGAAATGTCCACCACATTGGGATTCTCCCCAACCCCCGGTTAAGGGGGATTTAAATACGGCACATAGCTTTGAGGCCCCAGACAGTATGAGGCCGTTTACAGGGCCCGTCGCAAATATCAGTAGGTTTGATGGTTCATAAGGGTCTGTTTTAGGCTTAAGCTCCTCATACAAGATTTTTGCGCCGAAACCCTTCCCGCCAATATACTGCCTGGCAAAATCCTCTTTTAAAGCTTCAGTCAACACTTTACCGCTGGTTAAGTCTATTCTTGCAATCTTACCTGAATAACCATACAAGTTTACCGCCTCGAAATTAAAGTAGAATTTGCTGCTTAAAAATGAAATTACGCTATTTTGTTAGCGATGTTTTGATGGCGTTTTCGAATATATCCAATCCCCTGTTGAGCAGTTCTTCGCTTATGTTGAGGGGTGGCAGAAATCTTATAACGTTGTGGTAGGCTCCAGCCCCTATTATTATCAGCCCATTTTTGTGGCATTCGCTTAAGACTTTATCTCTGAGGTCTTTTGCTGGTTCCTTAGTTTTTCGGTCTTTAACGAGCTCCACGCCGACCATAAGGCCTATTCCCCTAACATCGCCTATAGCCTCATATTTTTCCTGCATTTCTCTAAGCCTGCCCATTAAAAGCGTCCCTAGTTTTGGGACGTTGTCAAGTAGGCCCTGAACAATTTCGATAGTTTTTAATGCTGCAACACAGCTTAACGGGTTTCCTCCAAACGTCCCTCCCAAACCTCCAACTTGAACAGTGTCTATGACGTCCGCCCTACTTATTGTGGCCGCTAGTGGTAGGCCCCCACCGAGGGATTTAGCCATGGCAATAATGTCCGGAACCACGTTGCTATGTTCAACCGCAAACATCTTCCCAGTTCTTCCCATGCCGCTTTGAACCTCATCAGCTATGAAGAGTATGCTGTTTTCATCGCAGATTTTCCTAAGTCCTTGGATGAACTCCTTTGGGGGAACTATAAAGCCTCCCTCGCCCTGAACTGGTTCGGCAATTATCGCGGCAACTTCGTCTGGTGAAATATGAACTGAAAGCGTGTTTTTAATGTACTCTACACATCTCATATTGCACGCTGGATATTCAAGCCCAAAAGAGCAGCGGTAACAATACGCATATGGCATTCTATACACAGCGGGATCCAAAGTTCCAAACCCATACTTGTATGGGTTAACCTGCCCCGTTAAGCTCATAGCTAGCCTTGTCCGTCCATGAAAAGCATACTCAAAAGTTATTATGGCAGGCTTCCCAGAATACCTTCTAGCAACCTTAACAGCGTTCTCAACAGCTTCCGCCCCGCTATTAACCAACACAACTTTCTTATCGAAGCTTCCAGGAGCCATATTCGCCAACTTCTCTGCCACCCTAACATATTGCTCATAAGGCGTTACATGGAAGCAAAGGTGAAGAAATTTCCCCAGCTGCTCCTCAACAGCCTTAACAACTTCAGGATGCCTATGCCCCACGTTAAGACAAGATATGCCGGTTGCAAAGTCAATGTACTCGTTTCCATCAACATCCCTAATTATCGCACCTTCACTCTCAGCAACAAAAATTGGCGTAATATTGTAAACCGCCTTAGGCACATACTTATCTCGAAGCATAGCCAACTCCTTAGACTTAGGGCCAGAAGGAATCATGATAATTTTAGAATTCATATTCATCTCGACCCATCGAGTTAAATCATATTCGCATTTAAAACTGTAGTTTACATCTTAAGATATAAGTTCTTCGACCTTATCATAAACGCCGCTCTTATAAAAAATACTTTAAAATGAGGTTAAAATTACTTAATGTTATAAGATTTAGCGGTATGGGATGTATTCTCGTCCTAGGAGTTCTCTTGCGATAACTATTCTTTGGATGTTTAAAGTTCCTTCCGCGCCTATCATGTAGGACATTACACTTCTCAACCCCATTTCAAGAGGGCATTCCTTAGTATAGCCGTAGGCTCCAAACCACAGCATTACATGCTTGAATACTTCGAAAGCGAACGTTGGAGCCTTCAGTTTACAGGCTGAAATATACTTACTGACTTCTCTGGCTGAAAATTTTCCCTCCTTATATTTCATATCCATCATCCATGCAGTTCGATATACAAGTGATCGTAAGGCTTCAAGTTCAGCCCAGTCATCTGCCAACTCAAACTGGATTCCTTCGAACTTTGCTATGGGACTACCGAAAGCAACCCTTTCCTTAATATATTGCATTCCAAGCTCTAGCGCCCTTTTGGCTGCGCCGAGGCATGTTGCCCCTATTAGAAGCCTGGCTGCGTCAAAGCCCTCCATTGTGAGATAAAAGCCTTTTCCCTCCTCGCCCAACCTATAATGGTCAGGAAGCTTAACGTCGTTCATCACAAAGCCCCCCCCGTAGAAACTCCCATTCTTCCCATATCTTCAAATCTTTTGACTACATCTACTCCGGGCGCATCTATTGGAAGGAAGAAGGCTGTCATGCCTAAATGATGCTTCTCTGGAACCGGTGGGGGCGACGTCCTAACCAGAACGAAATAGCCCCCTCCCCATTTCTTAGCTTCTTCTGTTCCGCTTGTGTATAATTTTTCTCCATTTAAAATCCAATATTCAACTTCTTTTCTGCCTGTTGATTTAATGTACGCCACGTCACTTCCACCTTCAGCCTCTATTGTGGCTATTCCATGAAGCGCGCGCATGATAATGCTTAGAGACAGACTTCAAAATAATGAAACCTTCGAGCCTAAAATGTCGCATAGTTAAAAAAGCCAAATTTTTAACCTTTCCTAAAGCTTACAACATCCAAATCACACATGATATCTGTTATCGCTTAAGCCTACGATAACAACCATCAGCTTCTCACGGCGGGGTGCTTATCCTACTCACCTTCATAATCCAAATAGCGCGCGTTGCTCAAGGCTATAGTTTGCCAAGTGAAGCAAATTTTTCACAGTTATGATAATGGCTTTTCTTGTGGTGTGTTTTACTGTTTGGCTGTGAGTTAAGGCTAGAGGTTAGTTCTAGAAGTTTGTTCTAGTTTTGTGTGTGTTTGTCTGTGTGTCTGTCTCTGTCTCTCCGTCTCTCTCCCCATATTGAGAGTGTGTATTTTGGGTTTGGGGGTGAAATTTTATGCTAAATGCGTTGTTAACCCTTTATCACATAAGGTTCTGAGTTTCTTGCTGCGAGAGAGTGAGACAATAAGGTAAGCATTTTCTAAGACTCATGCCAGCTTAAAAGATGAATGGTGACAGCAATTGCATATCTGGAATTTTCAAGGGCTTCTTTGGCCATAGCTGCAAGCCTGATTAGCTCGGGTATTATACCCTTTGAACGCTTCTCAATGATTCCCTTTTTCCATTCAGAAAAAATTGGAACTTCTGCTTTGCCATCTATCCTAAGCAACACCTTTGCCCAGACTTCTAAATCAAATTCGTATTGTTGTAAGTCTAATTTCTGCCAAAGCTCCATAAGTTTTTTTTCAATAGCTGGGGGCTGCTTCAGCTTCTCTATCTCAGCTCGTGTCTGAAGTATTTTGTCTGCTTTTGGTTTCAGATATTCTAAGCGTTGTCTGGCCTCAATAATTAAATCCTTCAGAGAAGAGCTTTCAGCTATTTTTTCTAGGGCATTTTTTACCTTGCTTCTTGAATTAATAATCAAAGTCCTAATTGGTATTTCTCCAAAGTTGCTCAATAATCTTTGCTCAAGTTCACATAGTCTTTGATGGTTGAGGCTTAATTCATAAATCATGCTCTGAAGCCCAAAAAGTTTCTCTTCTAAAACTTTAATCTCCAGCTCTGGCATTGAAATTTGAGAATATCCAGGTAATTTGAGAACCCATTCTGGAACAAAGTCATAAGGCCAGTTAACAAGTTTTTTACTTATCTCTAGCCATCCCAATTTAAATTCATCAAATTCGTGTTTCAATTCTGAAATTGCGTGAAGAGACCGCCTTAGTGTCTTTAAAGTTATCGGTTCCTTTCCCTCGTAAGATGACTTACATAGAATGCCCAGCTCATATTTTCGTTTTCCAACCTCGATCTCGAATGGACCGTTTCCAGTTAAGAAGAAGACCGCGTTAGCCACAAGTCTGAAGTGTTCTTCACAATTAGGAGCCTCAGGATGAGGCGCGAAAAGCACGAGCCTGCCAGCACCATATGTTGCAGTGGCTATCGCAGTTGCTCCCTCAAGAAGGTTCATGGCGAAGTCAGGCGGCAAAGTCCAGGAAGAATCTAAAGGGAGGAGATCAGGAGCAAATTCTGCGATAGAAACCACGTTACTTCCTAATTCTTTGGGTAAAGGTCCTGCAGCATAATATAGCCCGGGTAAAATGATGCGTGGGTAACCAAACACTACTGGTGAATCGGGTTGTCTAATTCTTACGGGTATTAGGGTGCCCCATTTAACAGGTACGAGTTGAGAGTATTCGTTAAAGTCGAGATGTAAATAACGCAAGCGCGCCCACTCGTCATGAGGAAAATTATTTCTAGGAAAGTTTCTTGTGGGGTTATATTCTATAAGATTTAAATGCTTGATTTTACCCGAATGTGGGGACCCGAGAGGGGTTCCATCGGCGTAACCTGCAATGTCAAAGCCTCCGCATGAGCCAAGGTACTTGCCACCTTTTTTCAAAAATTTTCTTATCTCCTCTCGTCCTTCAGGCCAAAGAGCTTCGCTTTGTCTAGTCTCGTCCCCGCCAGGCTGTACTAAAACGTCATAATCCTTCAGTTTATCATCTCTAATCTCTGAAGTGGATAAGCAGTCAGCTGTGAATCCTAACTTTTCCAAGCACTGTTGAAACCATAGATAGCAATCATATGTTCCAGGTCCACTATAAATTGCTATTCTAGGTGGTAACAATTGATATGCCTCAATTTTAATTTCTTCTCTGATACCGTGAACGATGACATCTAAATCCTCTGAAAATTCTTTTATTAATGCTTGTACAAAGGCTTCCAATCTCCTTGGATTAAAAGGCGTTACTTGACTTGAAGGGATTATAAAATCACCAGCAGTATACATATATCCATTAGGAAACATTTCTGTTTTCGCTCTAAACTGTTTGTTAGCCCAGAAGATTACAAAGCCCTGTCTAAGCAGTTTATTAACAAAATTTATAGCGTTAAACTGTCTGTTAATGCTAACTCTCATTGGAACAACAAATCCAATTACGTTCTCACCCATTTAGATCACGACTTTTATTTTTTGGAAAACTTTATAAAAGTTTCGAACTATTTTAAAAATGGAAGTCTGTTCCGTTCCTTTAGATTTTTTTAAAAAAATTTACTGTAGTGAAATAAGTAAACTAAAGCAAGATTTCATCGTACACCGATTTCTAACCACTTTTTCTAATTAATGGTGCTCTAAGTACTTTACCATTTTGTTTTTTGTTATTGTTAGAAATAGAAGAATTTGAAGAATACTATTTTTGAACATCTGCACTTGTAAATACCCTCTTTCCAGGGCCTTCTTCCTAATTTTTGGGCTTCTTGAGTTGGAGTTTACTTTCCCATCTATAATGAGTTTAACGGCTATCATTAAGCCTTTACCGCGAACATCATCTATGATTTTTGTAATTTTGCGCTAGTTCATTGAGTCTTTCAATGAGGGGTATTTCCAAGTTCAGGTCTTTTTCGGGATTCTCTCCTTATCAATGCTTTTATGTTGGACCGCGGCACAGCATACTGGGTCTCCTCCAAATGTGAAGAAGTGGCTTCTGAGCTAAGGCGAGTGCTATCTTATCGTTGGCAATAAAGCCCTACAGTTTTTCCGGTGAGGTATAGACTATTTTTCCTCCGACTATGGTCATTAAAACTTTAATGTCTTTGATTTTTTCCGGCTCGACAGAGTAAGGATCGTCTGAAATTACTACCAAATCAGCCAGTTTCCCTGCCTCAATTGTTCCTTTGACATGCTCTTCAAAGCCCATTTTTGCTCCGTTTATTGTGTTAATTCTTAACGCTTCCCTTATACTGACACGTTGATCCGGTTCCGGCATATTAACTAAGCAGTGAACACAAAATAGGGGGTCCATGAGCGCCACAGGGCTATCAGATCCTCCGGCGACTAATATATTGTTCTCTTGAATAAGCTTATAAGGATGAGCCTTTTTGACTCTATCTCCGATGAACTCTTTATAGTTAAATAGGCATAGATGCTGAGGTTGCATTGCTAGAGTTACGCCGAGCTTTGCTACGCGTTTGATTTGATCTTGTGTTGGCAGTTCGAAATGTTCAATTCTATGGCGGTGGTTGGATTTTGGGTAAACTTTTAGTGCTTTTTCATAGACATTAAGAACTTGCTCAATAGCGGCTTCCCCAACTGCATGAAGGGCAAGCTGCAATCCTGCCTTATGAGCTTTCATCACCATTTTGTTTAATTCCTCATCTGTGTATATTAATGTGCCTTTGGTTGATGGGTTATCACTATACGGTTCAAACAACGCTGCGGTGTGGGCGCCGAAGGCTCCATCCGTAATAATTTTTACGCCTATTTCAGGCTTTTGCATGCCGATAATATCATCAACCTCCTTGGGTGTCTCGGCAACTGCGTATAGTTTAATCCTTACGGGCAGACTTTCTCTATGCTTTAACAGCAAATTAAACCCTCGAGCCCACTCTAATGCGTGAATCGTGGTCAGTCCAACACTAACAGCTTTGTCTGCAGCGGCCTTTAACGCCTTAATACATGTCACATCGCTATCTAAAACGTCTAACAGGTGATGTGCTGAGAAAACTGCGGGATCTCGAAGAACCCCTGTTGGTTCATCAGTAACGGGATCCCTATCTACACCCTTTGCATTCTTTGGAAAGTTTAAGTATTCTAGTGTCTTCGTGTTAACGGTACAGGAGTGGCCTTCTACATTTGTAATAACAATGTAATGTTCAGGCGCAACCTTATCAAGCTCCCACCTTGTTGGAAACCTCCTCTCACGAATTCTGCTCTCGTCAAGACGATATCCCCGAATAAGCTCACCCTTAGGAATTTTTTCCTTGAACGCGGATATTTTGTCCAATATTTCATTAATTGAACGAACTTCCCATAGATCAATCCCACGGATTAGCCCGAGCCCAGTAAGCAAAAAGTGTACATGAGTATCAATGAACCCCGGCAACACGACCTTTCCCTCAAGGTTAACAACTTTGGTTCCCTTGCCTACAAACTGTTTAACTTTACTCTCTGAACCAACTGAAATAATCCTCTCACCTTTGATAGCAATAGCACTAGCCATAGTATCGTTTTCATCCATAGTTATAACTTTTGCATTAACAAAAACTAGATCGGCTATTTCCATACGCGAAATTCTCCTATTTAGACATTTCCATTATCTTATCTGATTATTTAAATCTTATTGCAAGCCACGCGGCGCGATGATAATACAGCACATATTTTGTGATCTTGTTGGCTTTACATTTATTGAAACCAAAAGTTTATATGAGCGATTCATATATTCTTTTTATGTATGGTTGAAAATGTAAAAGTTTTCTTTGCAACAGACGTGCATGGAAGTGAACGCGTATGGGCGAAATGGCTTGCTATTCCAAAACAGCACAAAGTTGACGTGTTAATTTTAGCAGGAGACCTCACAGGCAAGGTTATTGTACCAATCGTGAAAAGAGGAAATAATGAGTATACATGTAAAGTATTTGGTCAGCATTGGAAAGCATCCAGTGAGCCAGAAGTTGAAACGTTAAAAGAAAAAATCTTATTTAGCGGTTACTATCCATTTGTCTGTACTCCTTCAGAGTTAGAGGAGCTAAAAAATGACAAAAAGAAGGTTGATGCACTTTTTGAAAAAATAATGGAGGAGAACATGGCTAGATGGATGAAATTTGTGGAAGAGAAAGTTCCAAAAGATGTTAAAGTTATTGTAATGCCAGGCAATGACGATTCCTTTGTAGTGGATAAACCGATAAAAGAATGTGAACGTGTCATATATCCTCTTGGAAAACCCATTCCGTTTGTTTACGACTACGAAATGATAAGCTTAGACTATGTTAATCCAACACCGTGGGACTCGCCTCGTGAATGTTCTGAAGATGAGCTTTGGAAGAAATTAAAGAAAATTGCAGACATGGTTACTGTCTCTTGGGATAAGGTTATCTGTAATATTCACTGTCCTCCATATGGAACAAAGATCGACTTGGCGCCTGAACTTGACAGAAACCTCAAAGTTAAAGTTGATGCTTCAGGGCAAAAAGTAACGCATGTGGGCAGTACATCAGTATTCCGTTTCATCAAAGAATACCAGCCTTACCTCGGACTGCATGGGCACATTCATGAGTCTCCAGGGTTTGAGAATATTGGAAAAACGCTTTGCTTTAACCCCGGCTCAGAGTACGGCGAAGGAATACTTAAGGGAGCAATATTCGTGTTCACAAGAAACGGACTTGATACGTGGTATCCGATTTCTGGATGATAGAGTTAGGCTAATGTCTGCCGACTACTTCTTTTTGACACCGTCACAATTGCTGTATAGTGATCAGAAGTTGCGCCTGGTTTCTTTATGACATGTATTCCTTGATAGTCTACATGATAGACCCTAAAACGGAATTTTTTAGGGTCTTCTCCATGCTCAGCTATTTCTTTACCCAGCATATCGATGAATTTTTGCGTCATCACCTTTAGTCGTTTATCTCTTTCTTTAGATTCTGCACGCGAATCAATAAAAGTTTTGGTTCTCTTTTTCACATATCCTTGCATCATTAGGAAGAAGATAGCCAATGTAAACATAAGGAACATGACGGGAAAAGTGAACAATGCGCGTGCGATGCCTAATTTGTCGAATATCATGGGTTGCAGTCGTATTAGGAAAGAAAGGCCAACTATAAGTATAAAGTATTGGAGGCATACCATTTGAATAATGCTGGTGATTTTAATCACTAAACTGAACCGCTTTTGGTTGCCAAATTTTATAACACTGGCTGCTTTTTGCAGATCTTTTTTGATGTATCTCAATTCTTCTCTACAACCTTTAAGATTGCTTAATTCTTTTATAAGTTTAAATTGAGCATGAAGGTGTCCCTTCCTTACCGAATCAAAACACTCTATTAAAAGCACTATTTTCTCTATGTGTTTTTCATGTTCCTTTTTCGCCCTCCTACGTATTTTCAACGGCTGACTCATCCTTTTTTAAAGGAAAAAAGGAACTGGGAAGTTTTATGCTGGTGGAATTTCTTGATAGAGCTTGTCCATATCTATGCCTTTAGATTTGCGATAGTTGTAGAAGAAGCTCCATAAGACAACGCTGAAAGTTATCCAAAATACTTGAACCATTGTTGATTCAAATGAAGCAACTTCCCTCCCGATGTTGACAATATTATTTACGAAGAGCCAGGTACTAGTAACTGTCCCAAACAACCCTATGATTGTCAGTAATGGGATGCCCGCAATCCTGTACGGATAACCTCTTTCGTATAGATCAGGGAATTTATATGGCATTATCAAAGCCGCCCATCCCATGAACATGTACCTTAACGCACAAGACGCATAAGTGTTCCAAGCTGCGACGTATGGAAGATATACGTATACTGGAAGCCACAGCAATCCATATATAACAGTCAAAGCGATTGCCCAATGAGGTGTACGCCATCTGTCATTAACCCTTGCGAATATTGACGGAAAAACTCTATCAAAAGACAGAGCAAATATAACCCTGGAACATACGATGAAGCACGCTAGAGCGCCAGATGGCAAGTTTAGTCCTGTAAAGAAATGAATAATGAATGCCAATGCTGGATTTCCAGAAATTGATCCAGTGAAAAATGTTGTCATGGGAAAAACTTCAGGGTTGATTTTGTAATTAGCACTGTATCCTTCAATTAAATTGTACACGTACATTGGATAATGTTCCCCAAATGCCATCATCATACAACTCGCGGTGAGCATGTACCAAATTGTGGCTATCACTAAAACTATCGCCATGGCTGTTGGATATGTTTTTGAAGGCTCCTTGATTTCACCTGCTACTTGATTTGCGAGTTCCATGCCCCACCATGCATAGCATGCTGGCAGAACACCTGCCAGCGTTATACTCCAATCCCATTTACCTGGCCAGCCCCACATATTGGGATCGCCCGTGGACTTTTCAACATAGTTGCGCCATCCATTTGCAATAGCGACGTCTTCTATTTCCTTCCATGCTCCGGCTCCGTAGGCTCTATCCCACGCTGCCGCTGTTGCCGCCTGCCCTTGTAATGCATACCACACTAAACTCGCCGTGCCTAATACGACACCCACCAGCATGCCAGCGAACATGATGTTCAGAACCCATCCTGAAATCCTCATACCTACTATACAGAGTAAGGCGAATACGATAAGGCTTATGATAGAAACTGCTAGAAGTACGTTTGTGCCAAATGTCGCTATTGGTTGCATAAGTGCAACAAGGCTGGTGTTGCCTGTCATTTTTCCGTACATTACACATGCCTGCCCAAAACATTGTACTATTCCCGGGGCAGTCGCAGTAGCGACCCAAGCCCAATTTTGCCATTGTATAAGTGTCCCAATGTATGAGATGGTGGGATTTACTATCCTTGCAACAGCCACATAATCGGACGCCGATCTAGGCATTGCTTGAGTAAGGAAGATGGCTATGAATAGTGGCCATATCATGATAAAGCCTGCGAGGCCGTAGGCTATAGGCATATTTAAGCCCGGAAACCAGTATACGTCCATGCTAGGGTAATATGTGATACCTTGTGTAAGGTATCCAAAGGATATGGCAGCCGTCGTTACCACTCCCGCCGTCCGCACAAGTCCGGTTGCCTTCCGGACGAATATTACTTCTCCCTCTGCCATGTTTATCTCTCCGGTTATTTTTATGTATACGAAACGTTTAAATATTTTTCGTCTACTCATTTTAGAAACGCGAGTTTAATTTTTTCTTACTATGCAACTGTTCTCACGTTTTTACTTATTGTGCTTAGCGAAAACGAGGCAAGTGAAGAAATTGTAACGAATATTGAGCGACTTAAGGCTAGTTAAAAACCGCGAGTTAAAAAACCTTAGTTAGTGGAGTCGCTTTTATATATTTCTTCTATACCATAGACTTCTTCAACGTCTCGATACCACTTTTTGCTCGTTCCAACTTTTGCACGAAGTTTCCAGCTTAAAGATTTTGGCTTGCTTTCAATAGCTTCCAGGAGTTTGTCAATTTTTGCGCGAATATCTTTTTGATCACTTTCTTTCAGAATACTGTATTTAGGAAGGGAGTCTTTGAACTTGTTAAGGTTAGTTGAAACCGTGTAATAGAATCCCCAATCTTTGGATAGAATATCTGCTATGTAGTCGCTATTTATAGTTTCTTTATCCCCTTTCCCTACATCATGTCCCATAAATAAAATGATGGCGTCCTTAAAATCCTTATCCTCAATTCTGACAATTTGCATTTTCTCCAATAAGAGCTCAGCTAATGGGATAGTTGGGAAATCAACCTCCAACCGCCCCTTGAAGTCGATAGTGTGGCACATGACAAGTTTATCGAAGAAAACATCAGCCACCAGATTATTTTTTGGATTTTTAAAAATAAATCTATCCATGTAAACTGCAGCAATCATAGCTGTTCGATTATTCTGAAGATATCCCGATTCCTCCAGCACTTTCATTACTTCCTTCCTTTGCTTACTGTAAGCTACAAAATCTAGGTCTGATATTCTTCTTCCTAAAGCGTTATGAAGATAACACAGTTCTTTGCTATGAATCCTGTAGGCTGTTGCCCCCATAACCCTTAAAACAACTCCTTTATCATTAGCTTCCTCAACTAATCTAGTTGCTTCTTCCATGAAAACTTCCGGCTGTATCTTTAAATGTTCAGATGCAGACATATTTTAATTCACCATCATAGTAGCATTGAACATACTTTACAACGTATACACGCTTATTTTACATTATTGGAAATTCTTTTTTATAAAATTTTTGCCCGAATACCAAAAATAAAGATCGGTGATCCAGACGGGAGAAGGCACTATTATCCCAAAGGAAGTTCGCCTGAATAGGCAGGTTTATCGCGCGCGGAAAGATATTAAGATTTGAAGTGAAGTTGATAGGTTTTGGCTCAAAATCCGTAGCTTCTCTGATTGTCCAGATGAGGTTGTAGCAGATGATTTTTGACCAGATTGCTGTTTTTATGGTTTGGACTGTTCTGTTTCTTATTATGTCTCCTACGATGCTTTTGAGCCGAGCGCCATCCAGCTTCAACGCGTTGATGTAGCTTGTAGAAGCGGTTGAATATGCGTGGGTGCTCCCTGAATAGGGTCACCATGCTCTTCCATATCCAGCAGCCTTTAGCCTTCATTAGGGTGTTCTTTTTCGGTTTTATGTATGGTGTGCCTCCCTTTTCGGCGACTAGCCAGCAGTTTCTTCGGGAAAAGTAGCCTGGATCGCCACAAAGCATTCGATATCATCCAAGGGTGTGAGGAGATCTGGCAGGTGTTTGCATTCGTGCTCAGTTCACTTTGTTGCATCGAAAGCCTCAACAGTTCCTGTTTCAAGGTTGAATAAGCCGTGGATTTTGGTGTATTCCCTTCTGCCATCCAGGCTGGCTGAAGGCCATGCACAGTCTCGCTTTGACTGACGCATTCCAGTGGCATCTGCGCCCACCTTCCTGGGAGGCTTAAGCATTTCAAGGATCCGCCTGTTCAGCTTTCCCATATACTCTTCAGAAAGCCTCTTCCTAGTTCTGTATAGGGCTGTTCTGTGGGGAGCATGCTCCAAACCCAGCATGTGCAGGCGTGCATGCGCGCGCGCATGAATTACCAGGGTTCCTAGATAACAAACCCAGGATTTGTCCAATAGCTTTAGCTAGCATCTATCCATATATGATGGCCATGTGTCTTGGAGTAAGTGCGGTTGATATGGGTATCGCTAAAAGCGGAAAAGATGGTTATGTCATATGTCCAGCTTGGGGCCCACCCACTTGCGAAGCTTTAGTCATTTTCAGGCTGCATCCAGATCCCGTTGAAAAAGGCGGTCTTGACGCGTGGTACGAGCTACTCGCCAGAAGAGGACATGTTGCCGTTCCCTCGCATATCTTTGAAAGATTCGCATCGGATGAAACTAAGGAGAAACGGAGGAAACAAATAGAAGAATGGAAGAAAGCGTGGCTCTCCAGCTGAATGCTGGCGTTGTATAACCTGCAGCCACTGCGGTGTCCATAACGGTTTGATAAAGGTTAGGGTTACCTGTTGATTTAAGACCCCAAGCATTGAAAGCTTGTATGAATCCCTCAGGAGTCGCCGTTGCAAATAAAATGGTCATGCCAATGGTGGAAATAATGCGCGTGAAATTAACAAGAAAACACCAATTTAGCAACAAGCTAGCGCGCATTGACGTACTGGAAAGTACACGTGGTTTAAATATTCGAGGATATGGGAATTTCAAGCAGTTTCGTATTGAATGTCATTAAGCTTCCAGACTATGATGAAGCGACAGGAACTCCTGTAGTTATGGCATCTACTGAAGGTGGAGTTAACATTGAGAATATCGCCGCAAAAACCCCTAAAAATTGCTTCGCTACATCCAAACATTTTGAAAGGTCAGGGGAATATGGGATGAGGAGTCTGATTAAGCAGATAGGATTGATGGAGAAATGTTAACAGAGGTAAGTAGTATCCTTGAAGACTTTACCACATTTTCAGAGTTTGTGAATGCCGAAATTGTCGAAATCAATTCACTCGTTATAACGACGGACATACCAAAAAGTAAAAAAGTGCAAAATTTAAAAAACAAAGATTTTAGAATATTACGGCGTGTAAAATTTATTATTGATTTCTTTAATTACACTTTCAAATATTTCGAGGCTTTTGTCTAAAAGGTCTTTAGGTATTGTTAGGGGTGGCATTATTCTAATAGAAGAAATGCCTCCTGTTACCATCAATACTCCTCTTTTGAACATTCTTCCTATTAACTCTTTGCAAACATCTCCGATGGGCTCTTTTGTTTTTCTAGACTTTACTAGTTCCACGGCCATGTGCAACCCTTTCCCTCTGACATCTCCTATGATATTGTACCTTTCTTTTATTTCCGTCAACCTTTTAATCGCGTATTCTCCGAGTTGCCCTGCTCTGTCCATTAGTTTCTCTTCATAGAGAACATCAAGGTAAGCTTGCGCAGCCACACACGCTATTGGATTTCCACCTGTAGTTGTGCAGTGTGCCCCGGGTGGTAAATCAAGGACTTCGCTCCGAGCAGCTGCAATGCTGAGAGGTATACCTCCCGCTATTCCTTTTCCCAGAGTAATAATGTCCGGAATTACGCCCCAATGCTCTATGGCCAAGAATTTCCCCGTACGTCCAGCACCAACTTGAATTTCGTCGTCTATCATTAACAAATTGTATTTGTCGGCAAGCTTCTTTAGTTTCGGAAAGAATTCAGGCGGGGGTATTATGCATCCATTTTCGCCCTGTATAGGTTCAAAAAAGAACCCAACTGTTTCCTCATAGGGTAGCCACTTCTTTAAGACCCATTCCTCAATAAAATCTATGCACCAAACATTACAGTCGGGATATGTAAGCTTAAACGGGCATCTATAGCAGTAAGCATATGGGACTAGGATAACTCCAGGCATGAGAGGGTGAAAATAACGCCTTTGCACAGGTGATGTTGACGAGAAAGCCATAGTAGCATGTGTCCTGCCATGAAACGCTCCCATAAAACCAATAAAATAATGTTTCTTTGTATAATGCTTAGCAATTTTGACAGCAGCCTCATTAGCCTCCGTGCCCCCGCTTGCAAAGAAATATTTACATTTCACCGGCAAAATTTTATTTAACCTTTCACCCAGTTCAACAGGTTCTGGATAATAAAAATCCGTGTAGGAGTAGTGCATAAAACTCTTAACCTTGCTGGCCACAGCCTCAACGATTTTAGGATGACATTGGCCAAGATTTAGAACACCTAACCCAGAGTTTAAGTCTATGTACTCGTTTCCGTCAACATCACGCACTATAGAACCTTCTCCACCTGCTACAACCAATGGATAATAGAAGGGCCTGTTGTATGGAGCAAGCGTTTCTCTATCACGCTTGATTATTTCTAAGGCCTTAGGTCCTGGAGGTGCAACTTTGATTTTTGGGGTCTCTTTATACATATTATCACCGCACGAATAGTTGCGGTGTTTAAATAAAAGTTTTTCGTTAAGTAAACTTCCAGACTCAGGTGTGCGTTGTCGCACATTCCTAATCAAAATTATGCTAAAGTGTGATTATTATAAATGCCCGCACTCAAGCTTATTTCACTTATGCGAACCGGTAATAGCTACTCACGTTTTTCGACATCCTCTCGATCTTCTTTTGTTTCCATCAAGCGCACATAATAGCGAAAGTTTTTGCGGCGATTTAATACAATCCACTTATAATGTGAAGTTTATTGGTATTACATTTAAAAGTCGCAAAACTTATAAATTTTGCAAAGAATAACTCCCTAAAAAGGTGAGTTATCATGAAGAAAGCAGATGAAATTATTGCTAAAGGTAACAAGCATCTAATAACAAGCATGGTAAGTAAAATAGAACCAGTTGTGGTTAGCGAGGCAAGCGGCGCCTTAATCAAAGATGTCACCGGAAAAGAGTATATAGACTGCTTTTCTGGGATATCTGTAGTTAACGCGGGTCATTGTCATCCCGAAGTTGTTGAGGCCGCAATTAATCAAGCCAAAAAACTTGTGCATGCATGCACCTATGTATATTACATTCCAACAGTCATAGAATTAGCTGAGAAGCTGGCCGAAATCACCCCGCCCCGTCTGCAAAAAACATTTTTCGGTAATAGCGGAGCCGAAGCCATCGAATGTGCCTTAAAACTCGCAAGAAAATTCACCAAAAAATATGAATTCATTGCCTTAATGTGCTCGTTTCACGGTCGATCAATTGGAACTCTCAGCGTTACCGGCCAAGCTGGACGTAAAAAATATGACATGGGCCCATATCTTTCTGGAGTAGCCTTCGCACCTCCTCCATACTGCTATCGCTGCTTTTTCGAAAAAACTTATCCGGAATGTGATCTACTTTGTGCCAGATCCATCCGCAACATTATAGATTTTTGTACGAGCAAGGGAATTGCAGCCTTCATAGCTGAACCAGTTATGGGTGAGGGAGGCATAATCGTTCCACCTCCAGAATACTTCAAGGCGGTGAAAGAAATATTAGATGAATATGGAATACTTTTCATAGCTGACGAAGTGCAAAGCGGTTTCGGTCGAACGGGCAAACTTTTTGCAGTAGAACATTACGGTGTTGAACCAGATATCATGGCTTTAGCGAAGGGAATAGCCGATGGCTTCCCCATAAGCGCATGCATAACCAGGGAAGATATAGGTAATTCCTTTGAGCCCGGAGATCATCTATCAACATTTGGAGGAAACCCAGTTTCTGCAGCAGCAGCGCTCGCAAATATAAAGATAATGTTAAGGGACAAACTCCCAGAGCAAGCAGCCAAAAAAGGAGAGTATTTAATGAAAAAATTGAACGAAATGAAAGAAAAATACCCAATTATCGGAGACGTCAGAGGAAAAGGCCTAATGATAGGTATAGAACTAGTAAAGGATAGGGTAAAGAAAATCCCCGCTGTAGATGAAACACGAAAAATAAGAGATGTTTGCAGAGAAAAGGGCTTACTTATCGGCTCAGGCGGAGTTAAAGGATGTGTTCTTAGGCTACAACCGCCATTAGTCATTGAAAAATCGCAAATAGATAAGGCGCTAAATATTTTAGAGACTGCAATAAAAGAGGTATAACCTTCAAAATGGGGGCAAAGTTATGGCAATTCTTGAAGAGCCCATAAAAGAAATTTTAATGGTCAAAAACTATATTGGCGGCGAATGGGTTGAATCTAAAGGAGAACTTATAGACGTTGTAAATCCGGCTACATGCAAAGTTATTGCCAAAGTCCCAATATCTACAAAAGATGAGTTAGACGAAGCTGTAAAAGCTGCCAAAAAAGCTTTCCCGGAGTGGAGGAAGACCCCTCCGCTTGCAAGGGCAAGATGCCTATTCAGACTTAAACAATTAATGGAAGAACGTTTTGAGGAGCTCAGTAGAATTCAAACAATGGAACATGGAAAAACTATAGACGAATCAAGAGGTGAAACGCGCCGCGGAATCGAGAATGTTGAAGTTGCAACTGGAATACCCTCATTAATGATGGGATATAATCTTGAGGATGTCGCATTCGGCATAGACGAGTATGTTATAAGGCAACCACTGGGAGTTTTCGGAATAATAGGTCCCTTTAACTTTCCGTTCATGGTTCCACTCTGGTTCGCACCCTACGCTGTGGCAACCGGCAACTGCATAATAATAAAACCATCAAGTGAAGATCCTATAAGCCAAATGAAAGTCGCTGAGATGGTTGAAGAGGCCGGTTTCCCACCAGGCGTGTGGAACGTTGTCAATGGTGGAAGAACTGTAGTATCAGCCATGCTTGAGCATCCAGACATCGTTGGAATATGTTTTGTAGGATCCACTCCAGTGGCAAGAGACGTTATATACAAAAAATGCGGTGAAACCGGCAAGAGAGTCATAGCCCAAGGTGGTGCAAAGAACTTCTTACTGGTGATGCCAGACGCCGACTTGGAAAGGACCATTGCTGCTTGTATGACATCCTTCTACGGTAACACTGGACAACGGTGCCTATCAGGTGCTAACTTGGTCATTGTTGGTGAAGGCCTCGGCGAGCACGAATACAATCAATTCTACAAGAAAGTTGTTAACGCGTTCGTCGACGCAGCATCAAAAATTAGAGTGGGATACGGACTTGATGAAACAGTTCAGATGGGTCCTCTTCGAGACAAAGAGAAAAAAGAAAGAGTTACACGGTTCATAGAGACTGGGATAAAAGAAGGTGCAAAACTGACATTAGACGGTAGAAAAGTAAAGCTTGTAGGAGAATGGCCCCGCGACTGCTTCCTTAACCCAACAGTTTTTGAGGATGTTACCCCAGATATGACAATTGGCAGGGAAGAGATTTTTGGTCCGGTGGCGAGCATTATGAGAGCAAGAAGCCTTGATGAGGCAATCGAGATGATTCACGGTAATTCCTATGGTAATGCGGCTTCCATATTTACTTCCAGCGGAAAATGGGCGCGGGATTTCCGGTACAGGGTTCAATGTGGAAACATAGGCATAAATATAGGAATAGTCGCTCCCATGGCTTTCTTCCCGTTCAGTGGAATGAAACAGTCCTTCTTTGGAATATTGCACGGCCAAGGTCAAGAAGCAATCCGTTTCTTCACTGAAAGCAAGGTTGTCATTGAGAGGTGGTTCTAATGCTGTTAAACACGGCATCAGCTGTTATCAGCTTTCTTACCAAATTAGAAGAAGAAACCGCAAAATTTTATGCTGATTTAGCTCAGAAATATCCCGAAGGCAAAGAAACGTTCACGTTTTTCTCCAGGGATAACCAAAAAAACAAAAACATGCTGGAGAGAGCATATTACGGAGTTATCACTGATGCCCTTGAAGCTTGCTTCTCTTTTAAAGAGGGGTTAAATCCTGAAGCCTATAAAGTCGAAACTAAAATAGCAGAGGAAGCCAGCTATCTTGACGCTTTAAATATAGCCTTAAAAATGGAGGAAAACATCCATAAAGCATACACGGATGCCGCATCCCTTTCAGAAGCCCTGATGGCTGACGTTCCACAAACCCTTATAAAAATAGCAAATAAAAGGAATGAGCGCATATCTAAATTAAAAACACTCATAAAAGGCTAATGTTTGATATCTATATGCTTTTCTGAACGCTGCTTCCTATCCTATGTTTTGCTTTCTTTAGGGAATAAGAGCTAAGGATCCAATTAACAAATGGTACTCCAAGTATCCCTCGTTTAGCCTTATTTCTTCTAGCTTCTTCTCTACGTTTCTTATGTTTCGATGCTTCTTTCGGGATTATAAATTTGCGGAGGGCCATTTCGTTTTCGCTCCATGGTCTCCACTTCTAACCATTAACCGTCTCGTATGCGTCCTATTGCAAGAATTAATTAGCCGGTTAATCTACACAGCCAACTTTACATGCTCATGCTTTAAAGCCTCATAGTTTAGGGCATCGTGGGTTGAGGCCATAGACATTCAATTTCTGCTAATTGTCCGCAAGGAAGCTCGTTAACCTCTTCTACTTGGCAACCAATGCACGCACATTATTGGCAAGCGCACAGCGGAAAATTTAAATTCTATTGTATGCGTTAAAAGAATAATAAAACTTAGAAGTGGTCATATGAATCTTAAGAGGTCTAAAAAGCTCTATGAGAAAGCTGTACGAGTAATCCCTGGAGGTGCATCCTCAAATCTTCGTGTATACCCTATCTATTCCCCCCACCCGATCTTCATAGATAGGGGAAAAGGATCTAAAGTTTATGATGTTGATGGAAATGAATATATAGATTACCTTTGTGCCTTTGGTGCGATAATTCTTGGACATTGTCATCCAACTGTGACAGATGCTGTTAAGGCACAAATTGATAAAGGTACAATGTTTGGCACGGTTCATGAACTTGAGGCTTTAGTTGCTGAGCAAATAAGAAAAATGGTTTCTAATGTTGAAATGGTCCGTTTTTGTAATTCTGGAACTGAGGCTACGATGACGGCTTTGAGGATTGCACGAGGTTTTACTGGTAAAGATAAGATCATAAAATTTGAAGGGCATTATCATGGGCATCATGATTATGCCTGTATCAGTAATACGCCTTCTCCCTCTGACTGTGGAAGTAGGCTCGCTCCCAATAAAATTCGTTCCACTCCTGGAGTCCCCGAAGCTGTTCTGCAAACTGTAATAGTGTTGCCGTGGAATGACTTAAGCGTTGTTGAGAAGGTAGTTAGAAGATATGGAAATGAAATTGCCGGAATAATTACGGAACCCATGATGGGCAATGGCGGCATGATCTTTCCAGAGGAAGGTTATTTAAAGGGACTGCGGGAAATCGCGGACGAAAATGATATCATATTGATTTTTGATGAAGTGTGGTCTGGCTTTCGTATTGCAAGAGGCGGTGCGTCGGAATATTTTGGCGTAAAACCTGATCTTCATACCTTTGCGAAATCTATGGCGAATGGATATCCTATTGCAGCAATCGGCGGTAAAAAGGAGATCATGAGCAATGTCGGCCCAGGTAAAATTTTCCATGCAGGCACATATAATGCTAATCCACTCTGTCTGGCCGCCGCACTTGCGACTCTAAAAGAATTGGATGATCCTGGAAAATACCGGGAGTTTTATAAACTCGGAAATCGATTAGTTGAAGGACTTCGAGAAACAGCTGAAAGTGCAGGTCATGAGATTTACATACCCGGGTTTGCCGGTTTCTACAATCTGTACTTTACAAGTAAAAAGGGATTTAAAGAATGGAGAGAAATCGATCTTTACGTTGACAAAGCAAAGTACGAAAAATGGGTATGGCAAATGTACAAGCATGGCATCTATCATGCCACCCCTGATACATATGAACGAGTCAATCTTACAATGGCACACACGGAAGAAGACATAGATAAAACCATTCAAGCGGCTGAGGAAGCTTTCAAGGCCATAAGATAAAACAAGTGGGCGTTTAGGTGAAGAATCATGTCATCAAAAATAGGTGTTACTGCTGTAGCTAGCGCTTATGAGGCTGGAGCTGACGAAGTAGAAAGTTGGATGGATTTGGCAGTTGGGGGTCTTAAAAAGAAAGGTGCTGAAGTTATCGATGCTAAACCAGTATTAACTGACCAATCAAGCCTGAGAAAGGTGTTTGACCAGCTGGAAAATAAGGATCTCCAGCTTTTAGTAATAATTAACGGCACATGGGCAGCTGATTCCTTGCAATTTGAACTTATAAGGAAGATTGCTAAGCCTGTCATCTTATGGGCTTTGCCATATCCAAAGACGTATTCTTTGGCTAGCGTTCTTCATATCGGCAGTATTCTTAAAGAGGAAGGCATTTATTTTAAGTATGTCTACGGCTCTCCTGATGATGAACAAGCCTTAAGTCAAATAATCAAGACTGCTGAAGTGGCAGGGCTAGCTAACCTATGGAAGAGGATGCGAGTTGGTAGAGTCGGTCGAAGATTCACTTGGAGAACAATGGGCCCAACTGACACTACCTATGACGAACTGGATCTGGAGCTATCTTCGGGTCCGAGCGCAATACATATAGATATAGACGAACTGTTCTCAATCACATTTAAGATCAATGATGAAAAAGCTAAGGATCTCATAAATCAGATGAAGCAGAATGGTAAGCTTGGCATAGTAGAGGTGAAGGAAAAGGCCTTAATTGAAGCCGCCAAAGTGTACTTTGCCATAAAAGAACTGATAAAAAAGTATAGCCTTGATGCTTTAACAGTCGAATGTTACCCCAAATACAGCGGTTTAGACAACCTAGCTTCCGCATGGCTTGCTGAGGAGGGGGTAGCAGCCATTTGCGAAGGAGATTTAAGTCATACAGCATTATGGCTTATTCTTCAAAAATTGACCAAGGGCCCGGTTTGTCTGTTGGAACCAGTGCAGATTGTTAATGAGGAAAATGCAATTATTTTGAGGCACGAAGGGAGCGGGCCCCCCACGCTATCGGAATCTATCTCACAAATCCGCCTGAAGCCAGTCAGTGAGGAGAAAGGCGTTATAATTTTTTCTGCAGTGAAACCTGGAACAGTGACACTAGCAACACTCTGGGGAAAACCAAGAAGATACAGAATGTGGATTTCTAAAGCGCAAACCATTAAACTTTCCGAAGAGGACATTGATAAATACGGGGGAGGCTGTGTCGCTAAAATAAAATTCAACTATAATGCTCAAGAATTAATAGGTAGCATGATAAACCAAGGCGTCGACCATCATATGCTACTAGCTTTTGGCGACGTAACAGAGGAACTGACAGAATTTTGCAAGATGGTTAAGATTAAGCCAATCAATTTTGAAGAGAAGTTGGCCAAAAATAAAGAGTAACTTTTTGATCGTTTTTAATATTTATATCTTTCCCTCTAACATAAGTAAGAACATTCAATTTTTCTCTCAACCAGAATGTGAATGTAACTATGAAAGAGCTAAGTTCTTTCGAAGAGTTCTATTAGGCTCTCGTAAAGTTTGATATATTTTGTGTACAGTTCTTCGTATACTTTGAAGTTCTTTTGATCTGGTTCGAACCTTTCTCTTATAGCCACCATGCCCATGACAGCGTTCTCAAGGTTATTGAAGAAACCTACCGCCTTGCCAGCTAAAATTGCGGCTCCCAAGCATGCAGCGTCTTCGTCATGTAATGTTGTGATGACAGGTCGTTTAGTTAGGTCTGCGATTATTTGGTTCCAGATTTTGCTTCTAGCTCCTCCTCCAAGAGCCCTAATTTCAGTAACTTTAATTCCTATATCTTCAAGTACGTCTATGTTTCTTTGGATAATGCATGCTATTGCTTCCATTATTGCCCTCGCGAAATGCGGTTTTTTATGTCTAAGTGTGAAACCGAAGAACACTCCTTTAGCTTTTGGATTTGCTTCTGGAGCCATAGCTCCTTGAAGATGGGGTAGCATAACGAGGCCCTCAGCACCGGGTGCTACTTGTGCTACTTCCTCATCTATTAGTTGATATGAGCTTATGTTTGCCAGATTTGCTACAGCAGCCTCCATTTCGCAAAATGAGTCCCTAAACCACCTAAGAGCCATTCCTCCAGTAGTAAATGTGTGAGCCATATAAGTATCAGGGATCGCGTGATAATGTATGGGTATTCTCCTTTTAGGGTCGAAGGTAGGTCTTTCCAATGTGGCACAAATTGCTAATGCCGCCCCAATATTTTCAGTAAATATTCCAGGTTTAATATTTCCAACACCTACTGTGCCACAGGCTTGATCAAGCGCACCAGTACACACCATCGTCTCGGTGGCTAATCCTAACTCCTGTGCTACTGAAGGAAGCAAATTTCCAATGTTCTCTCCCGGTTCCCCTATGTCTGGAAGTTGATCTGGCGTTATTCCTAGAAAATCCAGCATTTCATCCCACCATTTCTTTGCGACTATGTTCCAGTAACATGTGGAACAAAGCAGCGATCCTTCTGATATAAATGTTCCCGTCATTTTCCATATGAAATAATCCTCAACTAACAAATACTTGTATACCCGCCTAAAAACATCGGGTTCGTGGTTTTTAATCCATAAAATTTTTGAGGCGGGCCAAGTGGGAACAAGCTTAACCTGCCCAGTGATCCTATAGCTTTCTCCATCATCAAATTTCTTGTTTAAAGTTTCAGCTTCTTCTTCAGCTCTGCTATCAAGCCACACAATAGCCCTTCGTAATGGCTTCCCATTTTTGTCGATCGGCACTAAGGTTTCTCCTTGGGCTGAAATGCCCAAAGCCTTTACATTACTACGTTTAACCTTACTTATCGAGAGAACCTCTCTTATGCCATCTTTAAACGCATTCCACAAAGTTTCAATCTCTATTTCTACCTCCAACGCGGTTGGAGTAACTAATTCATACTCTCTAGTCGCACTTGCTATTGTAGTTCCCTTAAGATCAAACAACGTAACCTTCGTAGCCGTTGTACCAATGTCAATTCCGAGAATATAATCTTCTTTAACCATTCTTATCCCATAGAATAAAAACAGAAAGGCATTTAAATATAAATTTTTTTAACCAAACCTCTCTTTCAATGGAACAGGGGGGACAGACGCATAAAAACTAGTTTTGGTTTTAACCGAAGCCGAATGGTGAAGCATATAACCAGAAAAGCTACCACATGATTGTGAAAAATTTAGCTTCACTTGGCATATAGCCATTAGCATTAAAAACCAACAAAACCTTTCTGCAAAAAAGCAAACCTAAACGTTAAACCAACCTTAAAACAAGCCTTCAAAAATTTAAAAAGCCTTTTATTTAACGGTTTTGGCTTCATAATTAGACGATTTTTGAGTAGGCTTAAAGCCTTTTGGACTAATTTAGGGCTTACTCTTAAAGTGAAGCATTTCTTAATGGATTGCATACCAGACCACTCTCAAATATTCCTATTGTTAGCCATAATTCTATCCATCTCTTTCTAATCTAATAAGGAAACAATAAACTATATACAAATGCCGTAAGTAAAACTAATTTTATAAGAGTTTCTCTTTCCATCAGCTCCCACTTCCTATTATGGAAAAGTGTTTAAGTGGCTGACCGCTCCGGACCGGCCAACTCCAAAATCTACGAAGCATTGTAGAAAATAGCGCCAAAAGGAGACGTGGAAAGGCTTATCCAAGAAACATTGAATAGCAAATCAAAACATGGCCATTTCTAATCAAGGAAGGGACATACCGATTAAGTTACCAACTTGCATGTTTCTATAACGATCAAGATAGTGCCTTTAAAGACTTTAGCGATACGCGCTTTAGCTCTTCAGGCTGTAAGTTAGGTAAAAAAAGAACGATCAAATGTTCCGTTTGAAGAAGTAGAGCTATAATCAAAACCTTTCATAGTTTAATGTACAAAGGACAAAATCCCTCCTAAAGAAGAGAAAAATGGTTTCCAAAATTAACGCAAATTTTTTTCTGCAAAGGCATAGAGTATTGTATTTTGGAGATTAATAGCAGGAGACAGGAAGGCACAGCGTATCCTATCCAGTTTTCCAGAGGATAATCTGTACCAAGTAATAAGACAGCAAGTACTGACTATATACTGGATAAGTTGCAAAAATAAAGGTTTAGCGAAAATCCTAAAACCTCCTTATCTTTATTGCAGAGAAGTTTCATGAGTCCAGAAGCAAGCATTTCCAGCTATAATAAAAAAGGCACCTCAATATTAACTGTTCTTAAATTTGCTACTTAAGCGCAAACGGCCAAAGAATAACGTTGCTGGTGACAATAAACCCATCATAGTGGCTAAAAATGGCTTGAATAATCATGAAATTATTCCGAGGACATTACTTTACTTTCTGGCTTATCAAAAACTACTTGATAATGGTTAAGGTTTGACTTTAATGTTAAGAGGTCACGATTAACGATCCTAAGTTAGAGTGTTTGTGTGCCAATAAGGGTTTGAGAAAAATTTATTATTTTGTATAACACAAATGTAAAAAGGGTGAATATGCCAAGATGACTGAGTTAATATTTATGCTGACTCATCATGATGTAACAGTACCAAATGCTATTGAGGTTTTCGAGGAAGTCAAAGATACTGGATTAAAGTTTATTGGTTGCAAGGACATCGGGTTGCCTATCGAAAAGTTGCAAGAGCTTTTTAGTTGTATGAGGAAGGCGAATATGACTACCTTTTTTGAGATTGTAAGTTGTGATGAGAAAAAACACGTCGCTGGGGTTGAAAAGGCCATAAAGGTGGGGGCTGATTACCTTATAGGTGGCATGCCTAAATTTGCAAGGAAAACTCTAGAATTAATACAGAAAAAGAAAACTGATTTGAAATTTTTCCCTTACATCGGAAAAGTAGTCGGTCATCCTTGTATATTAGAAGGAAGTGTAGATGAAATTGTTAATAATGGAGTGGAGTTTGAGAAATTAGGGGTCGACGGAATAAATCTACTTTTATATCGTTACACCGGCAACATAAATCTACTATTAGAGAAAATAGTCGAAAATTTGAAAATTAATTTAATTGTCGCAGGAAGTATAGATAACTACGAAAAAATAGATCAACTAAAAAGAAAAAACGTTTGGGCGTTCACGATCGGAGGGGCAATTTTTGATAGGAAATTTCCTGGGAAAAGCTTAAAAGACCAGATAATTAACATTCTAAATAGATTATAGTTTTTAGAATAGAATGATGATGAGGTTGCAGTAAGATATAAAGTGCATAAATTTATTTTATTTATTTTATTTAATTGAAAAGATGCGGATGATTTAGCGAAACCTTTAAGAACTAATTTAAAACAGAGTATTCCGGGAGATATAAACATTGTGGATTTTCTTCATCTGGCTACCTCGGCGCAAAATTTAATAATAAGCTAAAATTTTTAAAAGAAGCCAAAAATAATGGACAAAAGACAAAAGTGGTGATGAAAGTATAATGGCCAAAAAACAGGTTGTTAAGGTGGCAGCTATTCAACTCGATGTTGTTTATGGCGATGTTAAAGCATGTGTTTCTAAGGTGCGTGATTGGATAGATAAAGCCGCCGAAAAAGATGTTGATATAGCCTTATTCCCCGAGCTAATACTTTCTGGAGCCTATTACGGACTCTGCTCCAAATCCTTGGCTTACAAAGTAGCCGAAACAATACATGGCCCGTCAACGGAAGTAATTAGTAAAAAGGCAAGAAAGCGCAAAATAAATGTTATCGTAGGGATTGCTGAAAAAGGCAGACTCAGTGTCATTTACGACTCAGCAGTCTTGTTTAATCGAGACGGTGATATCAGCGGAGTATACAGAAAGACACATTTATACCCTCCAACCGAATATGTTTTCGCGCCTGGGTACGCATTGCCAGTGTTTCAAACAGATTTTGGAAAGATAGGAATTCTAATATGCTATGATCTAGAATTTCCCGAACCAGCCAGAGTCCTTGTTCTTCAAGGAGCACAAATCATTTTCGCCCTTGTGGCTAACTGGCCTGAAAGTGTTCCAAACCCTCCATCTCGTATATTTGAAACCTCCTTTGCGTCTCGGGCATTGGAGAACCGCGTCCCAATAGTCATAGCTAATCGAGTAGGATTTGATCCTGACCTGAAGAATTCTTTTAACGGATTAAGTCGCATAATTAACCACTTTGGCGAAGTATTGGCAGCCGCCAGTGCAGACAGGGAGGAAATGGTAACAGCAACGTTAGATTTGAGCAAGATAGAAGAAGACCGTGCCTCTGATGTTAACAACATATTCAGGGACAGAAGACCAAGTCTTTATGAACTTATATGCAAGCCAATTGACTAGGAAGCCTTTTTCTAGGTTTGTAAACTATTTTCCCGACTATAATCATCAACACTGCTATCCCTTAAACTCCATACAGTTTGGGAGGGAATCCGTCAGTAGCGCCCAGAAAACCTGCTGACTTATACGCCTCAATTGTTCCTTTAAATATACTCTTCAAAACTCATCTCAGTGCCATTTGTATTGTTGATTCTTAAAGCTCTTGCACATGTGCTGAGGCTATATTGCCCGGATAACGCGAATGATTAATTATGCGGCGATGGCCAGCTTTCGGATGCTATTCAGAATGTTCTCATAGGCATCTACGTGTTTTTACAGTCACCTCTACACCAGCATGAACAGTAAATAGCCTTGTGGACCCCTCGATAACGTATATCATTCTGTCCTTCAATAGTTAAAATCAGCTTGCCATTAATGCTTTGGCGGCAAGCGTTCGGTTCGAGGATGGTTGCTGCAAGGGGCCCTCAAGAACAGCTGTAAACATTTTTCACATTAACTTTTCGCGTCTCCACCGGGTCGCTTTAGTGGGCTGGACACCGCATTTTTTGGTGATGTTCATCATATGGTTACTTGCAGCTTCCATAAACATGAGTTGACAACAAGCCAGTGCGCCAAAGCTCTAATCTCTCCATAAAGTTGGATAGAGTTATACAATTCTGGAAACTTGTATGGAATTATCATCGCCGCCCAACTCATGAACATGTATCTGAGCGCTGCTGATGCATAGACATTCCAGGCTGCCACATATGGTAAGTAAACAGTTACTGGAACCCATAGCGAAGCACGCGCATGACAACTTTCAGTAAGTCATGTATACGCAAAAATTTAAATAAATTATGTTCCACAAAATCAATTGGGAAAGTTTATGGCTTCAATAGCGAAGATATTTGCCAGCCCGAGACGGTACATACAAGGCGCTGGCGTTCTCCGTATAACAGGAGAACAAATAAAGTTTTATGGGACAAAGCCTTTAATAATCGGTGGTACCAGGGGGTTGACAGCAGCAGCTGAGGCGGGATTATTTAAAAGCCTAGAACAAGCGAATATTAATTACGTGGTCGAAAAATTTGGAACACCGCCTTATGGTGAGGAATGCACTTGGAAAGAGATTAATAGATTGTCTCGAATTGCCACGGAAAAAGGATGCGATTTAGTAATGTCCGTCGGAGGGGGAAAAGTTATCGACACAGGAAAAGTAGTAGCTTATAAAATAGGTAAAGAATCGGTAACGATACCGACTTCAGCCGCCACAAACGCCGCTACAAGTGCTTTTTCACTTATATATACAGAAGATCATATTGTTGAGCAAGGGGTATTCTTTTTCAAGAATCCTGCTTTAGTAATTGTTGACTCAGCCGTCATAGCAAAGGCTCCTTTGAGATACCTTATTTCGGGCATGGGTGACGCGGCGGCTGCTAAGTTCGAGGGGGAAATGTGTTACAGAACTGGCGCAAAAAACTATGTAACCCAACCAGATAGAATCGGTTTCTCAACTTTTTTATCATTAAGTGTTTGTAAACTAGCATACGATAATTTAAGAGAATATGGAGAAGCTGCGATAGAGGCAGTAGCTAACAAAATTGTTACACCTGCTCTAGAGACAGTTATTGAATCTATAATTCTGTGGAGTGGGTTAGGATGGGAAAACACTGGATGTGCTGCTGCTCACTCGATTAATAATGGCCTGACTAGTTTGGTAGGTAAGATTCCAGAAGAAATAAGACCCATGCACGGAGAACTAGTTAATTTTGGAACTTGTTGCCAACTGATAATGGAAAACCGACCCCGGAGAGAGGTATTAGAGCATTATAAATGGAGCCATAAAATAGGATTACCATTAACGTTTGAAGGATTAGGCTTCTCCGAAAAGCTTTTCACAGATGAGGATTTGTGGGGTGCAGCAGAAAAGGCGTGTGCAAAAAATGAACCTATTCACAATATGTACTTTGAAGTTACGCCGGAGATAGTGTTTTACGCCATGAAAGCTGCAAATGAGCTCGGAAAAAAACTTAAGAGAAGCTTGATACATTAACGTTTAAACATACCTTTCTGGTATAAACAAATTTTAAGCAACTGCATCTGCTATGAATATATCCTCAAGCTCGTCCGTCCAAATCCTTTAGCATAGCCCCCAACAAGAACGAGAGGTATCTATTTTTAGGCAAGTTACTTTAAAATAAATTTTATAACCATTATTAAAGTTCTATGAGTATCGGGGGATGAAAACTTTGTATAGCTATGCTGTGAATTTATACAGATCAATTATTATAAGGGGTAAGGCATGTATCTAACTAAACAAGAGGAAAAAATGCTTGCTGGAGAGTGTGGCGCGGCTATTCAGCTGGCAATGGAGATACTGACTAAGATTGGAGATATTTATGAAGCAGAAGAAATGATAGAAATTGCAAGTGCTCACACTGTTATGACGCCTTACCGTGATATAATGGATGCTGGAGTTGAAATATGCGAAAAATTCGCTAAACTAGGAGCGAAATATTCTGTCCCAACAACTCTGGATCCGGCTGGAATGGATCTGCAGCGATGGCGAGAACTTAAAATTCCAGAGAGCTATGCAGAAAAACAGATGAGAATTGTAAGGGCCCAAGAAAAGCTGGGCGGAATTCCGGTATGGACTTGTGTACCATATTTACATGGCAATGTACCGATGCCAGGTCAACATTTAGGATGGTCGGAATCTTCAGCCGTGGTCTTCGCCAACTCCGTATTGGGAGCTAGAACAAATCGGCTGACTGCCGTGGTTGACATGGCCGCTGGGATAGCCGGCAGAGTGCCAAAGTTCGGGTTACATTTAGATGAAAACAGACAAGGGGAAATATTGGTTAAAATAAATGTTAAATCTAAATTTCTAACGGACGCTGACTACCCCATAATTGGCTATTTCATCGGGAAACATGTCGGCGATAAAATTCCTGTTCTCACAGGAATCCCTCGTAACGTCTCCACAGACCAGCTGAAAAACATGGGCGCCGCTATGGCTGCTTCTGGATCAGTGGCGCTGTATCACATAGCTGGTGTTACCCCTGAAGCAAAAACATTAACAAGAATTTTAAGAAAGGGGGTATGGGAAGATACTTTAGAGTTAGGAACAAAGGAGTTAAAACAAACTAAAGAGGAAATGTGCACAACCGGAGTCGGAGAAGTTGACTTCATTGCAGTAGGCTGCCCCCACTATTCCATCATGGAAATTAGAAAGCTAGCTGCACTACTAAAGGGAAAGAAAATTCACAAAGGAATCAAGTTTTGGATTTATACGACAAAATATGTGGAAATGCTTGCAAAAAGAGCTGGGTATTCCAGCATTATCGAAGCTGCTGGTGCACAGATTTTAACCGAAACCTGCATGCTGGTCTCTCCAATCGATATTTACGGATTCAAAACCCTGATGACTGATTCAGGGAAATGCGCACAATATGCGCCCACGCTGTGCAAAACTGAGGTGTTGTATGGAAGCATTGAAGATTGTGTTAAAACAGCGATCAAAGGCTCTTTGTATTAAGTCAAATTTCTGGTAGTGACTATGCAGAAAACCAGGATCACTATTAAAGGATATGGAGTGGTAAATGGTGTTGCTGAAGGACCAGCTCTCGTCAGCGAGCAGAATATCAGTCTTTGGGGCGGGTTAGATCCTCAAACAGGTTTGATAATTGATAAAAGGCTTAAAATATATGGACAGCAAGTGAGAGGCAGAGTTTTAGTTTTTCCGCAGGGAAAAGGCTCTACAACAGGAGCCATCGTATTGCTTGAAGCTGTTAGATGTGGAAACGCCCCTGCAGCCATCATCAATATTAGAACAGAACCCATCCTAGCCAGCGGAGCCTTAATGGCACAAATATTTTACAAAAAAGAGATACCAATAGTTGATAGACTTGAAAAAAACCCTTTAAAAGCTATACACACAAACGATCACGTAAAAGTAAATGGAAACAAGGGGATAGTTGAAATCACACGCCAGAGAAAATCTTAGCTGGATATTTTTAACTATACTACAGTCTAATCCTCGAATAATATGCGAGCGCGAAAAAACCTTTTAAATAATTTTCCCTAAATTATCTTAACTGTAGTGATAGTGATGCGAAAGCTTGTCGTTTGCGATCCTGACAAATGCCTAGGATGTCAAATCTGCGAATTTGTGTGTTCAGCAGTTAAGGAAAAAAGCCTCGACTCATCGCTTTCACGCATTCATGTGGTCAATTTTGAAAATCTCGGTAACGTTGCAATGGCTTGCATGTTATGTGAAAAACCTCCATGCGTTACAGCATGTCCAAGGAGGGCTTTGCACCAAAATGAGGAGGGGGTGATACAAGTGGACGAAACGAAATGCAATGGCTGTGGATGGTGTATTATTGCATGTAAATTTGGTGCTATCACATTGCATTCAAAACGGAGGACCGTGACTATATGTGATCTTTGCGATGGAGAACCTGAATGTGTTAAAGCGTGTCCCTTTGAAGGTGCATTAGCCTATGCAACTCTAGAGGAAGTGGCACATAAGTTTAGGAGAAGTACTGTTGTATGTATTTTGCAGGAACTCGCTGATAAGTCTAAAAGGAGCGTGTAATAATGTTTGGATATATGGGAAGAATCCTGCGAATAAATCTAACAAATGAAAAAGTGAAGGAGGAGCCGCTAGAAGAGGAAACTGCAAGAAAATTTATAGGTGGAAGAGGTCTAGGCGCAAAGATTCTTTTTGATGAGCTTAGGCCAGGTATTGATCCACTGAGCCCTGAAAACAAGTTAGTCATTGCCACAGGCGTAGTTACTGGAATACCCTTTGCAGGGAATAGTTGCCATTCAGTAATGGCTAAGTCACCTTTAACTGGCATTTGGGGCGAGTCGCATGCAAAGGGCTATTTCGGCCCAGAAATGAAACATGCAGGCTACGACGCTATAATAGTGGAGGGAAAAGCCAGAAAACCCGTTTATATATGGATATGCGACCGTAGGGTAGAAATTAGAGATGCAAGCAATTTGTGGGGAAAACTGACCAGGGAAACTCAAAAGCTTATAAAAAAGGATGTCAAGGATGAAATGGCACAAGTGGGATGCATAGGTCCTGCTGGGGAAAATCTAGTTAGAACAGCAAACGTTCTTTTCGGTTTTAATCATGTTGCTGGCAGAACAGGAATGGGGGCGGTGATGGGTTCAAAGAACCTGAAAGCCATAGCTGTCAGTGGCACATTAAAAGTAAGGTACGCTAATGAGGAGAAGTTGGTTGATATACTGCTAACAAAACTCAACGAAAAGGAGGCTTTAAAAGGTCCTTACTGGCCAGACACATTATACAAAATAGGCTCACTTGCCGATTTCAGCTATTGGCAAATTACTGGACGTTTGCCAACCATGAACTTCAGAAAGTGCCAATTCGCCGGGTACGAGGCGGTGAGCGGAGAAACCCTAGCTAAGAGCGGCTATGTGATAAGACACGACACCTGTCCATACTGTTACGTGGCGTGTAATAGGGCTGTAGAGATACATTATCCATATGAAGTAGATCCCGAGTATGCCACCCCGGAATATGAAAGTCTAGCCGCTCTCAGCTCACTATGTATGATTGACAACATGGCAGCTGTACTTAAAGCAATAGAACTTTGTAACAAGTACGGTATGGACACTATATCCACAGGTGTAGCCGTTGCGTTTGCCATGGAATGCTACGAGAAAGGACTGATAACAGAAAAAGATACTGAAGGACTAGACTTGAGCTGGGGAAATCATGAATCCTTTGTTCAACTAGTGGAAAAAATTGCAAAGCGGGAGGGAATCGGCAATCTACTTGCGGAAGGCGTTAAACGAGCAGCCGAGAAAATCGGCAAAGGTGCAGAAGAGTTTGCCATGCACGTGAAAGGCTTAGAATTGCCAATGCACGAGATAAGGGGGATGAAAGGCCATGGTCTAGCATATGCAACATCAAACAGAGGTGCTTGCCACCTGCAAGTCGAAACTGATGATCTCTTTGAAGGAAACTTATGCCCTGAAATAGGAATTGATGAAAAAACATTTCCCAGAAATACTAGGGACAAACTGTATGCAGGCCCGGAAAAGGTGAAACTAAACAAGATCATAGGCGACCTATTCGCTCTCTTCGACTCCCTTGTGGTATGCAAATGGACAGTATACCCCTGTGGAGGCACAAAAATAACAACACTAACCGAAATAATCAATGCAGCAACAGGATGGAACATCACGATAAATGAATTGATGAAAACTGGGGAACGAATATTCAACCTATGCCGAGCCTTCAACGTCAGAGAAGGAATAACCCGCAAAGACGACATGTTGCCTAAAAGGTTTACCGAGCCTCTCATGGAGGGCCCATACAAGGGAGAAACATTCACCGAAGAAATATTAAACAAAATGTTAGACTACTTTTACGAGTTCAGAGGATGGAACAAACAGACAGGCGTTCCAACCAGGGAGAAGCTTGAGGAACTTGAACTCGGATACGTGGCAGACCAGCTAGAAAACCTAGGGATATCCTGCTGAATCTGTGCTATTTTAATTTGCGCGCATATGCTGTGCAAGGGCAGGAGCTTGTCACCGGTGATACAGAACTTACAGATATCTAACTTAATAGGCTCCATTTCACTAAAGGGGAATAATACTGTACCTTTATAACGCCCCGCACATAAAAACTATAATGATCTCGAGGATGAGACACATGGAAAGCCTTAGTCTCATGATGAGCCTTTGATAAGCTTTTCTATGGTTTCTCGAATCAGCTTTTTAACGTCACCGTCTGGCGCAATTTTCTTAAGTGCTTCGAACTCGTTTACACTCATGCGAACTGGTATTAGTCGCCACTTTGGTTTTTTCCCCAGCATTTCTCTGATCTTCCTTCTTGTTTCCATCACGCTTAATTTCTTCTCAATAACCTCTTGAGCTAAAGCTAACTGCTGTTCTGCGTCTTCGAGTCTCAAAATTGCAAGCCCATGTTCTAGTGTTAGCGTGCGTTGTCGCACAGCCTCCCGCAGTTTTGGATGGAGTTTGAGCAACCTCATCCTTTTGGAAACATAAAATCTAGATTTGCCAAGTCTCTTGGCAATAGACGAAACACTATATCCCATATCCCTAAACATAAGAAAAGCCTCTGCCTCATCAAAAGGATCCAAATTCTCGCGGTGTAAGTTCTCGACAAGTCGTGCCTCAAGCATCTCTTCAGATTTAATCGGTTCCTCCAGAATAATTGCAGGCACTTTCTGGATGCCTGCTTGCTTAGCTGCCATAAGACGCCTCCCGCCTATAAGGAGCGTATACAGCCCATTTTCTCGTGGTTGAACAACAACAGGCTGCAAAATGCCGTGTCGCTTAATTGAAGATGAAAGCTCATTAATCGACGTCTCATCCAACAGTTTTCTAACGCCTTCTTCCATGACAATTTTTTCTATCTCAATTTCGATCAGTCTTGGCATATAATTCCGCTTGATATTTTTAGTTCACTCATTCTTATAAATTTTAACATGAACAACTAAAAATAAATTTATAAATTTTTTGAATTTTGTCCATTTCTTTTTAAAAAAAATGGATAAAATCTAAAATTTAATAATTATATTTAATCAATTCAAAAAATTTGTTATAGTGGCGTTTAACGAAATAATAACGAATTAATATAGATGAGTTTAAAAGTGAGCTGAGCGAAACTTATTTTCTAGGGAGGAGCATGTCTAATAGTCATAAATCACTCGATGAGCTTGACAAAGAAATTTTAAAAATATTACAAATGGATTGCAGAACCTCGGTAGAGAAAATAGCCAAAAATTTAGGTGTTCCAAAGTCAACTGTGCATTATCGAATAAAGAGGCTGGAAGCAGAAAAAATAATTGAAGGCTACTATGCAAAAGTTAATGCAACAAAACTGGGAAAAGACTACATCACAATTACACTCGTTCGCGCAAAATACGGACCCGATTATCACGAAAAGTTAGGAAACGTGTTAGCTCAGATTCCAGGAGTATGGGCAGTGTACTTCGTATTCGGAGATACAGACTTTATCGTTTTAACAAGATCGCACAACAGAGAAGACTTCCTGAAAAAACTCGAAAATATGATGAACATGAAAGAAATAGAAAGAACAAACACGCAAGTCGTGGCAAAAACCCTAAAAGAAGACCCAAGAATAGAACTCTAACCACATAAACATAAAATAAAACATAAAGGGTAACACGACATGTAGCTCATTTGCGGGATCCCCTTCGCATGATGAGGAAAATGCCTGCAAGGCCTAAGATTCTTCAAAACCGAGTAGCAGAATAAAAGCAGCCCCTTACCGATGGACGCCTTTACAAGCGAAAAGCCCACAACCCTTAGGCGGCAAAATCTCCCCTCCTAGGCCAAAAAGCTTCTAACCTTAATTGGCGGCTGATTGGCTATTTAATTGTCAGTCTCCAAGCCTTAAATTCCCATGCGCTATGCCATGCGCCATAATTAAAGCCTTATGGGCTGAATTGAGTATGCCCCTACCGAAGGATGCCAAAATACATTTTGATAAATAAATGTTTTACCTCTTTGAAAATGTCGATTTCTGTCAAGCTTGTGAAAGCGTTATGCAAGATCTCGAATGTATTTCTTTGCGGATGGGAACTTATCTATGACACGGTTTGGTATTGGGATTGCGTTAATAAACTCTGAATTAAAGTCTGGATCAGCTGCAAGCTCATGGTAACGAACGACTCTTATTAACGATTCCGCAGCTTGCCTAATTCCCTTTGATATTAGGGCCATTTTTGCACCTGTTACTGCTGTATTGCCTACAAACTTTATCTTTTCAGCAGGCACGTCAGGTATCAGGCCGATAACTTTTGCGTTTTCCGGGTTTATGTAGTTTCCGAAGGCTCCTGCTATAAATAAAGTGTTGATCTCTTTTTCCTCAAGTTTTTTCCTTTTCATTAGAATTGAACATCCTGTGTATATGGCTGCTTTTGCAAGTTGGAGTTCTCTAACGTCCCTTTGTGTAATTGTTATCTCCCTTCCTATGGCAGTCTCGTTCCGCCATGCAATTATAAACCCTAAACCCTCATCGGTCCTTTTCAGCCTTGGAGTTTCCACGTTTGTATTGAATTTTCCATGGTGATCTATTATGCCATGCTTAAACATTTCCGCCACTGCATCTATGACAGCAGAGCCACATAAACCCCTAGGCTTTTCCCCTCCTATTGTTTCATATTCAACTTCAAGGTTTGGGTTTATGCGGACCCTTTCTATTGCGCCAGAGACAGCCTTCATTCCATCTTTTATGTGCACTCCTTCAAAGGCTGGCCCGGAAGCGCAGGAGCAACAGATCATATCCTCCTTATTGCCGACAACTATTTCGGTATTTGTTCCTATATCCACTAGAAGCGCATTATCCTCTGATTCATGCATTCCTGTTGCAAGTATATCCGCCACAGCATCCGCTCCTACAAAGCCGGCTATTATGGGAAGGATGGTTACAACACCATTTGTGTTCATGTTGCCTATATTTAAGTTCCTAGCCGCTATGCTGATTGACCTCTTAACCACCGGCGTGTACGGCGATAGGGCGAGAAATTTCGGTTGGATTCCTAAGAAGAGGTGGTGCATGGCTGTGTTGCCAACGACAACCGCACCAGCAGACGCATACATAACCTACAGCACAAAACAAGAATACGGAACAAAAACGTTAACAAACAACCACCCATTATACAAAATATTCAGATAAATATGCGAGCAAGAACGACAAGCGCTAACCAATACATTCACTCCTTAATGCCATATTATACAAGTAGTTTACTAGGGCTTTTAAGGCTGACTTTGATATTATATAGCCTCGTTATTAACCTCTGGGCGAGAAACAAAAGACGCCAGGTAAGCTGAAAGGATTTTTACTTCATTTTACCAGTAAAATAATGCTAAAATCCCGGCCGGAGCACCAATTATTATGACTTATTCGATTACAACAAATATCCGACACTTTTTCACTTTAGAACAGGCAAATTAAACATTTAAACCCGACAAATTTAAATAGGACTTTTGCGCAGATGGTTCTGGAGAGGTTTAATTGTGTCGGAAAGAGATTTGAAGAAGCCCGAAACTCGAGAAGAATTTGTCAAAATGTTGACGGATGCTGCTAAAAGAGAGGTTGAAGCTCGCAGTCTTTTGTCGGGTAAGCCTGCGAAGCCAACGGTTTCCGGCACCGCTA
>Ga0207433_10001121_pt1 | contig 59041 bp, 65 predicted proteins | sample YelNatPaOPGAMG01_FD_187559 | JGI IMG/M metagenome (GOLD analysis project Ga0207433, IMG submission 187559) | Hot spring thermophilic microbial communities from Obsidian Pool, Yellowstone National Park, USA - OP-RAMG-01 (SPAdes) (version 3) | ecosystem: Environmental > Aquatic > Thermal springs...
AAAAGGCTATACTGGAAGTAATTAGTATGCAAGCTACTCATAAACCGAGCGCGCGCTAAAATAATCAGAATGCTGAAGCCCCTAAAACAACACACAGGTTAACGCAACCCATCTACAGCACACGAATACATGCATATAAGGAAAACAATTAAGTATCTAGCACACTAAACACGCATCTGCTTCCAAATCTGCCCGGGCTGCCTGTTCAAAACAACCCTTTTACGATAAATACTCCTAATCCTCCTACGCGGCATATCTGGAGGACGCTCACGAGCCGCAACCTTAGGAGTAAGACTGCGAACCTTGCCTGCGAGCGTTACGTTCCCGTGGGTAACCATTCCCCATTAACACCTCTCTATATGTTTCCTGCCTATGAGATCAGGAGGCGGTTTTTAAACGTTTCCCTCAACAAAATGGTTTTCTCCGGCATCATAACGCTTCCCGCATGGACTTGAATACGCGTTTTCCAAGACTAAAAGCTATGAAAAAATTTGTCAACATCGTAGAGCTTATTTACGTGAAAGAAAAGATTGATTATAGTGCACGCCATAATGGTCAGGCATTAGAGCAGTATATTGCTGAGTCGAAAGAGACGGAAAGAAGGAGCACGTATCCATCCTAGGTTCTTGCATTGGTGTTTAAATGCTTCGCCGCGTTAACAGAGGAGGGTTGACCACCCTCCTTAAGGAGCTTGCCCATGATTACTTTCTACTGATTAACATCGCGAGTTTCATCCTTATGGGTGTGGATAAAGCCAGTGCTATTCGAAACGAGTCGAGGATACCGGAGAAATGGTTCTTCGTACTTTCCATGGCTGGAGGACCGTTTGGAGTCTTTCTAGGAATGGTGATCTTCCATCATAAGACTAGGAAAGCATGCTTCGGGTTCATCGCAGCCCTGGCGCTTGCAATATACTTTTTCATACTTCTTTCCCTAATAGGACTATAGGTTTCTGCTTGCAGGACGCTTGGTTAGTGCACACAATAAACCGCAGTGGAACGCTATTAAATCTGGTAGAAAAATCGGTGGGAAAGTATGCTGCTTAAAATTAAGTTTCTAGCTCGCGCTACCATGTTTACAGATTAACCGTTCCCGTTATGTTTAAGTGTAATTTGGGTTGAACATAACTCGAGCCGTGATAACAAGCGTTAGGGATGCCTGCCTACTTTATGGCCCGCGTATTCTCCAAATTCTTTAAAAACGCTTAAATATTGTCCCGCCATTCATATTCGACGCAGTAGATGCTCGTCGAGGACCATGCGAATCTTCATACAGACAGGGAGAAGATTCTTGAAGCGATAACGCAGGCTAAACTTCTCTACGCTGTAACCCCCAGGGTTCCGGAATATAGGAAGATAATCCTGATAATACGGCCTAAAAGCCCTCCTAGAGGATACTCGCTCTGGGTTAAGGAGTCTTACGAGGCCTATAGGAGGAGCCGCGTCTAGCTTAAAGGCTAGGAAAAGTTAATACCTTCTGAAAGTCAGGGTGAAACAGGTTGGAGAAGAGTCTTAGCCTAGTGGAGACTGCTGCAGGCCTTATTGTTTTCGAAGGAGACGAGGCTAAGCCATATCTCTTCAAGAATGTTGACGAGGCTGTTAAGCATTATAGCGGCGCTATTCCACAGGGTGTTGCATCCTTCCTTCAAGGCTGGAGGGGGAGAAGCATAATGGTTGAGAGAAGGAGCCTTGCGGAAGCCTTGACACGCCTAGGCTTGAAGCCTGTTGTGCAGGAGCCTTTGGAGAAGGCTGTTGAGCTCAGAGCTGATGTTGAGGAAGCTCTGAAGCTCTTAGGGTTAAATATGGATGAGTATCGGGTTTTCACCATCAGTGTCGCGGCGAAGCTTGCTCAGACAAGGGTTGAGGAGCTTGCTAAGAGCAGCGACCTGGATATTGTTATAGCAATGCAGGCTTACGACGAGCTTGTCAAGATGCTTAACATTCTTCAAGACAGAATTCTAATATGGGTTAAGGAGAGGGAGCCACGTTTACTGGAGGAGAGCAAGGATGTTGAGAAGATTGCTAGGCGAATAGCTTCTTCAAACACCCCGATGTATGTTAAGAAGATTGCTGAGCTTTATCTTGAAACCGAGGATTGTAGAGGAGTTGTCGAGAAGCATATTGGCATGCTTATGGATGAAACCGCTCCGAACCTTAGCACAGTTATCGGCCCACTGCTCGGTGCTAGGCTTATCTCTAAAACAGGTTCCATTTCCAAGCTGGCCAGCCTGCCAGCCTCAACCATACAGATACTTGGTGCTGAGAAGGCTCTCTTCAGAGCCCTGAGGAAGAGGGGAAGACCTCCTAAGCACGGGATAATATTTCAACATCCTTTTGTCCACATGTCTCCAAAGAAGATTAGGGGTAAAGTTGCAAGACTGCTCGCCAGCAGGATTGCTATCGCAGCCAGGGTTGACTGTTTCTCAGGAAGATTCATAGGAGACGAGTTGAAGAAGGATATTGAGAACAGGCTTAAGGCTTTGAAGGAGAGTGTTGGCTGATGATTAGAGAAATTTTCAAAGGGGTTTACGAGGTTGAGGATGAGGAGGAGACCCGTCTCGCAACGCTGAGCATCGCGCCTGGAACAGTTGTCTACGGTGAGAAGACTATCAGGGTTGGGGAAGCGGAATACAGGGTTTGGAACCCGTATAGGAGTAAGATAGCTGCAGCCCTGCTGAAAGGGTTGCGAAGCTTCTTCATAAAGCCGGGGTGTAGGATCCTTTATCTTGGAGCAGCCTCCGGCACAACTGTCAGCCATGTTTCAGACATAGTTGGGCCCACAGGACTTGTCTACGCGGTTGAAGTCGCCCACAGGCCTTTCAGAGAGTTTCTTGACAAGGTAGCTGCGAAAAGGAGTAACGTTGTGCCGATTCTTGCCGACGCTAGACAGGTTTTCGAATACGCTTGGCTCCTGCAGGTTGTTGACACTGTTTACTGTGATGTTGCCCAGCCTGATGAGGTAGACATAGCTGTTAGAAACGCAGACCTGTTTCTCAGGGAGAAAGGGTTTCTAGTTGTCGCGCTGAAAGCCAGCAGCGTCGACTCGACAAGAAGGCCAATAGACATATACAGGGCTGAGGAAGCCAGGCTGGAGGCTTCTGGCAGGTACAGAATAGAGGAGACGGTAGACCTTGAGCCATTCGCAATGATGCATGAGCTGATCGTCTCCAGACGGGTCTAGAGGAACCTTTTTAAACTATCCTGGTTTAGGCTTGCCCCTACTCTTCCAACAGTGCTCCAGCTCCGTCTAAGCATGCTTATCTTAGAGTTGGACCGTAAAAGTTGCTCTATGATGCTTATTGTCCTAGGGTCGCTCGAGTATCCTGAGCACTCAGGCAACCCTGCTTTCCTCAAAAGGTTTTTAACAGCCCTGTCCCTCTCAACCTTAGCAATTATGCTTGCAGCACCAACCATAGGGTTGGACTCGTCTAAATAGTTCCTAACAATAAGAATACCCTTGAAACCAGGCGCGTGGCTAAGCATCATCATTCTAAATCTTTCACAATTCTTGTCAACAGAATCCACGTAGAAGACTCCTCGACGATGCTTACTTAGAATGCTTCCTATGAGCATGGCTTCAATCTCGTTCAGGCTTACTCCCCTAGCCCTAAGCCTATCTATTCGGCTGGCGCTTACCCTTCTTGTTTCAACAAGCTGGGCGATCCTCCTTATGCTTGAAGCGATCCGAATCCTGCTACGTGGGCTAAGCCTCTTAGAGTCTTTAACACCAGCTTCAACAAGCCTTTGAACAGCCCTGTCTTCAACACCCACCGCAGCTATGACTAGCGGGCCTATGACACACCCCCTTCCAGCCTCGTCGACACCCGTGATTAAAACCATTTCCCATCAGTATGATTTCGCGAAGTAGACGACTTTCGAAGCCGGTTTGCCGCACCTTACGCATCCTGAGAACACCGGCTCCTCTTTAAACGGGATCAGCCTTATCGACGCCCCCGTCTCACTCTTAACAGCCTCGTCGCACTCTCTTGAGCCACACCAGCATGCTTTAACCATCATCCCCTTGGAAACCATTTCCGAGAGCTCGCTCATCGTTTCAGCCCTACCTGTTTTCTCAACCATCATCCTCCTAGCCTTTTCATACATGTTTCTCTGAATATCTTCGAGAAGCCTACCGATTTCTTCTTCAAGGCTGTCGTCAGGCATCTTAACCCGTTTAAACTCATCCCTTCTGAAGACTGTCAACATTTTCTCCCTAACGTCCTTCGGGCCGATCTCTATTCTCACCGGGACGCCTTTAAGCTCCCAATCGTTATACTTCCAGCCAGGCGTGTAGTCCTCCCTGAGGTCAGCCTGCGCTGAAAAACCTTTTTTCAAAAGCCTCTGCTCAACCTCTTTACACTTGGAGACAACAATCCTCTTCTCCTCTTCACTGTAGAATATCGGGATCACGACAACCTGCACTGGAGCTATCCTCGGCGGTAGCACAAGCCCCCTGTCATCACCATGCACCATCACTACCGCACCTATGAGCCTAGTGGAAACACCCCAAGATGTCTGCCAAACATAGCTCGTGGAACCACTCCGGTCTAGGAAGGTTATTTCGAAAGCCTTTGAAAAGTTTTGGCCGAGAAAGTGCGAGGTTCCTGCTTGAAGAGCCCTACCGTCAGGCATTAAAGCCTCGATAGTGAAGGTGGCTTCCGCGCCGGCGAACTTCTCCCAATCGGTTTTAACACCGTCTAAAACAGGTATCGCCAAGTATTCTTCGACAAACCTCTTGTATATCCCGAGTATCTCCAGCGCCTGCTGCAACGCCTCCTCCCTGGTGGCGTGCGCAGTATGCCCCTCCTGCCAGAGAAACTCAGTGTTCCTGAGAAAAGGCTTAGTAGACTTTATCTCCCACCTTACAATGTTACACCACTGGTTAAGCTTAAGAGGCAAGTCCCTCCAACTCCTGATCCATTTAGCATACATCTCGTACATTATCGTCTCCGAAGTCGGCCTTATCGCAAGCCTCTCGGAAAGAGGCTCGTCGCCGCCATGCGTAACCCAAGCTACTTCAACAGTGAACCCTTTAAAATGTTTAGCCTCCTTCCTGAGAAGCCTCTCAGGAATCAGAAGCGGAAAGTAAACATTCCTCACACCCGTCTTCTTAAACTCAGAGTCGAGAATACTCATCACTCTCTCCCAAATAGCGTAGGCCAGCTCCCTGAAAACAATGCAGCCGTGAACAGGAGCATAGTCTGCAAGACCAGACTTCGTAACAACCTGACTATACCATTCCGCGAAATCCTCGTTTTTACCTATGGTTAAGCCTATTTCCCCCCTCTCAACAGTCAAGCCTGCAGATTCCAGCGTTAAGGGTTTTTAAAACATTGTGGCATGAAAAAGCTAAATACGGGGCTTGTACAAGTGTAAAATGGGAAAAATGGGTAAGAAAAGAAAGTCTAGGGGACGGTCGAAAGGCGGGAAGGGAAGGTCCGAATACGTCAGCTGTACCAATTGCGGAAGCAGAATCCCAGTTGACAAAGCAATAAAGACAACGAAAAGAGTCTCATACGTCGACCCAGTCCTAGCCAGAGAACTTAAAAAATCAGGAACCTTCCTGCCAAAAGTCAGCGTCACAAAATACTACTGCGTCTCATGCGCCGTCCACGCCGGAATAGTAAGAGTAAGATCCAGAGAAGAAAGACTGGGGGCAGAATAAAAAATGGCATACGAGAGACTCGTAGAAAAACTCACCAAGGAAAACCTATGGCTATACATACTAACAATGCTCAAAAACGGACCCATGTACGGCTACGAGATTGCTTCACGGCTTAAGAGTGATTTTAAGATTCCTATTGCTACGATAACGGCTTACGTCGTTCTTTACAAGATGGAGAGGGAGGGTCTCGTGGAGAGGATGGAGCCTTCTCAAGTTGAAGGCGGTAGGGTTAATATTAGAAAAGTCTACTACAGGGAGACGGATAAGGGAAGGGAGACGCTTGAGAAGGGTATTGAGTATCTTAAGAGTAGGCTCCAGCTCCTAGAGGGGGCGGGGCAGAGTGGTTCTGGGAAGCCTGAGGAAAAAGAGTGAGAAGTTCTTCTCCAGAATTGGAAGAATCCTGGCTCCAGTCATTACTCCCACTGGGCTGACTATTCTAGGATTATTGTCCTCGGTTGTCGCAACCCTCTTCTATTCATACAGGCATCTTTTTCTGGCTGGTGTGGCAATTCTTTTCTCAGGATTGTTCGATGTTCTTGACGGTGTTGTCGCCAGGGTCAGCAACAGGGCCACTGGGTTCGGCGGAACCCTGGACGCTTTAGTGGATAGATATACTGAGTTTTTTTATGTTCTCGGCCCGGCTTTAGGCGGGTATGTGGATTGGCCTCTTGCTTTCGTAACCATGTTCAGCATTATTGCGTCGAGCTATGTTAGGGCTAGGGCTGAGAGTGTCGGCGGCATGAAGGATGCTTCGGTCGGCGTGCTTGAGAGGGTTGAGAAGATACTTATAATATCTGCAGCTACTTTTCTGAATCCTCTGGTAGACGGGGTGATATGGTTCTCCATGATACTTATGATTGTGCTCGGCCAGATTACTGTGCTTCAGAGGCTTTACGCGACCTGGAAGTTCTGGGCTTCTAAGAGGACTGGTGTTCAGGCAGTCGTTTGAGAAAATAATGTTTTTATAAGTGGCTGGCAGGGGTTGACTGGGTTTGGGCAGGGTGGAGAAGGGTGTTAAGTGCAGCGTAGCCGGATGCGAGGCTGACGCTGTAAGGTCGATAGCGTTTAAAAGGGTTAGTGAAGCAGGGCTTAGGCTTAGAGGCGAGTCTAGGAGAGCATACTTGTGCGAGGCGCATTACAAGGAGTTTAAGAAGGCGAGGAGAAGCGTTGATAAAGTTGAGAGGATGAGGTGGAAGCCTTAAGTTTTCGATGCGAAAAATAAGTACAGAATAAGGAAAACAGCTGGAAGTTTAATCGTGAAGCGCACGCTACACTTCAAGACCCAGTGAAAGCCTTCTGTAGATCCGCCTCTGAATATCCAGACGTTTAAAACAACCTTGAAGCTCATTAAAGAAGGAGGCTTTGATGGTGTCGCCGGCTGGGACATGCCTGTTTACATCGACTTCCCAAAGGCGGTAGCGCGCGCCGAAATATGGGAGGTTATAGAGAAATCGAAACCTCCCTTCTTAGAAGAGTAAATGAAAATGTTGGAGGAGACATGCGGTGTGAAGCCCGAGCCCAAACCCAAGGATATGTATATCACAACAAAAGGCGAGTATCGAATAACGTGGTGCGTGAACATCACCCAGAAGGAGGAGCGCAACAGAGTGATTGAAGGGCTTAGGTTGCCGAAGGATAAACATCGTCATGAGGAATGAGAGAAATGGAATACCCAGACGACTTAGACGAGGAGAAGGTGATTAAGAAGTGGCGCGAGGCCATCCGGCAGGCTCCTTCGCTAATCAGTTCCATATTCGAGGACGAAAAAATAAAGACAATGACGAGAAAAGAGCTTCTTGATAAACTGAAGGAAAGGGGCGTATCCTATGATGACACGGAGGACGTGATCAATGAGGCGGGGAGGGAAAAAGTGATTACAATCAACTATGGAACATGGTCCACGTATCTCTGGATCCCTCCAGGGAGGAGGGAGATGGAGAAACAGAGGACTAGAGAACTCGAAAAGCTCGTCGAAGAGGTCTTCATGGAGAAGGGTGTGGAGGAGCTCTCCGAGGATGAACTGAAGGAGATTCTAACCAGCAAGGGGCTTTCTGCGGAGGAGGCGGAGCGGGCGCTTCTTGAGGCGGAGAGGGACTGCATACTGTCCTCCTATCCCTTCACGAAGAGGGGTTGGGTTTATGAGCTAATACCGCCGGAGGATAGGGCCCGGGAGCTGGAGTGCAGGAGGCTTGAGAAGCTATACACGGAGAGACGGCTCTACGAGAAACACATGTACGGGTTTAAGGTTTAGTTGCCTGAAACGAAGGTTTTTATAGACGAGGCCTGTGGAATATGAGGGCTTGAGAATACTCCTCATCCACTGCGAGAAATTCGAGTATAATGCTAGAGAAAAAGCTGTTGAGAAAGCTGAGGATTTGGATGAGTCTAATAGGGCAGGGAGGTTTGAGAACGTTCTAGTGGTTTTTACGAGCGTCGAGAAAGAGGATGTGAAGGATCCTGAAGGCGTTGCAGAGCAAGCCGGACAGGAGATACTCGACGTCTTCAAAACTGTTAAGGCGGAGCGCGTTCTACTATATCCTTACGCTCATCTTTCAAGCGAGCTGGCTGATGCAGTGAGTGCAATAAGCATTCTTAAGAGGGTTCACGAGAAGCTTAGCGAGAAGGGTGTTGAAACGCATAGGGCTGCTTTCGGCTGGTATAAGAGCTTCACCCTCGTCAATAAGGGACATGCTTTAGCGGAGCTTTCGCGCAGCATTAAGCCGGGGACTGTTGAGAAGCATGTTGAGAAGAAGGAGAAGTTCCACAGGTTCATAGTTATGGATGAAGATGGGGTGGAGTACGAGGTCACTAGGGAGAACTGGAGGAGCTGCGAAGCATTCTTAAAGAGCAGGAGGGGAATGATGCTTAAACAATTCGTGGAGAACGAGCTTGAGGAGAAGGCTGGAAGAGGAGAGGAGCCCAGCCACATCGTCAACATGAGGAAGCTCGAGCTCGTCGACTATTGTCCTGAGAGCGACGCTGGAAACCTTAAATGGTATCCAAGCGGGATTCTCTTGAAAGACCTTATTATGGATTACGCTTTCAAGAATATTGCCCTACCCTGGGGGGCTATGAAGATGCAGAACCCGCTTCTCTACAGGACTGACGTCGAGGCGATAAGGCAGCTTCAGGGCGAGTTCCACGAGAGGGATTACAGGGTTGAGGATGGACTGGTTTTAAGGTTTGCAAGCGACCCAGGCGCGTTCCCATTCATCCAGAAAACCGTGTTCACATACAGGAATATGCCTGTCAAGGTTTATGAAGAGGCAATATGCTTCAGGAAGGAGCAGAAGGGCGAGCTCACCGGGCTTATGAGAGTTAGGAACTTCTGGATGACGGACATGCATGCGTTCTGCAGGGATGGGGAGCAGGCTTCTGAGGAGTATTTGAGGCTGAGCGTTCTTTTCGGCGGGCTTATGGATAATGTTATTGCTGGTGGAAACTGGGTTCTGGGCTTCGAGGTTGTTGAGGAGTATTACGAGAAGTACAGGTGGCTTTTTAAAAGGATTGTTGAGACGCTGAGGGTTCCGGCTTTCTTTAAGCTTATGAGGGAGATGACTCACTACTATGCTTTCAAAAACGAGTTTCAAGCAATATTCCCGAACGGTGAGAACCTCCAGATTTCAACGGTTCAGTGGGATGTGAAGAATGGGGAGAGGTTCAACATTTGCTATTATGATGCTGACGGTGTTAAGAAGCCTGTTGGAGTCATTATACATGCTTCTTCGTTCGGAAGTGTTGAAAGGGCTGTTGCAGCTATGCTTGAGAACGCTGCCGGCAGGGTTTCAGAGGGTAAGCCCCCGATGCTTCCGGTTTGGCTTTCACCGGAGCAGGTTAGGATAATACCTGTGGATGTTGAGAGACATCTTGAGCAGAGCATTAGGATTGCTGAAAGGCTTGAGAAGGAGGGTGCTAGAGTTGGTGTTGACGACAGGAGCCTGACGGTTTCTAAAAGGGTTGCTGAAGCTAAGACCCGCTGGATACCTTTCATAATAGTCTATGGCGAGAGGGAGGAGCAGAGCGGGACCCTGAGGATCGTCGTGAGGGAGGAGTCTACTCTTGAGAGGGATCGTGTTGAGGAGATGAGTCTGGAGGAGTTTGCAGAATACTTCCGGAGAAGGGTTGAGGGCATGCCGACTAGACCACTCTACGTCCCCCGGGAGTTGAGCAGGAGAATAGTCTTCGTGCCGATGAGGAGCCAGCAGTATGCCTAAAAGTTTGCGCGCACCCAGTCACGTCGGCATCCTTATTTAGAGTTAATGCGCGTATGACTGAACCCGTGAGAAGCAATTGGGCTGAAAACCTAGATTTCCCCGGAATTTAGTCATGAAGAACGTCAAAGTTAAAGGCTTCGGAAAGGGGGACGGGCCCCTAGGTAATCTCGAGCCCGGTTGCCTTGAGGAGAAGTTCAACAGAACAATAAATCCTGGTGAAAAGTTTGGCTAAAGTTATCAGCATCAAGGTACCAGAGGATGTGTCTGAAGACGATATTGTTCGCTGGGTTGCTGAAGGGCTAGCTCGCAAAATGGCTAAGAAGCTGATTCTAAAGAGCCTTGAAAAAGGATTAAGTGTAGACTTGGATGAAGCAATTAGAAAATTTGAGGAAACGAGAGATGAGGCATGGAAAGAGGTCGAGAAAGAGTACGAAAGGAAGGGACTGCTTTAGTAGTCAATAGTAGTGTTCTATTCACGATTATTATATCGGGAAGAAGCTCAAAGGCTTATCGCATTGTTGAAAAATATGAGCGCGCGCTAGTTTCAAGAGAATTTTATGAAGACAGACTTAAAGAAGCATACGTGATAGCAGAGAAATTTGATCCAAAGGGTCTTTCAAGTAAAAGTCATGAAGATGATTCTGGAGATTTCGAACAAGACCTCTTAATTTTGAGAAGCACACATCTAGCATGAGAATAGTCTCGTGCCGATGGGGAGCTAGCGGGTCTGCTTAATAATATAGCTTTGGCATATAATGCCTGCGCAATAGTTGTTATTTCCTCGCGTGGACCGTCTTTACGGGTCTAGGAGGCTGAAGCTTAACGATTTACCGTCTAGGGAAATTTTCAACCTGTTGAGAACGTCTCGGCCTAGAAGTGCGTCGTGACGCTTGGCGTCGATTACTTCAACCATCTTGTACTCGAAGCCGTTGAAGGAAAGGTTTACAAAATAGGTGTATCTCCAAGCTTTCCGTCCGTCGAACGATAAAACGGATACGCGGCTCGCTGGGATGAGCCCGAGTTCACCTACAGTCTGCTGTGGAAGCACAGTCATGTCGGCACCCGTATCCAGCTTGGCCTGGAGCTCCAGCGAACGGTCGGAGAAGGGTCTGGTGAGCCTAACCTTTAAAGACGGTGCTGGAGGAGAATACTCGAAACTATAGTTCATGGGACAGCCAACTCGGGTGAAGGCACCTCCACACTTCTTTCGCCGGGAGCCACCTTGTCGATGTAAATCGGGACATACCCATACTTCTTATATACTGTTTCCGCCAGCCTCCCCTTTTCCTCATCGCACCCTACAACCGACCCCCGGAAAACGGCGACGTACTTCCCGTTGTAAAAAGGGTCGTGAATAAGCTTGTCCCGGATTTTAAGAAAAGCCTCCCGCTCCTCTTCAATTCGAAGAATGGATTCTAGCTGTTGGTCGTCAACAAATAAGCCTTTCTGCTCAACATAATCCCTGAGGATCTCGACAATAACCTCGTTCTTTTTCCGGTCACCCCTTTCTCGTAGCACAAGCAGGCTGAAACGCCTCCAAAGGTCTTCGTCGACCTCAATGGTTGTCTTAACCATAGTTACCGCATATAAGGATTAACGGGAATCCTTATAAACGTTTTTCCCAGAATAGCCTCCTGTTTAAACACCCATCACCTTTAAAGCAAAGCAGACAGCGTTGAACCGGCTTCTAACAGTTAGAGACAAACCCTAAGGAAACAACACTAGCAAGTTATCCAAGCATCTTCCGAAAAATCCTTCATCCGGTTTTCCGCGTAATGAGAAAAAACCTGGTTATTTATAGCTGGGACTATGGGAGAAACAGCGGCGAATCGCTTCCTAGGGATGCGGAGTCATTTAAAAATGCTTAGAATAATGCCTGCAACCATGCTCATAAGGAAGAGGAGTAGGAGGATTATCGCCACGACCTTCCTGTTCATTTAAACAGTCACTCCCGTGAAATACTTGTGGACCCTTAGAAGCTGGATCGTCAAGCCTATGACTATGACTAGGCCGACTAGGCCGGCGGCGAAGTTTTCGAAAACCGATGTACCTCTCGGCGAGGGGGATGTCGGGGGCGGGGAGGCAGCATAGATTATCTGCATTATTGACACAGGTATCTCCAGAAGCACGAGCGCAAGCACAATGTAGAACAGTGGGCGTATAACCATTAGGAGGCCTATGGCTGAGAGTATGGAGAGAACTCCTATGAGCGTGGTGAAGACGGCTGGTGGAACTATTGAGAGCAATGGTGGAAGCTGCGGCTGGATGAAGCCCATTGAGGAAACAACCGCGACCCCGAAGTTCCAGACAGCCCATATTATCAGCATTAACGCGGTCATGGGGACTCCTTCAAGCTGGTAGCCTTCGAAGCTGAAGAACTCTCTCCTCGAGTATTTCTGCTGGACGCCCTGCTGCCTCATTCTTAGCCTCATCCTTGCAACCTCAAGGTTGAAACCACAGTTAGGGCAGAACTTCAAGTCCTCCCTGACGGGAGTGTTGCAGTTTGGACACTTTTTCAAAACCAGAGTCTTGGGCGGCATGGCTTTAACCGCGGCTGGCTTGCGTTGAACAGGCTTCTCAATGGTTTTCACAGGTTTTTTAACAGGAGGTTTTTCAGGAGCATACTCTTCCGTCAAGTCCGGCCTGTTTTCAACAGTTTCTTCAAAAACCTCCTCTGAACCCGGTTTCGGGAGGCGGAGGCCGCACAGGCTGCAGAACTCGTCGTCTACGCTTACTGCAGCACCGCACCTCGGGCATGTTCTTCCTTGACTCAAGACGTTTGTTTCAACACTGCCTTGTTAAAAAAGGTTTCTAGACTATTAATCAGCGGTAAAAAGATGTGGCAGACTTATTAAAAAAGTAGGAAAAAGAAAGAAAAAAGGGAAATAGGGTTAGAGTGTTCTACTTTGGTCCTGCCGGTGCTCCGAAGAGCTGCGGAAGCCTCTTACGCCTGTAGATGTGGTACTCGTGCACCACGATGGCGAGCACTATTACGATGATTATGATCATCACTATGAACAGCAGGAACTGGGACATGCTCATGCCTACGCCTAGGAACTCTACGAACACGTCTAGGTTAACGGTCTTAAGAGTGTCAGCAGTCATGGATACTGAGTCAGTCTTTCCGAACTGTCCGTACGTGACTTCAATGTTGTAGCTTGCGTCAGGAAGCTCTATCTCAGCCTTACCATCCTTATCAGTCAGCCTCGTAACCGTCACAGTGCCCTTCGTCACCTTCACCGTAGCGCCTTCAAGCGACTGTCCCTGAGCACCTATCACTCTGACAGTCAGAGCATGCACGTTGCTCGGCGTCAACGTTACTGCGCCTGGTGCAGACACTGTTAGCGAGGGCAGGCTTAAAGCAGTATCCAGCCATGATGCTGTCACAGTGTATGTTGCTGGAGGTATCTGAGGCACCACCACTTCTCCGGTTGCGGATGTTGCTCCAACGTCAACACCGGCAACCTTCACTGGAACACCTACTAAGGGTGCTCCCCTCGGGGTTAGGAGCCTCAGAGTAACATCGTATATTGGTAGCGAGATCGTTGTCTCAGTCTGTGTTACTGAGGCCTTTGCCGTGGCCTTCGTACCGTACCTGCTTGTCCACTCAGCCTCTATCATGTAGCTTGTACCTGTTTTCATCGGAACCTTGCTGAGCGTCGCAGTGTTCGTCTCAACACTGAGGGCTTTAGCGAGCTCGCTCTCCCAGCCGTAAACCGAGTGTCTAGCCTTCACTGTGACACCGGTCACAGGTCTTCCAGCGGAGTCTATGAAGCTTATCCTAAGGTCTCTCACGCTCGCACGATAGTCCTTCGCCTGGCTTGCAGCATACTCAGCTGTTGGAGCAACAGCCTCAGGACGTATTCCAAGGTATATGTACTGGTACTGGCCTTCAGCAGTGTAGCTGTCGAACACTACTTCTGAGAACACTGGTCCCTGAACTTCGCTGCAGCCAGCAGGCTTATAGTAGACCACCAAGTAGTACTTGCCGTAGAACCTTGCCCATCCATAGTCTCCTATGAAAGCTATGTACTCGTCACCCGTAGGCTGTAGTGGCGAATCTTCCCTAGTTGATGTTGTCGGATCATCCATGACCCAGTTTGGATTGACAGGTATTCCTGTAAGCCTCTTGTCCGCGTCGACGTAGAACCATCCTCTTAGCAGGTTGAATCCTATGTCAACCCTGTCTCCAGGCTCGATCATCAGCGGTGGGACAGCGTTTCCTGTTCCGACGAACAGTGTCCCAGCATGCCCATACTTATCGGTTATCGCAGCGGTGACGTTGCCCCTCGTGTAAGCATCTACGACGTAAACCCATGCTTTCTCCAACGGTCTGCCATCCTCAGTCAGTATCGTCACCCTCAGCCTCGCAGGCCAGTCTAGATAGACCACCTGCGAAGCCCAGTCTACAGCTCCGCCTACCAGCTTCTTAGCGAGGAACTGCGGGTCGTTCAGCTTAAGCAGAGTATTCGTCATGCCCTTGGTCAGGTTCTCAGTCTTAACTGTGAAGTCGTAAATGCCCCATAGGATGTTGCTCGGCGTCGACCTTAGGTAGAGTATGTAGTAGTCGCTCGGATCCGCGTTAGGCTTCGTCGGCGTATAGTCCTCCATCAGCACAGCCTTGTCGGCAACCTTAGTTGAGTCCACGTATATTGCTTCCCTCGTTATCGTCACCTTCTGGTTTGGAAGCCCAACCTTATCCAGGTTTCTCACGACTACACCGATGTCGTTAGCCATGATTCTTTCCTCAGCCTTAGCGTAGCAGTTTGCAGCCGGCTGAGGCGGAGAAACCGTTGTCCCAGTCTCGCTGTCAGGAGTCCTGTGCTGGTATGCTCCTCCGCTGAGCATGCCTACTGCAGCCTTCCAGCTTGTCCCGTAAATAGTGCCGGAACGGTACGTCGTGTTCAGCGAGACACCGTCCTTGTAGACGCTTGAACCATCTGAGTAGGTTAGTGTAACCCTAGTGTTCTCCCATGTTTTCGTGGCAGTGTTAACCAGGCCTGTCGCGTTCATAGAGTGCTGTATCCACCTGCCGTAAGCGGAGGCAGTTAACACTCCAACCAGCCTCGGAACGTCGCCGGCAGGAATGTTGTTCGTCACTCCCGGCACGGTTGTGAAGTTCGCGTAGACGGGTGTTCCGAAGAGCGCTCCAGTCCTACCCGCTGCACCAGCAGTCATCAGGTTTATCGACAATGGTCCAAGAGCCTTGTTCCACGGGTTGCGTGGACCTCCCTTGTAGGTTCCACCGATTACACCGTCATCGCCGTCAACATACGTGTATATCTTCGGGGTTATGCTGTAGTTCCAGACTGGTATTAGGAAGGTTGCCTTCCCGTTGGAGTCGGTTAACGCTGACTCTACGACAACCATGCTGCTGAAGTAGGGTGGCACAGGCTGGTAAGGTATGTTCTCCAAGTATCTTGTCACAACTTGTTTCGGACCCCAGAGCCTTTCGACTACGCTCATGTTGAAGCCCTTGTTAAGCTTGCTGGCGTTCAGCAGTGAGAACTCTATGGGCGCAGTCTCGTAGGTCAAGTGTTTCGTAGGCCACCATGTGACGTTTAACCCTGCCCAGAACACTGTCACCTTAATGTTGGCTATTCCGAAGACTGTCCCGCCTTTAAGCGGGTCGTTCGTAACCCTGAACACGTATGGATAGACTGAAGTCGTTAGAGTATGCTCCTTACCATCGTACGGGTTTCTCAAAACCGTGGACTCGTTGTAGACTAGGACACCCTTGTAATACACCATGAACCTGTATTTCGGCGTGGTCTTCTTAATCGGGCCTGAGCCAGGGCTCTGCCCAATCAGGTACCTGCTCTGCTCCGGGTAGTATTTAGCTACCCATCCTGTGGTCGGGTTCCAAAGATCTGGGTCGTTCGGCGGCGAGACGCTCGTAGCGTTAACCGAGCTGAGGGTTACGACACCATTACTGTCGGTAGCGTTCTTCCTAACCAGGTATGCGTTGTACGGTGCGGCTATTACTCCGCTCGGCGTACCTATTGTCACCAGTGAAGTCGGGTCTATCTGCTGCATGAAGTAGAGCAGGTTGCCACTGTCCCATGGCTCCGCCAGTATTAACGCGGAGTTCATTGTTTCGTCGAACACTAATGGTGCTCCGCAAGCCGTCTTCAGCGCTATCTTCGGGTTGTACACGTAGGTGTAAACTATGTACGGGTTGTCGTTGCCGTAGCAGGCGCTCAGGTGGAGCGGCTTGTTCCACGGGTCTCCGCTCCAGTACAGGGTTGCGTTAGCATCCACGGCTCTAAAGCCGGCGTTCACAGCCTTCTGCGCGTCACTCGGAACGTTAACCCATATCCAGTAGTCTTTCTCAGGCAGGTATGTCCAAGACGGGTGCTTATTCCAGTAGTTGGTCTGAGTATCAGTCTGGTAGTATACCACCGGGTAGCCGTATGCATCCGTCTCAGTCTTATAGATCTTCCAGCCTGGTGGGAGAACATACTTGTAGTAAATGCTTTTAGAATCAGTTATCTGGTCGAGCATCCTCTTCGTTATGCCTATTCCAGGAGCTATTCCGAAGTCGCTAACTGAGAACAGTGTGACGTTCACGTTGATTATTCTGAACGGGTCTTGGCTCCAAGTGTCTACAGTAAGGTTGTAAAGCTTGAAGTATAGCTGAATATTCCTCATGTTCGCAGCCAGCTTAATCGGCTCTTTCAGCTCTATCGTCGTCCCGTTGTCAAGCAGGTAGAGAATCTTATAGGGCCTCAGGAGGCTCATCTGCCAGACTATTGCGAAGTTACTGTAGTTTCCAGTCGGCGCCTTAACAATATCAACCTTTCCTTCGCTAACAGCCTTCGGCCCAACTAGCCCTATCTCAGGATTGGGATGCGTGAAGAAGAACGGTACCCCTGTCGGGGCATCCATCTTCAGCCCGCATGACTCGAAGACTATGCGGAACCCTAGCTCGTAGATTTTCAGCGTGAAGTTGAAGTGGCAAACAGTATCTCGGTCTGGCGGGAAAGATGATAAATCGGTTTCGCAGCAGGTCAGCTTAAGGCTCTTGCCTTCAGCATAGGTGTCCAAGACTTTAACTCCCTCGTAGTATGCTTCGAAGTCAACCCATCCTACTTCCCTCGTGGGAAGCCAGCCGCTACCGGCGAATCCTGGGTAAGCCCAGCCCATTGACATTTGCCTGTGAAAGTCCCAGAATCCTTTATTGGATGCAATTCTCCACGGGTCAAGTTCATCTATCGTGGCATGATTGGGACCAGCATAGTACTCCATGTCGGGCAGTACTACAAAGCCATTCTTGCCGTTCCACCACACCGTTAAAGGCTCAGCCTTCCTGTAGCCTATTGTTGCTGGAAGCCATATTTTTGCTGCGAAGTCAGCCGGCTGCTGGGGAAGCTCTGCGGCGCTCCAGAAGTTGACGTCAACCCAGGTCATGTTGTTCTTAATCCCCGTAGGCGTGAAACCCGGAGAGGAGTACAAGGGAGTATAGAGGACTCCGTATACGTCTTTGCTCCACGAGTTGTCTTCTGAAAGCTCATCGTATATCTTGTATGGCGATACTGTGTATCCTACTTTCCACTTTGAAACGTTGACTACGCTGTAGTACCATTCGACAGCCAGCGCTAGAGTAGTGTTCCCATAGGGCGGAACTGAAACAGGATACCTTAAAACATAGGAGCCTGGGCCGACTCTAACGCCTGCGAGCATGTACTGGTTCTTGTCTGCAGTGTCGAAAGCATAGACCTCAGCCTTCATCGTGAACCAGTCGTTACCGTAGCAGTCGAGCAGGTCTATGGGAACCCATCTGACTGTAGCGTTAACCTGGTGCGTTGAGTTTACCATCAGCGGGCCAAGGTAGTCGGAGTAGCTTCCAACCGTGGGGTCAGGCCCGTCGGCAAGGTGTCCCCATGGGGAGGTTGGAGTGAAGTCAATGGGGGCTAAAGCATAGTATTTCGTCACGTTTATGACTGTCCCGGTCTTAAACCTCCATATGAAAGTCAGGTTGTTAACCAGAGAAGACCTGTAGGTTAGGTCGGGTGCGGTGGTGCTGTTTATCATGGGTATTCTCAGGACTACCCATCCAACCTGGTAGTTAGCATGGTATATGTATGTGGGGTCTACGACGAGCTCGCTTCCAAGTGTTCCGTTGGTTGTCCATGTTCCGTAGAGCTTGTTCTTCCACGCGCTGACAGGCTTGTTCTCAATGTAGGTTTTGCCGTTATAGTCTGAAGTATATCTTACTTCGAGCGTCGCGCCTGTTATTGGGAAGCCTAGCTCATCCAGGGGTTGGAGGGCAACATAGTACAGCCAAACCTTGTATCCTCCGTAAACCTTTCCTCCAACGGTTTTCGTGAAGTTCACTTGAGCCGGGCTGGTTACCCATGTTTTACCCGGATACGTTCCTTGGATCGTCGTCGCATTTAGAAGGGTGTAGAGGCCCATCGCCGTCGGCGTGCCTGAAGCATAGCCCATTCTGAGGACTGTCGCGTTGAATATGGTTATTGGAGTTATTTCAGTCCCTATCTTCAGCTTTATTACGAGAGTGTAGTTTATCTCTCTGCCTGATATTGTGCACCTGTCCCAAGCGTCTCCTGGAAGCTCAGGTATTGTTACCCATCCATCGGCGTCTGCCTCACCCCATTTAATAAGGGGCCAGTTTTCAAAGCTCCACGTAGTACTCCAAGATACTGGCACAGTGCTATTATAGAGGTATGCTACCGCGCTTGAAACAGGTTTTCCCCAGTCGTCGACTATTTGGAATTTCCATTCTCCAGGCGGGTACGCTTGCTGAGCCGTTACGGCTAGCGGCGTAACCACCAGGATTAACGCGAGTATTGCTGCGATCGAGCATGTTTTCTTCAAACTCGGGTGATTCAAATCCGTTTCACCTTCGGTTTCGCCTCTCTAGGCATGTTTTAAATGTTTACTTGTTCCAGCTCAGCGTAACATTGCTTAGAAAGTTCTAGTGGAGTGGAACACTGTTTTCAGGCTGTTTTAACCCATTAACTCAACCTCAGCTTCCACTGGAGCCGCTCTTTCGACACTAGCCGTATCCAAAAGTTTTTCGCCCACCCTTCCCCAGGTCCCACAGGTCTTTCACACCATAGCCAATTAAGCTGTAAAAAGCATAGGCTCAGACATGTTATCTGAGAGTAATTCAGGATAATTTTTCAGGCTTTCAGTCTTTCCCTAAACCGTAAGCTGGCGCCATGCTGGTTAGTAGGTAAGCAGCCTGCTTGAAAAAAGCTACACGCGTGATGAATCAGGAGGAAGCAGCATAGTGGTGCGTGATACTGATTTCTTCAAGGGGTGAAGGCAAAACTGGTTTCTCCTTAAACCAGCTGAGCGGGTTCCGCCCTCGGAACCTCCAGGCCGTCAAAATGCTTGTCGAAAGAAACTATGGCTTTCACCCCGAGCGACACGGCTGCCGAGTACTGTATGGCGTCATCCAAATCTAAGCGCTTCTCCCTCATTATACCTATTGCTCTCAACAAGTCTTTAAGCCCGTTACGATGTATCGCAAGTCCCTTATACGCTGAAAGGCTTGAAAGGAAAACTCTCAATTCATCCATCTTGGAAAGGCTTGACATTATAATCATGACGGAGTATATTGAGAAATCTGTTACGAACGCCTTTGAAACACCCTCCTTAACGCTTTTCAGAAAGACTTCGCACTCTGCTTCTAGCTTGAGAAAGCACGACTTCTAGAAAAATATTCGTGTCAACGAGGTACATTTTCAGAAGCAGCTTCGAACCATGACTTTGCAGCCGAGTGCTGAAGTTCGACGGAGCTAACCTTGACGTCTGAAAGCAGTCCTTTTATAGCCTCGACAGGATCCTCTTCAAAAACAACCTCCTCAATGCTGGAGAGCCATTTTTCAATAGCTTCTTCAGCAGCACGGCTGAGAGCCCCCTTTGAATAGCCGAACCTGCGCATCGCAGCTTCTCTGAACCTAGCCTCTAAATCTCTCCTTATTTGAATCCTGAGACCAGGCATGTGGGAAAAAGACCATATTACTATTTAACCTTTTCTCAACAAGTCCTTATTAGCACGCTTCACCTCCATTCACCATGGAGCGCCTGCAAGAGTAGAACTGCTTAGTTTCCGGGTTTGGCCTGCACCACCTGTGCATGCGCAAAAACCGGGTCTTTCTTTTAAACGTGGAAACGTAAGTCTTTCACATTGGAAGCGATTTCAATCAGCACGCCTTCAAAAAGATATTGCGCCAGGGCTTAAATGCTTCAAACAAGTTTTCCTCGATGGGAAACAAACCCGTGCATCAAAATTAGACATCCTCCATGCTTCGCGAAGAGGCCTCGCGCAAACATACTTTGGAAGAACCTTAGAAAAAAGCCAACGTGTTTTTCATTCCATGATGAAAATAAATACGGAGTGAATGTTTAATCTTCTATCTCTTTCCCAATTATCAGTTCAATCATGCTCTCCTCTGCCTTTTTCCTTATTTCCTTCGCGATTTCTCTTCCAGCCGTTAAGACTACTAGGTATTTCAACGGCTCCCTCTTATACTTGCTTCTAGCAGCCTCGGCTTTCCTCATAAGCTTATCGACTTCTTCAAGGCTTTCAGCGTGGGATGTTACCTCCCCGACGATGAGAGGGTTTTCGAAAAACATGTTTATCTCCTCACCGTCGATAACCGCCTTCTTCAACTCCGCATCCTTTGGAATAACGTTCATACTCCTCAAGTATTGAGATAGGAATCTTCTGGCGAACTCCTCGAAAGTCAAGCCGGCGAACCTGCTTAACTCGCCGAACCCGTGTACCATCGAGTCCCTTAAGGACTCCACCGTCCTATCCAACCGCCTATAGTTAATCCTTAAAGCCTTAACCTCTTCCCAAAGCCTGTTCAGGTTCTCCCACAGCTTGTTCTGGCCTTCTCTCAAACTCTTAACCTCCTCCCACAGCTTGTTCTGGCCATCCCTAAGGGCTTTAACCTCCTCCCAAAGCTTATTCTGGCTTTCCCACAGCTTCTCCTGGCCCTCTCTAAGGGCCTTAACCTCCTCCCAAAGCCTGTTCTGATTCTCCCAAAGCCTGTTCTGGCCTTCCCACAGCTTGTTCTGACCCTCCTCCAGCCTGTCCAGCCTCTTCAAAATCTCAGATAATCCTAAGTAGCCTGCAACTGCGTAACGGAACTCCTTATCTTTCTCCAGAAGCTCTATGAACTCCTCCCTCAGATTATTCATCTGCCCGATAATGCTCGCTTAGCTATTTAAGCGTAGATGTTTTATGATTGAAAAGATAAGGATGGTGCTGAGGGTCGCTAAGGGCGCGTGATCCCTATCAACCTGCTTAACGCACGCTCAAGCGAGCCGTAGATTTTTGTTAACCCAGTATCCGTTAGATAAGCCATGTTTCTCTTTAGCTATGCTTTCAGCTTCCTGCTTAATAGGTTTCTAAACGGAGCTCCAGGCGTTCTAGGAAAACGTTTCTCAGCAGCCCGCGAATGTTTCCAGAAATATTTTTGAGTATCGCTTTCAGCAACTCTCAAGAAAGGCCTTTAAAGTCCAGAGAAAGTTTCGCTTCATCGAGTCTTTGGAGAAATAGCATGTTTACACTGGGTAACGGGGGTTGAAAAAGACATTTAAACGTTCTCCTATTAGGCTGAAGCATGCTCATAAGAAGGAAGGAGGATGAGAATCTGCCTCCGCCGCCGGTCGAGGAGGCTGAAGAGGAGCATGCTCAAGAATACTCTTTGAGAACCCCGACCGGCATAACTGGTTTAGACAAGATTATTGACGGGGGCCTGTTGAGGGGTAAGACGTACCTGGTTGCCGGTGAAACCGGCACGGGTAAAACTATTTTCAGCCTCAGGTTCATTCTGAAGGGTATTGAAATAGGTGAGCCGTGTGTCTACGTTCCTTTCGACGAGACTGTTGAGGGCACTGTTGAGGGAGCTTTGACGCTCGGCTGGGATCTTGAGACGCCGATGAGGAGAAACATGCTTAGAATACTGGATGCTAGGCCCTTCTTCGCCGAGGTTACGAGGGAGAAGTTTATGGCTGAGGTTGTGAGGGAGATCGTTAAGGAGCTTAAGAGGCATGTTTCAGAAATAGGGGCTAAGAGGCTCGTCATAGATCCTGTTGCACCGCTCGTCGGAGAGGTTGTCGACGTTTCCTGGACGAGGGACTTCATAAGGGGTTTCGTCACTGCCGTGGAAAAGTTTCTCGGATGCACCACTATCATAACCAGCGAGGTTCCTACTGGCAGTGGGCTTCTAAGCAGGTTTGGAGTGGAAGAGTTCCTCTCCTCAGGAATCATTAAGCTGTCGATAACCAGTGTTGAAAACAGGAATTTGAGGACTCTCATGGTTAGGAAGCTAAGGTGGACTAGGGTTGATTTAACGCCTTACGTGTATGAGATTAAGCCTCTGGAGGGAATAGTTATTCTGGAGCCTCTTCACGAGTATGTTAAGAAGCTTAAGGAGTAGGCGTGTAAGCTGCTTCACATGCTTTTGTCGAGCAGCGTTAAGAAGTATGGCGACACGCTTAACTGGCGCGGATTAACATGCTCCAAAAGGTTTTTAGATATTCCTTTACAAATGTAGGCTAAGCCATGAATTGTTGAATAGCTGCTCCTAAATACAGCATTAGGAATGAGGAGAGCATCGCTGCCTGGGGGCTTGCCTTAAACCAGCATACTATTGCTGCTGAAAGCAGGAGGGCGCTTAAGCCTCCGGAGACTATTTGAATAAGCCCTGTTACTATGCTGGGCGGGTTTGAGACCACCAGGATCAGGCTGAAAAAAAGTTGAGGAAGAAAGCAGAACGGTAGGGCTGTCAGGAAGCCTGTTTCAACAGTCCTCTTCTGGAAAACCGTTCTCGGGATAAGGTAGGCTAATAATAGGCTTAGGGCGACGCTGCCCAGTGTTGACGAGAAGCTTACGTTGGCAACCGGGATCAGGAGGGCGATGCCCATCTTAGTGTAGAGGCTTGACGCTGAGAGGCTGAGCACTATTAACGTAGCCATCGGCGTCATCATTCTGCTCGGCATTCCTGTGAAGAACCATACTGGCACGAGTGTTTCAAAAACCCTTGGAAGCTCCCCGGATGTTGGAGGCGGTAATAATCCTGATTTCAAAGCCGAGTAGACTCTCATGCCCTGCTCGCTTAAAACATACTTCTTATCGCTGGTCTGCTCAACGAGCTCTCCGAGGGCGAGAAGATTATGGTAGAGGCTGCCCGTGCTCAGGCCCAGCTCCCTTTTAAGATCCTTAATGCTCATCGGACCGGATTCCCCTAGCTTCATCAGCAGGGCTCTCCTCTTACCGTATGAGAGGGCCAGTATAACCTTCTCAAGGCCGTCCTCCGCCACGAGCTTTAAACCAGCCATAGGAATATAAAAACATCGTGCCTAAAGTCTTCAGACGGTTTGGAAAAGACGTGTTGACAGTCTTCTAAACCCTGTGAAGCCTAGTGTCCAGCAGGCCTGTAGGAGCCGAGTAGCCTGGTCTCCACAGCCTTACGCTTAAGCTTCTCCAGCGCCCTGCGCACACTAGGGTCCCAAGAAGCGCCTTCAAACTCTACTAGAAACATGTATTCCCATGGTTTTCCCCTGACAGGCCTAGACTCTATTCTAGTCAGGTTTAAACCATGCTTCGCGAACACTCCGAGAGCCCTGTAGAGTGAACCGGGCTTATGCTCAAGAATCATTATCAGCATTGTTCTCGCAGCACCCTTAAACCTTTCAGAGGCTTCTCTGGAGAGGACTAGGAAGCGAGTATAGTTCTCCCGCTCGTCTTGAATATTTCTAGCTAAGATTCTTAAGCCGTATTCTCTTGCAGCAGCCTCGGAACACACTGCAGCCCCACCCCTGGTTTTAGCAGCCATCAAGGCAGCTTTAGAAGTGCTTGAAACCTCCCTTATCCTTGCGTCGGGCATAACCCTGTCTAGAAACATCCTGACCTGTGCGAGCGCGTGAGGATTGGAGAAAACAATCTTAACGTCTTCAAGCCTCCTCTCCTTTGATGAAAGGTGGAACGCTATTTTCAAAACCTCCTCGCCAACGATGCTGAGGCTGGAGGAGGCTAGGCAGTCAAGAGTTTCGGAAACAGGGCCCTCCAGGCTGTTTTCAACAGGCACAACCCCGTAGTCTGCCTCATCCTCCTCAACGCTTTTAAACACGCTTCTAATCGTAGGGTAGGGCTGGAGAGCGTAAGGCTTCCCTGAGAAATATTTCTCAGCAGCCTCCATCGTGAACGAGCCTCCCGGCCCCAGGTAGGCGACTTTAAAAAACCCCTGGATCCTCCTGCTGTAGTCTATGAGAATGCTGAAAACCTTTTCAACCAGCTTTGGGTCTAAACGTTTCGCAGAGGCTTTTTCGAGAACATGCTTGTAAACCTCTTTCTCCCTCTTCTCGTCAACCACGCGAAGCCCCAGTCTCTTCTTCTCTACACCTATCATTCTCGCAACCCTTATTCTTTCAGCAATAGCGTCGACAATTTTCTCGTCAACCTTATCCATCATTCTTCTCAGCTCCTCAATGCTCAATCCTTAACCACCCTTCCGATTAGGCCGGCTCTAGCGTAATGGTCTATGAGAACCATTGCGGAGACTGCTTCAACCACTGGAACAGCCCTGGGAGCGATGCAGACGTCGAACCTTCCTCCCGAGAGATCCAGGTTGACACTCCTCATCTCCTCAAGGTTAACCGTGCGCTGAACCCTCGTTATGGATGGGGTAGGCTTAAAAGCTGCTCTGAAAACTATCATGCTTCCCGTTGAAACACCGCCGACAACACCGCCGTCGCTGACACCCGCAACCTCAATCCTCCCATCCCTGACGGTAAGCTCATCGTTGAACACGCTTCCCCTCATGCAGGAGGCTTCAAAACCCCTGCCGAACTCCACTCCCTTAACACCAGGGATGGACATCACTGCTCTCGCAAGCTCCACGTCGAGCCCTTCAAAAAGCGGGTCTCCAATTCCCGGTGGCACACCGTATATCCTGCATTCCACAACCCCTCCTACACTATCTCTTTCACGTAAAGCCTCGTCTATCTCCCTCATCATCATCCTTGAAGCATCTGGGTCTACGCACCTTACTGGGGACTCGTAAACCTTTTTCAAATCCTCCTCGCTCGGCTCACCCCTATAGCTGGCCCCACCTATCCTGGTTACGTGCGCATATATTTTAACTCCTTTTCTCTCTAGAAGCTGGGCTGCGAGCGAGCCTGCTGCAACCCAGCCTGCAGTAAACCTTCCGGAGGAGAAGCCTCCTCCCCTATAGTCGTTGAAGCCTCCATACCTCACCCTGTAAGGATAGTCGACGTGACTCGGCCTGGGAGTGGTCTTGACCCTCTCGTAGAAACCCTGGTCAGCCTCAGTGTTCCAAACAACTATGAGCAGTGGAGCCCCGGTAGTGAAGCCTTTGAAAACTCCGCTGAGGATTTCGAAAGAATCCTCCTCAATCCTCGTTGTTGAGCCGTATCCGGCTCTTCTGCGGGAAAGGTTGAGTCTAACCCTGTCCTCGTCAACCCTTAAGCCGGCTGGAAAACCCTGTATAAGCGAGCCTACGAGCCGCCCATGGCTTTCCCCGAAGAAGCTGAACACGACCAGCCGGCCTAGAGTGTTTAAACCCATTTAAGGTCGACTCCCGTCTCTAAGACCCAGCTGTAAAAACCAGGGTTAGACTTTGAGACTGAGCCCGCGTTGAGTATGGTTGTCTCACCCTCAGCCGCAGCCCCAGCCATTATGAGCATCATTTCTATCCTGTGGTCGCTGCCAGCGTCAACAGTTGCACCCCTCAACCTGCAGGGTCCCTTAACCAGAATATTGTTGCCGTTGAAAAAAATTTTCACACCCATTTTTGAAAGAGCCCTAGTGATCAGTGTCGCCCTCGCCGACTCCTTCGCCTCAAGCCTGCCAACGTTACTCAGAACCGTCTCACCCTCCGCCGCTGTCGCGGCAAGCGCTAGAGCCGGAACAAGATCCGGGTTTCCCGAGCAGTCTATTACGCATGCTTTTAGGAGGCCAGTGTTCTCAGCTATAAGCGTATTGCCCGACCAGCATATTTTAAGCCCCATGCGCCTGAGTATTTCAACAACCTCTCTATCTGGCTGAGGCTCATCCACCAGCCCATGAATCTTAACAGTAATGCCTGAAACCGCCGCCATGACTAATGGTATTGCTGAAAGAGAATAGTCGCCTGGAACAGTATGGTTAAAAGGCTTAAGCGATCCGGGTTCAACCGTTATAGAATCTTCGCATACGCGTGTTTCAACCCCGTGCATACGAAGCATTCTCAGAGTAAGGTCCACGTAAGGCTTTGAGACGAGCACCTTGTTTTTCAAAACAATGCGGAACCCGTTTTCAAGCCTGGCTCCGGCGATCAGGAAGCCTGAAACATGCTGGCTGGATTCTGAAGCATCTAAGAGAACAGTGTTACTCTTGAAGCCGCTGCTCCTAACTTTTAAAGGAGGCTTCCCGTTCACCGAGCTCGCTTCAACACCTAGCATGGTGAATGCTTCCTCAAGCATTCTGACAGGCCTTCTCCTAAGGCTCTCGTCACCAGTGTAAACAGCGTAAGAGGATTTAGCTGCTAAAACCGGCGCGAGCATTCTGAGTGTTGAGGCTGAGCCGCCGCAGTAGACTTCCCCCGCCGGACTCCGGAGCTCCCCGCCTTCAACAAGCATTTCCTTGCCGCGTGTTGAGACAGGTATGCCCATTAGGCTTAGTGCTCTCAGAGTTGCTTCCACATCGTCACATTTTGAGACACCGGTTATTCTTGAAACTCCTTTGGAGACGGCTGATATCAGGAGGCTCCTGTGAGAATAGGATTTCGACGGTGGAGCCATATAGCTGATGCTTCCAGTCAGCCCACCCTTAACTTTTAACACGTTACTCGACGCTTGCATTCTCGTTGCACACACCTGTTTCAACAATCCTGCCGAACCTTGAGAGGGCTTTACCAACTTCTTCAACATCCTGAGGCCTTACTACGGCAGCCACAGCAGGCCCTTTTCCGGAAACACCCGCGGCAATAGCACCGTTCTTCAACGCTTCTAAGGCTGGCTTCGCATCTAGGCTGAGGGCTGTTGAAACAGCAAGCCCGTTTAAAGTCATCGCCAGCCACTCCTCACCGTTTAAAGCCAGCCTGTGGGCAAGCCTCATTAAGGGTTCAACAGGCTTGAACAGACTAGTGTCAACCCTCCCGCTGAGCATTCCGCCTGGAGGTATCAGTATGATGACCCTAAGACTATTGTCGACAATTCTCCTCGCAATAAGCTTCCTCTCGAAATTATTCGTCACCACCATCCCGCCTAGGAGGCATGCTGAAGCATCGTCGAAAGCCCCCGTCGCCGACACTCCTGTCTGAATACTTGCCTCAACAGAGTACTTGACTGCTTCCATGAGTTCAGCTTCTCCAGTAACCTCTTTAAGGCATGCGAGGGCAACTGCTGAGGAAACGGCGCTGCTCGACTTCAACCCTTTCCTTGCAGGTATTTCAGAGTAAACGTTTACCTCACAGCCCTTCTGCAAACCGTAGTCCCTGAGTACTAGTCTGCAAACCTTCTCAGGCAGGCTGCCCGATTTGAGAAGCCTCCCTCCCGAGCGTATTCTGAACACGGGTTTCTCAACCAGCCGGCAGCTTGCTTCAACCCTAAGCCCAACCCCTAGGGCTGCGCCAAGACCATTCGCCATCGCGTTGACAATGCTTACTGCACCGTGAACCCTAGCCCTGCTCAATCCTGAGCCTCCTTAAGGCTTCATCCCTCATCTCCTCCATGGGCGGCTTCATTCCAAACCATATTTCGAAGCTTTCAGCAGCCTGGTGAATAAGCATTTCGACACCGGGCACAGCGTTCAACCCTTTTTCAGAAGCCTCCTTGACGAGCCTTGTAGGATGCGGGGTATAAACCATGTCTAGAAGAGTCTGACCCCTTCTGAGGAGCTCTACGGGGAAAGGCGTTTCAACACTGTTCCCCATGCCTACTGGCGTCGCGTTAACGATAAGGTCAGCCTCCTTAAACACTCGTTGAGCATTCTCTAAACCAAGCGTCTCAACCTTAAAGCCTTTTCCGGAGAAGTGTTTCTCCAGCTCAAGCGCCCTAGCACGACTCCTGTTCAACACAACCACCCTGCACCCCATTGAAAGCAACGCTAAGACAGCGGCCCTAGCACCCCCGCCGGCGCCTACGACTGCCGCAACACCACCACCCTTGAAGCCAGCGTTTCTCAAGGATTTCTCAACCCCAGCCACATCCGTGTTGAAACCCTCGAGAAACCCTTCTCTTACCCTAACCGTGTTGACGCAGCCGGTTAGCTCTGCAGAGTCGTCCAGCCTGTCGACGAGGCTTGCTACAGCAATCTTATGCGGTATGGTTACGTTGAAACCCAGCACCCTGTTAAGCCTGCAAAGGGAGGCGAAGAACCCGAGCATTTCGCCGGTTACTCTTAGAGCAAGGTAGACAGCGTCTATGCCAAGTCTTCTTATAGCCCTGTTATGCATCGCCGGGCTCACTGAATGTGAAACCGGGTCTCCTATCACGAAGAGGAGTCTTGACTCCGAGGTTGGAAGCCACCCTACCATACGCCCATTCTCCTGTATATTGAGACCATTCTCCTCAGGTTCAGCTGACCGGGTGCAAGAGGCTCCCCGTAGGAAGCATAAGTCATGAAGCCTCCGAGCAAGGGTGCAAGTATTCTCGTGACTAAGCCTTCCTCCCCCATTCCGAAGCAAACAACCCTGCTTCCCCGGATACTGCTGATGAAGAACAGTATGTTCGCCTCGTCCAATGGGCTCCTAACCCTCGTGACAATCTTATACATATCTGCATCCTTCTTCCTCATCTCTGAAAGAATTTTGCTAAGGGTCTTCACACCCGGAGTCCCGGCCCACTCGTGGCGTGAAAGAATCAGGCCAATACTCCTTTCCGAGGCGAGTCTCGAAACAATACTGGCAATCTTGGATTTCTGCTCAACATCCACATATTTAAAGGGGGCTTCCAAAGCTTTTTCGAAAAGCCTTAACCTCCTGCTTTCATCACCATGATAAGCACCGCCATCCCAGCTGGGTCTTATCGTGGCTACGCAGCCGACATGCGACGACTCTACTGTTTTCAAAACAGCCTCATACTGCTTCTCACCGGCATGGTCAAGCCTGAGCTCAACAAGGCTGGCGCCAAGCCTCTCGGCAACCATGATGGCTCTCGAAACCCTTGAAGCATTATCTGCCTTCACTGAAACACATATTCTAGGCCTCAAAACTCGAGCATCAGCTCTCCTTCCACAGGGGTTCCGAAGTGTCTTCCAACCCTTGCCTGAGCATAGGCAAGAATCCTGTCGCCGGGTTTAAGGTCTCTAACGCTCGTTGAGCCCTCTGGAGCCACCACCCTTATAGTTTCAGCATCCTGTAGAAACACTTTCCCGGTTGAACCGTTTAAACAGACCTCAATCATCCTGAGAGGCCTCCTCTCAACCTTCATCCTGCATATTGTGAGAGGCCTAGCCTCACCTGTTCGTGAAACAGCCAGTACAATATCCCCAGACTTAAGATCGCTGATGTAGGGTGAAAGACCCTTAGTTGACAGAACATATTGGGATACTGCTCCTGCGTTAACCCTGAAGGGCCTCGGCTTCGTAAACCCGGATTCAGCAACCTCCGCCTCCACAAGCACAAGTATTGAAGAAAACGCTCCTATCAGCATGCCTTCCCCAGGATTCATGGTGTCGCAGGCATCTATGCATGCTCTGAGCCCGACACCAGCCTCAGAAACCTTCTCTACAGTAGCCTCCCGGAGACTCAGTATGGCTTCAATACTCTTAAGCTCCTCCACAGCTCTTGAAGCGTCTCGGACAGGCATGTTCAGAGCCACACCGTCAACCCCAAGCTCAAGAGCCCTGAGGGCGAGCTTAGCCTCCTCCACGCTGGAAGCCTCAGCAATAATCATAGCCCTGCCCCTCAGCTTAGCGACTAGGTTTTCCCAAGGAATAACCTTCCAGTCGGATGTTTTCACAAGTATTTTTCTAAAGCCTTTCTCCACAGCCTTCAAAGCATTCTCCTCATCTCTAGAGCTCCTGACTTCAAGCTCAAGCACTGCTGAACCGGGGTCAGCATACTCATAGGGTTCTGAAGACCATTTCACCAGCTTAAGGCTTTCACCCTTACCCTCCACTGTCCCCCGGCTTCTGGAAACAACCCTGTCCACTCCTGGAGCCTGGCTAACATCCTCAGCGACAATCCATATTTCCTTCAAGACTCAGCAACCTCCAGCGCGTACTCGACTGAAGCATTTTCATGAACAATCGCCTTCAGAGCCTCAGCCATCTTTCTCGGATTCTCGTGTTGAAAAACATTCCTGCCTATCGAGACGCCTGCGGCGCCAGCTGAAATAGCATCGCTAACCATCTTGAGGAAATCTCTTGTCGAATAGGTTTTTGGGCCGCCAGCTATAACCACCGGTATGCGCGTAGACTCTACAACGATTCTGAACGACTCAGGTGAGCCTGTGTAGTTAGTCTTAACAACGTCAGCACCAAGCTCCACTCCTATCCTCGCAGCGTGAGCAACCTCCTTTAGAGAATGCTCGTCAGTAATCTTCGGACCCCTCGGGTACATCATCGCCAGAAGAGGCATGCCTAGAATCCTGCAGACTCTTGCGGACTCAGCCAGGAAAGCCAGTTGTTCAAAGTCTGTTTCAGAGCCAACGTTAACATGCAGCGAGAAGCCGTCTGCATCGAGTGAAAGTGCTTCGAGAGGCGTTGCGCAACGGGTCTTTCTAAGCCTGTCTGAACTCAAGTCTGTCCCGGCTGAGCCGTGTACAATGAGGCCAAGCCCAGCTGTGTCAATCATCCTAGCCCAACCCTTATGGATAACTATCGCATCAACACCACCCTTAGCAAGCTCATAAACCAGCTGCGCCATGTTCTCCAAGCCTTTCACAGGCCCTATTGAGACGCCGTGATCCATCGGCACTATGACGCTTCTCCCATCATCCTTGAAAATCCGCCTAAGCCTCCTCCTTTTACCTGGCTCCTGAACATCCAGCATGCTCAAATAAGCCTCATCTCCCTAAGGAGCTCTGCCACAAGTATTGATCCTCCTGCAGCACCCCTCACAGTATTATGCGAGAGAACAGTATACTTAACTGTTGAAGAGTCGCATTTCCCAACTCTCCCCACGACAACCCCCATCCCACCCTTGTAATCCCTGTCAAGCCTAGGCTGGGGCCTGTCCTCCTCCTCCCTAACCTGTATAACTGGGTCTGGCGCCGAGTATAGCCCCATTCTCTGCGGCAAAGGTTTAAACTCTCTTAAAACCCTCTTAACATCCTCGGTTTCAAAATCATGCTCGAGTTCAGCGAATACGTGTAGCAGATGGCCATCTAGAGTCGGAACCCTGTTCACGCTTGCTAAAACCGGTATGTTAAGCGGCCTGCCTGGTTCACCCAGTATCTTAACTGTTTCAGACTGAAGTTTTTCCTCCTCACCCTTTATGAAGGGTATTACGTTGTCAACGATGTCTAGCGATTGAACACCCGGGTAGCCTGCTCCGCTCAAGGCTTGCAGCGAAACGGTTACAACTCTTTTCAAGCCGAACGCGTCTAGAATTGGTTTCAACGATATTACTAGAGGCATCGTTGTGCAGTTTGACTTAGTGACGAGGAACCCTTTCCACCGCTTCTCCTCACGCTGCCTCTCTATCATGCTTACGTGGCTAGGATTAACCTCTGGGATTATCATTGGCACTAGCGGATCCATTCTGAATGCACTCGCGGTGGAGATGATTTTAAAACCCTGCTCTGCAAGCATAGGCTCCAATTTAAAAGCGGCTTCACTCGGCAGGCTTGAAAACACAAGCTCAACATCGTTCAACACTTCGACCCTGGTTTCTTGAACAATCATTTCCGAAGCGGGTTCAGGCGGGTCGCCTCCTAGGAGCCAGTGCACAGCCTCCCTATACTTCTTTCCGGCAGACCTTTCTGAAGCCGTTAAAACCTTTAGTTCGAAAAACGGGTGGTTGGAGAGAAGCTTTACGAACCTTTGGCCAACTAGGCCCGTGGCTCCGAGGACAGCTACACTAGTCCTCCTCAATCCTGAAAGCCTCCTCAAGAAGCCTAAAAGCCTTCTCCACATGCTCCTCAGGAATAAGCACTATAAAGTAGGAGCCGAGTGTAAGAATGCCATGTATGTTTATGCCCTCCTTAGCCATGGGGGCAGAAATCCTGTATAGGACGCCGGGAGTCTCATGCAGATCCGTCCCCCTGATGATTATTCCACGCAGACCCTGCCTCACCGCGAGGCCGACAGCATCCTTCTCCAACAGGAACTCGTCATGCATTCTTTGAACAGCCTCGTCCTGAAGACCGCCTGAGAAATATGCGAGTACCTCCTTGTTGTTGGAAACAATGCCGAGGAGCCTAGGCTCACCCGTGTTAACATTCTTCAGAACATCCATTGCTCTGCTAACAGCCTTAATGCTTCTTCCGACGAACATGACTGCAGACACACTACTGTTAATAATCTCCATGCTTAACGGGGGGGTTGAGGCAAGTATAAGCGTGCCGCCGCCGCTTAAACTTTTAGAATCATAGCTTATAACCCTGACTTTAAGCGATGGCGGAATATACTTTAAGGATGACTTGTGTATGAACTTGACCCCGACGTCAGCCAAGGCTGCGAGCTCCTCTGTCGTAAGCTCCTCAAGCCTCTTGGCAGACTTCACTAAACGAGGATCAGCAGACATTATTCCGGAGACGCTTGTAACCAGAATAGTGTCCTTAGGGTTTAGGGCTGAGGCAAGTATGAAGGCAGTAGAGTCACTCCCACCCCTGCCGAGCGTCGTAACATTTCCAGCAGGATCCTTGCCTACGAAGCCAGGCACAACAACAACGTCGAACTCCTCCAGCAGACCCCCTACAACCTGTTTGATTCTCCTGCAAGACTCTTGGACGATTATTCTTGCATTACCATAGTTGCTGTCTGTCAGAATGGGCCAATCGTCTTGAGACGGGTCTAGAAAAGTGGTTTTAACACCCTTCTGGCGAAGGATGGTTGAGAAAACCCTGGCGCTCGTCCTTTCACCCATTGATAAAACCTCATCCATGAACCGGGGGTCTCCAGCATCCTTGAAAAGCTGGAGGAGAGTGTCTGTGGTTGAACCCATTGCTGAAACGACAACCACAACCTTATTCCCCCTCTTAACCTCTTGGGCGACCAGCTCAGCAGCATGCTCAACCCTCTCCTTCGTCGAGAGAGCAGCACCCCCAAACTTGACAACGAAAATTCCGTTGCAACCCATTTTCTCCAAAACCTCCTAGGGTTTTTAATAATATTGAAACATGCTGGAAAAGCTTCCTCCTGAAATCTCAAGGACTTCAGGAGGTTTTTCAACTGGTTTCTGGAATTTAAGCATAGAGCCGCACGGGTCGGGCTGTTTAAAAATTTTACTTACGAGGCTTGCTGCCTATTACTGCCATTTATAATTCCATGCTGATTCTAAAGATGGTAAATATTGGTTAAGCAAAGCATCACTTTTTACTATGCTTCAGAAGGAAATACTTGTAGCCTGTTACAAGAGCCTCCTCAGCAGCCTTCAAAATGTTTGTTGAAACACCTATCGTCGTCCACCTGCTGCCGTTGGATTCAAACTCAGCAAGTATTCTCACCGAGGCCGCGGTTCCGGATGGGGCGTCTATCTCCCTAACCCTGAAACCCGTCAGGGAGACGTAGGCGATTCCAGGATATATGGGGCTTAGAGCCTTTTTCAAAGCACTGTCGAAAGCATTCACAGGCCCGTTTCCCTCTGCTGAAGCAGACATGCTGACCCCGCCGACCCTCACTTTAACAACGCATTCAACAATCTGCCTGTCTCCAAGCCATGTTACAATAGAGGTCCAGTGTTCAAGCTCGAAAAGCTGCGTAGGACCGTGAAGAGCCTCATGGAGAAGCAGGAAAAGGCTTCCGTCAGCATCCTCGAAAACATATCCTTTCGACTCCAGATCCTTAATCTTTTTCAGGGCCTCCATGATCCTTGGATCCCTCCTGTCTACTTCAAAACCCATTTCACAAGCTTTTGCCGCAAGGTTTGCAGTACCCGACTGTGAGGAGACGACTATGGCGCTTGTGCTGCCGAAGATAGCTGGATCAGTAAACTCGTACGCCTCCCTATTCTTCAACACAGCGTCGCCGTGCACACCCCCCTTATGGGAGAAAGCATACTTTCCTACAAAAGGTTGTCTAGGGTTCTCCTCTAGCGAAGCAATGTCGCGCAGATACCGTGAAACCATGGAGAGCATTCTCAGGTTAACGTCCATCTTATAGTTGAACTTCACAGCCAGTACTCCTATGACTTGAACAAGATCAGCGTTACCACATCTCTCCCCTATTCCGTTTATCGTTCCCTGCACCATCGTGGCTCCAGCCTTAACAGCAGCAATAGTGTTAGCAACAGCCATACCGGTATCGTTGTGAGCGTGAATACCCAATGGGGTTTCAAAAACCTCTTTAATCTTCCTGACAACTTCATAAACCTCTAAAGGGTCTGAGGCCCCTCGTGTGTCAGCTAAAACTAGGAAGGACGCGCCTGCTTTCTCAGCAGTCTTTAAAACCTCTAGGGCATAGTCCGGATTATCCCTGTAGCCGTCGAAGAAATGCTCGGCATCGAAAACTACTTCTCTACCAGATTCCTTCAAATACTTAACACTATCGTAAATCATGCTTAAGTTTTCTTCGAGCGTCGTGTTCAAAACATCCTTAACGTGTAGGATCCAAGATTTTCCGAAAATCGTTGCAGTAGGAATATTGGGCTGAATGAGGTATTTTAAATCAGGATCCTCCTCAACCCTGACCCATGGCTTACGAGTCCTTCCGAATGTTGAAACCCTAGCCCTCAGCCTGTATTTCAGTATCTGCTTGAAGAAAGAAACGTCAACCGGGTTAGTCTCGTTAGGCCATCCACCCTCAATATAGTTCACCCCAAGGTCGTCAAGCTTTAGAGCAATCTTAATCTTGTCCTCAAGCGAAAAGTTTATGCCAACAGCCTGGTTACCATCCCTGAGAGTCGTGTCGAAAATAAGGATCTTACTGTCCTCCAAGGTTAATCTTTCCTAAGCCATTTCAACCTCGGGTCGCCGGCGACAGCCAGATGATTGGGATCCACCATCACGACTTCAAACCACTTGTAGACCCCGTCCTCCCCAACCCAGTAGGAGCCCAGAACCCTCATGTTAGGATATTTACGGGCAGCCCTCTCCTCAGCCATCTTCTGCCTACTCTTACCGGGTTTAAACAGGACGACCCCCAGGTGCTTAGGCCTCCTCCCTGACCTTGGCCTAGGCTTCCTCCTACCACCCTTCCTAACCCTCGACCTGACTATTATGAAGCCAGGCTTAGCCCTGTAGCCAAGCCTTCTCGCAGCATTCACGTCAGTAGGGTTCTCAACCCTGATTACAGCCGGCTGACGCCTCCACTCTATCAGCCTCTTCCTACGGACCTCTTCAACAGAAGCCAGTAGAAGGCTTTCAGACTCCTTTGAAAGCCTAATCCTCTTCAAGCCGTGTCACCACCCTTAGAAAAGCATGTGCCGTGGGGAGACGAGTATAACTCAAACCCCTGGGCTAGACTATCGTCGACCACCAGCGTTCCGCACCTTAGACTCGGCATAGCGCAGCTATCTCACCCAACCCACCTGTATATAAGCTATTCAGTCGGCTACGCCACCCGTATGTTTCTGGAAACAACCCTATTTAAAAGCGTGGAGGAACGGATTATTATGGCTCCCGCCGGCGAGGAGAAGAATAATCCTCAGGATCGTTCGCTCAGCACGCTAGCCATGTTTCTAGTATTCAAAAGAGAGGGTGGAGAATACTGTTTAAATCCCAGTGGCGTAGTGGTTACTCACAATGGTTACGAGGCTGGTTGGCCTAACCGGTAAGCCTAACGTTGGGAAATCAACTTTATACTCAGCTCTAACCATGAATATTGTTAAGATTGCCGATTATCCTTTCACCACCTTGACTCCCAACAGGGGTGTTGGCTACGTGAGGAAGAAGTGCGTCTGCAAGAGTCTTGGCGTCACTGATAATCCTGTGAACTCCAGATGTGTCAACGGCTTCAGGTTCATCCCGGTTGAGCTCGTTGACCTTCCGGGTATTGTTCCAGGTGCGCATGAAGGCAGGGGTCTTGGCAACCAGTTTCTCTCTGAGATAAGTATGGCGGATGCTTTGATACATGTTGTCGACGCCTCGGGAAGCCTGGATGCTGAGGGTAGGCCGACTGATCCGAACCCTGAGAACACTATAAGGGACATAAGGTTTCTGGAGGACGAGTATGATCATTGGCTTGCCGGGATTATTGAAAGAGGCCTCCAGAAGTTTTCTAAGGCGAGGCTAAACAGGAGAAGTGTTGAAGAGGCTCTAAGCCAAGTTTTAAGCGGCCTAGCTATAGGCAGGGGGGATGTTGAGAAGGCCGTTGAGAAAGTTAATCCGCCTGACGATTTCTTAAAGTGGAGCAGGGAGACAATAGTTGAGCTGGCTAGGACCGTCAGGATTATTGCTAAGCCGATGGTTATAGCTGCGAATAAGGTTGACAGGAAGGGTGCGGAGGAGGGGGTTAGACAGATTAGGAAGGCTGGTTATGATCCTATTCCGATCAGCGCTGAGGCTGAGCTTGTCCTCAGGAGAGCTGCTGAAGCAGGGCTTGTAGAATATTTCCCTGGAGATAGTGACTTCAAGATTATTAGGCCTGAGGCTCTTAGAGAAAAGCAGAAAGAGGCTCTTGAAATGGTTAGGGAGAAGGTTTTGAAGCCCTGGGGCTCAACGGGTGTCCAGGAGCTTTTGAACAGCGTGTATTTCAAGGCTCTTAAAATGATAACTGTCTACCCTGTTGAGGATCCGAGCAAGCTCACCGATAAGAAGGGTAATGTTCTTCCCGATGTTTACCTTGTTCCAACAGGGATGAGTGTTAGAGAGTTTGCTGGTCTCATACACAGCGACCTTATGAATAATTTTCTCTACGCCATTGACGCTAAGCGTAAGATCAGGCTGAGTGAGGATTATGTTTTGAAGGATGATGATGTCGTGAGCATCGTGGCAATTGGCAGACAGAAAAGCTAACTATTTAAAATCTTTATCTATATTTTTCAACGTAGTAGCCAATCTGCTTCTTAGGACCGTAGAACCTGACGCCTTTCTCCATTATCCTTCTTTTTATGACGCGAGCAACATTCTCAGAAAGCTCTTTCCTAGAGACTAGAAAGTCAATTATTTGGAAAGCCTCCTCCGCACTGTCGCACCTCCTAATATAGTCGAAAACGTTCGGAACATACCCTTTAAGAGTCTTAGGCTCAAGGCTCTCAGAATATCCCTCCACCGCTATCTTCATCAACTCTTCCTCACTTAGGCTTGCAGACATTTTAAACAGCCTCAGCCAGGCTTGCCTTAACCTCTTCGAGTTTAAGCGGCGACTCGAGAACCTTCATCTTCTTAACGCCTGCGAGCTTTATCCTGTGAAACTTCTTAGCCTCATTATAAAGGTCAGACTCAATCTTTCCGAAGACGAGTTCCTGAACCAGTTGAGAATAGTTCAGCCTACTGCACTTATCCAGCACTATGTTCATCATCGCTTTCCTCATCTTCTTCTTCTGAGATTGCGAAGCACGGTAACGGGTAACGGCGATCGCTGAGACACGCATCCGGTAACCATCTTTCGTGCTAGCGTTGAAAATAATGTCAACCCTTGAAGAGCCTTTCCTAAGAAGACTTCTCACGAAATCCCTGTCAAGCTCGTAGCCCCATAGTTCTGTGAAAGCAGTCTCCCCTTTTACACCAGTGATTTTGAACTTTATTTTAACCGTCGTATGAGAAGGATCGTCAGTAAGCTCGCTTAGAAGAACGCTTATAGTCCTGCCTATTAGGCCGCTTGGCTCCGAAGCCAAGACGCTGCATAACGGCTTGCCCCCGAGGTAATCCGGGGCAACCACTGGAAACCATTTTTTAGCCTTTTTCTGCTTCACCAATCTGGAAGAGGCTTGTGGACAGCGTATTTAAACTATGCTCTTTAAGAAGCACCGTATCTACGTGGTTTTTGCCAGCATCATAACCTATAAAAACCTATTTTTAAGCAGAATTGTCGTCGTGAAATTGGAGGAGAAGCAGACAGCGGTCAAAGATTTAAGGCTGAGGGTGGCGGCAGACCTTTACTTGAGTCGGGAGCTGCGTGGAGACGAGGTTGAAAAGGTTGCAGAGTATGCTGTTTCAAGCTTTCCAACAGTATTCGCGCGGGGAGCGGTTAAGGGTGAGGAGCCTAAGATAGTTGAGCTAACCGTCACTAGGGAGAAGCTGAGCATCATAGTGGAGTCTGGGAGAAGAGTCAGAGCGCATGAAGCCGTTAAAAGGGCTAGGAAAGCGCTGGGTGAAGAACTGGGGCCTAAAATGGGGCTGGGGGTCAGAGGAATCAGCGTCAAGTTTTTCGAAGTAACTTTCATAGGTGAAAACCTGAGGGAGGTGAGGCTACCGTTCGCCAGAAAGGTTGAGAAGACGGAAGAAGGCTTGAAATACTGGCTTGAACTCAACGAGTCTGATCTCTATGCCCAGGTTCCGGATAGGATTATAAGTCTTTTCATGGAGAAGCAGGAGGAACGTGTAACAGGTAGAGAGGTTCACAGAGTTGTCTGGTGCAGTCCTGCGAAGCCTGTTAAGTACGCTTTGGACCCGGGGCCGCTGCTGGAGGAGGAGGGCTGGGTTAAAAGATTCCACCCAGGCATATGGTACTATCTCCAACCCTACACCAGTCTTCTCAGAATACTTGAGGAAATGATAATTGAGAAGGTGGCTAAGCCACTGGGCTTCCAAGAGGTTGTCCTACCTAAGCTCATACCGCTTGAAGTCGCGAGGAAGAAGGGTCATCTCTCCGGGATCCCTAGCGAGATGCTTTACGTCTGTGAACCCGGATCCAGAGAGCTGTCCTACTTTGAAGAATACACTGATTTAGTGAAGGTTTTCAACGAGCCTAGGCCTGAAGTCTTGCAAAAGTTTTTGAAGGAGCCCGCGTTCACCCTTCCCTACGCACAGTGCGAACCTTTCTACGAGCTTTTCGCCGGAGAAACCGTGAACCTTGACAATCCGCCTATCAGACTCTACGACAGGTCAGGGTTCAGCTTCAGGCATGAAGCTGGGGGGTTGAGAAGCCTGGAGAGGCTTACGGCTTTCACACGGATAGAGATAGTCTATCTGGGGAAACCTGAAGAAGTTGCTGAGATTAGGGATAGGTTGGTGGATAACTATCTGAGCCTGCTTGACAAGACGCTTGACATAGAGGTCAGGTCCGCGGAAGTAACTCCCGTCTGGATGGCTCACGCAGGTGTTGTCGAGGATGTTTCTAGAAAAATAGTTGCAACCTTCGATATTGAAGCCTATCTCCCGTTCAGGGGAGACAGGGGAAGCGAGTGGCTTGAAATAGCTAACGCATCAGTCCACTACGATAAGTATGTTGATTGGTTTAACATTAAAGAGAGGAAAGGAAGAGAAGTCTGGACAGGTTGCTCAGGCAATGGTCTTGAAAGATGGGTTTACGCCTTCCTAGCTAGACACGGTTTCAACGCTGAAGACTGGCCTGTAGAGGTGAAGAGGCTATGGCCAAACTTTAAGCCTGTGACCATGGACACTTGGCCTCCTCGAGCCTTAAAGAAGCCTCCTGAATCATCTTAAGATGATTCAGGTAGTCGAGCAAAGTGTACGCGAGAGACATTAATCCTCTTCTACACGCGACTTTGAGAAGTATCCTCCGGCCTCTTAAACTGGATGATACTCTTAACCCCTTAACCTTTAAAGCCTCATCCGGCTTTAACGCTAAGTATGCAAGCCTCGCTTCAAACTCGCTTTTGAAAACCGCCTCAAGAATTGCGAAGCATTCTGCCGAATTGTTCTGTAGCATTTCTTTCAAAAGCCTCCATGAAAGAGTGGAATCTTCTCCTAGGTACAGTTGCCCCTGCTGCAACATCATGTCCTCCCCCGAATCCCCCGGCTTCCCTGGCAGCATTTGAAGCCAGCAGGCTCCCCCTGATGCCCTTCTCAACAAGGATCCTCGGAACCCTTATTGAAACCTTTAACGAATCATCATCAGCAGCCGTTACGATTAGGATCTTTTGAAAATCCTTAGGGAGACTGGAGAATATTATTGAGGCAACTGGGCTTAATACTCTCTGATCAATGATTCCTTCACCATTGTAAAGCAGTATTTTCTCAGATTCAACCTTGGCCCCGGGTACGCTTATAAGGTTTGATAGAGACTTGGAGATGGCTGACCTGTATTCTCGGCTAACTTGCTGAGCTTCTTCGAACATTCTACCTCTTTCACCCATTGCAACCGCCAAGCCTATCGCGGAACGCCCCATTCTTGCGCAGGAGTTCAACAGGGCTGAGAACTCCCTTCCATCTCTTAAAACAGTGCCTCTAGGCTCCTTTTCGAAAACATATATGGTGCCGAACAGGTTTTGAGCACTCTCAGGCGAGAAGCCTAAGTCAGCAATATACTGCATCAACCCTGTGAGAAGCCTCGACCTCTCGGCTTGCGAGAGATCGTTGAAAGTCCTCCACTTATCATCCGTCTTAACCTCTATTCCTAGACTTCTTAAAAGGTTTAGAGCAACGTTCTCATCGCCGCTTAGTCCCGGTATTATGAAGTTCGATGAGGAAGAGATTGAAACATGTATCGGCAGGGTTTCCCTGCCGAAGAACACGAAGTCCTCCTCGACCCTTACTATGTTCATCTCTTCCCCTTCAAGAACTATCGTCGAGTTTAATCCTGTGAGCGACCTGTTAGCACCCACGTCCTGCATGTCTGCCAAGGCGCCCACTATCGCCAGCTCATTCATCCTGGAAAAATCTTCAACAAGGTTCTTGAAAACCAGGTATGAGACACCTGAGCCGGAGACATCTGAACCACCGTTTAAACCATGCTCGTTAGGGTTTAACATAAGAATATTACCAGAATTCCCTTCAACCTCATGATGGTCAAGTATAACGACTCTCGAAGGTTCAAGAACACTCGTTATCTCGTTTAAGTATCCTGCCCCAATATCTAGGAAAAGCACCGGCCTCGACGGGAATGCAATGCTCTCCAGAAAAACCCTGTCTATCTGCGTCACGGACACGGCGGAGAAGGAGACACCCATGCTTCTCAAAGCGAGGCAGGCTATTGCTGCAGCAGCAGTCCCATCTGCATCAGCGTGAAAAACTATTAGAGTATCATTCCAGTCGAAAGAACCAAGTTTGCTCGCGAAATCCCTTGCTTCAAAAATGAATCTCCTCTGAGTCTCCGACGCATTGCTCATATCTTGGCTTCAAGAACCTTCAGGTCGGGAAGAGGCACTTTCCTCCTAGAATAGTAACGGGCAAGCCTCCTAATCTTAGACTCCACCAGTTGAAGATTATGAACGTTAAAACGGTCGGACTTATTCCTGGTTAAATGAGTAACCATCCTCTCAGCCTTAGCCACAAGCCTATCGAGATCCTCCGTCCTAGAGAACTTCACACCTTTTTCAAGAAGTATTCTCGAAATCTTCTTACCCGTTATGTTCCTGACGGAGGGAACCCCATACGAGTCTCTCAGTATCAGCCCGATTTGAGAAGGACCATACCCTTCTGAAGCCAGCTTAACCACGAGCCCCTCAACCTCCTCAGGCTTTAACGATAACCATGGCGGAGCCCCGCTATACACTACTCTACGCGAACCCGACTTACCCCTCTTATGACTATGCATCCTAGCCAATTTTTAAGCTAAATTCCTTCCAGCAAACCCCTATATAAGCTTCTCTGACAGCGTTACCAAGCCTATGGCATAGGCAGCACTTATTTTAAACACTAAGGGAAGAAGCAGAAGGAGGATTACCTGGTTAAAACGGCAGCCAGCGGAAAACCCGATGGCACAACCGGGGGACATAACTCGTTGCAATAACGATGAAACCAATAAGTATTAGATTCCAGATTTTTAGGCTCAAATACTGCAAGGTCTACCAGAACCTCATCCTCGGTAACATCAACATCAGAAATCTCAAGCCTATCTACGTCCAACAAGAGTTTATAGCCTAGAATGCTTTTAGCCAGCTTGCTTTTAATTAAATCCTCCGATAGGGATTGGATGAATCCAAGCACCTCATTGAAGTTGAAATGTGAGGCCCCTACCGACATCCTTAATCCGTACTCGGGTTCAAGCTTGACGAACAAGCTCATATCCGGGAAGACCAATATTTTCCTTCCATCCGTTAATGGTTTCACTCGTGGATCGTCTTTAACCTTCTCAATACACATATCTGCAAGGGTTTCGTACTGCTTCTCAACCTCCTCAAGTGTCTTAAAGCGTTCCTTATACGAGGCTTCCTCCATAAGAAATTCCATCGTAATTTCGTAAACCTTATTTTTCCTCATAAGGACTAGGTTGAGCAATCTTTCCACTAAAAATCCGACGCTCTTCGGATCATCTGTGTAAACATCAATCCCAAAAATCATACCCTCACGCCTATCTTTACCCACTAAAGCTATATGACACTCTCTAGTCGCTTCTCTCCAAAACTTCTCGACACATGCTTCGCTATTAACTCTTGCCACCTCGTATTTATCACCCCATCCCCAAACAGTGATCCTACTCATCTATTATCCTCCCTTTTTTGGTCTTCCTCCCCTTAATTTACCTTCCTCATATGCCTTTAAGAATTCTTCGAATTTCTCTACATGTGCAGGGTTGTAGCTTCCTATTTCTTCGATGAACCTTATCCGATCTTGAGCATATATCTCCAAATAATGTGCCCCATAAGTCCTATCCAGATGAGCCTCGCGCGCTAGACACCACGTTTACTTTTCCCCATGTCTCTTCACGAACCATGATGCAAAGCTCCTCAACGCCCTAGCCCTGTGAGAAAACTTATTCTTCTCCTCAACGCTCATCTCCGCGAAAGTCAGGTTGGAGCCGAAAGGTATGAAGACGGGGTCATAACCAAACCCGCTTTTTCCACGCGGCTCTTTGGATATTGTGCCGTCCACTCTGCCTGTGAATATTCTGATTTCTCCCTGTGGCTCACCGTATGCTAGTGCGGTCATGAAGTATGCTGATCTGTCTGAGGAGCCTTCTAGAAGCCTAAGTATTCCTTCGCACCCTATCTTCCTGTAGACGTAGGAGGAGTATACTCCTGGGAAGCCGTTTAGAGAGTTTACGAACAGCCCTGAGTCCTCGATTATGAAGCGTTCCCCTATTTTTTTCAAAGCTTCCTGAGCGCATCTCTCAGCGACTTCTTCCAGGGTTTCCGACTGGGGTTCGATTATTTCAATATCAGCTTGTTCAAGCGTTATCCCGAATTCTCCGAGCAGCTTCTGCGCCTCTATGAATTTCCCAGGGTTCCCAGTTATGAACAGTAGCTTCATCAGCCATTTCTCACGGTTGAGAGATATTAAAGCTTAAAACTTCTCATGAGGCGAGTATGCGGGTAATGGAGTATCGGGACGGCGAGGCTCTGGAATGCATAGATTGCGGCGCAACCCATGAGCCCGGGGGAAACATGCTTGTCTGCGTGAAATGCGGAGGGCTCTTAGAGGTTGCTTACCCCAGGAGCGTTTTCAGAAGCGTCTCGTTTAACGGTAGGGGTGTTTGGAGGTATAGGAGCCTCCTTCCAAAGGTTGAGAGAATTGTCACTCTGAGTGAAGGGGACACTCCGCTGGTTAAGGCTGAAAGGCTTGGGAAATACTTAGGCTTGAAAAACCTCTACGTGAAGTTTGAAGGAGCTAATCCAACCGGTTCTTTTAAAGACAGGGGTATGACTGTGGCTGTAAGCATCGCCCTCAAGTTTAATGCTAAAAGTGTAGCGTGTGCTTCAACTGGAAATACTTCAGCATCGATGTCAGCCTACGCGGCTAGGGCTGGCTTAAGAAGCCTCGTCTTTCTTCCAGACGGCTATGTTGCGCCAGGGAAGCTTCTGCAGGCTGTTGCCCATGGCGCCACGATAGTCAGGGTCAGGGGGAATTTCGACGACGCTTTGAAAACACTTCTCTTGCACAGGGAGGAGCTTGGGGTTTATGTTTTGAATTCTGTAAACCCGTATAGGATTGAAGGGCAGAAGACAATCGCTTTCGAAATATGGGAGAGCCTTAAAAGTGTGCCAGATTTCACTGTATACCCCGTGGGAAACGCTGCAAACATTTCTTCAGGCTGGAAAGGTTTTAAAGAGCTGGTTGAAGCTGGTCTGGCTGAGTCTAAACCACGGATGATCGGGGTTCAGGCTGAGGGAGCTGCTCCAATAGTGAAAGCCTGTCTTCAAAATAGGGAAACCATAGAGCCTGTTGAAAAGCCGGAGACTGTTGCTACAGCGATAAGGATCGGGAAACCATTATCTTGGAAGAAAGCGTTGAGGGCGATAAGGGATTCTCGGGGAACAGCGGTTGCTGTCAGCGACAGGGAAATATTGAAGGCGCAGGTAGACCTTGCTAGGATGGAGGGCTTGTTCGCAGAGCCTGCTGGAGCAGCCTCAGTGGCAGGTTTAGAAAAACTTTCTAAAGAAGGATTCTTCAAGGGTGATGAAACAGTCGTCGCCGTAGTTACGGGACATGGTTTGAAAGATCCGAGTATAAACATAGAGCCTTATGCTGAGCTCGTAATTCATCCGGGTGAAAACCCTGCGGAGGCTTTGAGGAAGCTTTCATGAGGATTCTTCTAATCGGCTTTGGAAACGTTGGAAGAGCCTTCCTACAGCTCATGGAGGAAGAGAGGCGGAGGTTCAGGAGGCTTGGAGCAGAGCCGAGGATCGTTGGAATAGTGGATAGAGGGGGCGCGACGCTCTCTGAGAACGGTGTTAAGGTTAGTAGTCTTTTAACAACCAAGCTTGAGAAGGGCTCCGTAGCCTATTCTGAGCAGGGTGGTTTCCCGAGCATGGACGCGGCTGAAGCCATAGGGATTGCACAGCCTAATGTGACTGTTGAAGTAACTCCGACGAGCAGAGGCGGGTCAGGACCTGCTTTAAGACATATTCTTAAGGCTCTAGAGCATGGTTCCCACGTTGTCTCAGCCAACAAGGCTCCTTTCGCATATGATTATGACCTGATTATGAGGACAGCTTTGTCCCATGGTAGGATAGTGAAGTACAGTGCAACAGTTGGAGGTGGGCTGCCTGTTTTGAAAACACTCAGAACCCTCATGATTGGAGATGTTGTTGAAAGCATCCGTGGAGTTTTAAACGCTACTTCAAACTATATCCTCACATTAATGGAGGAGGGAAGAAGCTATGATGAAGCTTTGAGGCTTGCACGTGAAATAGGTATTGCTGAAGCCGACCCGACTATGGACGTATCGGGGATGGATACTGCTTATAAGATAACCATAATAGCTAACACTATTGAAGGCGGTCATAGGGCTGATGAAGTCGAGTTGAAAGGAATAGAAGAAGTTAAGCCTAATGACCTGCTTGAAGCTGCTTTAAACGGGTACTCGATCAGGCTTGTTGGAGAATTCACTGAGCAAGGTAGGCTCAGGGTCGGTCCTTCAAAGCTTAAGAAGGGGAGTATGCTTGACGTGAATGGGACACTGAACGCGGTGGAGTTCAGAATGAAGAGAGCTGGACCGGTTTACCTGCTTGGGAGGGGAGCTGGACCGTTCGAAACAGCAGCCGCAATAATTAGAGATATTTTTGAAATATTGGAGGAAGAGAAGCGTTGAGGATTGTAAACATTAACCTTGAGAACACAGGGCTTGAATTGAGAGGGCTTTGCGAGAAGCTTGCTGAAAAAGCCTCCGGCGGGTTAGTGATAATAGTTGAGCCGCGTGAAGAGATCTTGAAGGCTCTGACCGAGGCTGCTGCCTCACGTGTAAGCGAGGAGGAAGCTTTAGCAAAGCTGGCCGGTGAGCTTAACAGTCTTGCGAAGGGGATCCCGGAGGATCTGAGGAAGAGTGTTGAAGCCGAGATTGTTGAAAGCTTAAACAAGATCATTGAGTATTTGCACGCTGAGAAGAAGGCTGGCGGTGCAACACCCAGAGGGCTGCCTGTAATGCTTAACCTGCTTGGAAACACTGTTGCTAGAGTTTTTTCCAGCCATTTGAACGCGATCGGTGTTGACACTAAATGGGTTACAGCCGGACAAGCAGGATTCATGCTCATAGAAGATTATGAGCCGCCGTGGAGTCATCACGTGAGCCTTGTTAACCCGGATAGGTTGAAAAATGTTTCAAAAGAAGTTCTTGTAGTATCCGGCAGGTCCTGCGTTGACCATGAGGGTGGTGAAGCCTTTCTTAAAAAGGGGATGGGCAGCGTAGTGGCAATACTTGCTGCAAGCGAGTTGAGAGTAGACGAGGTCTATGTTCCAAAGGCTAACGGCGGCATTTACACAGCCGACCCCTGGATTACCGATAAGGCGAGAACCATACCTAGTTTATCATACTCGGAGGCGCTGGAGCTTTCAAGGCTTGGAGAATGGGTTATGAGCCCTCAGGCAGTGGAGCTTGCTGAAGAGCTGGGGGTAAGAATCATAGTTTCAAGCATCCAGGAACCATTTAAAGAATGCACCACAATAGGCTTTGAAAAAGCTGTTGAGAAGCAAATAGTTAAAGCTGTAGCGATGATACCTGACATGAGTATTTTAACCGTTGAGGGGGCTGCTATGGCAGGTATGCCGGGCGTGGCTTCCGCCATACTCGGCGAGGTTGCGAAGAGAGGGGTGAGCATCTCCATGATAAGTCAGGATGCTTCAGAAATCGGAATAACCCTGCTTGTTAAAGATAGGGATTTAGACATGGCTTTGAAAGGGTTGAGAGAAGGATTTAGCAGACAGAGGCTTATTAAAAGAATCAGGATACAGAGGGGTGTTGCAGTAATATCCGCCGTTGGGGAGGGCATGAGGGGGACTAAGGGTGTTGCAGCAAGAATATTCTCCGCTGTTGCTGAAGCAGGTGTTAACGTTCTAGCCATAGCTCAAGGATCGTCTGAGACAAGCATATCCTTCGTAGTGCTGATGGAGGATGCGGAGAAAGCTGTTAAGGCGGTTCATGAAAAGGTTATTCTAAGTGTTTAACAGCACGCTAATTAAGCTTCCCCAAATTATTTTTATCTGAGTCTTAAAACCGGCGAATAAGAAGGCGTTAAGAGAATAGCTAACCTGTTCGCCGCCTCAGCTCCTTCTCCACATATCTGCCTCTCACACTGATCTCTCTAAGCCTTTCTTCAACCCTGCCAGCCGACTCCCCGGCTGAAGACCTGTATCCTTCTAGAAACATTTTTGCGAGAACCTCGTGGTCTGGAAGCGGCGCCAGGCTTGAAACCAGCATGTATATGTCCTCAGCCTTCTTCTCCACCTCGTTAGAGTATTCGCCTAGGCCGAAGTCTATGAGCACAAGTCTTCCGCCAGATATGATCACGTTCGCCGGAGTAAGGTCGCCATGCACTATGCCTGCTGCGTGAAGCTTGCCGACTATGCTTCCAAGCCTGTTAACAAGGCTTGGGAACATGCTTGAGCCCTGCATGCTTCTAAGGCTCTCTCCTTTAACATAGCTCATCAATATCCATCCTTCAACCGGGTTTACATGGTAGATGAAAGGGGTTTCGACACCAGCCTTCTTAGCTGAGCTCAAGAGAGATGCTTCCCTAATTGTTCTGGAACGCCTTATCAAGTCATCGAGCTCCCTAACCCTGTAGCTCTTAGCGATCCTGGTTTTCACAACAACCTCTCTGCCCAGCCATTCGCACAGGTCTACGATTGCCTCCGCACCCTGGTAGAGGGTTTTAATTCGAGTACAACCCTGAGGGAGGAGACTTGACATCACTCAGCCTCCACCTTGGCTTAACAATAGACTCTTCAACTCTAAGCGACTCTCCCAACCTGTATTGCACGATTCCCTCCCAAGCGATCATGACACCGTTGTCAGCATAATACTCAACCGGATAATCGAGGAAGAAGGCTTTCCTATCCCTACACATTTCCCCAGCCATCTCCCTGAGCCTCCGGTTGGCGCCTACGCCGCCAGCTATTATGAACTCGTCAACCCCAAGCATCGCCATAGCTCTCTCCGAAACCTCGATCAGCATTGAGAAAGCAGTTTCCTGCAATGAAAAACAAAGGTCTTCAATCGGTTCCTTCCCAACGAGGCTTTCAAGCATGGTGAGCATCCCTGAGAAAGACACGTTCATGCCCTTAACACTATAGGGCAGCCTTATCAGCCTGCTTGACTTTGAAGCCAGCTCCATGACTCTCGGACCCCCTGGGAATTCGAGACCAGCTTTCCTAGCGAAAGCATCGATAAGGTTTCCGACGGCAATATCCTCCGTTTCTCCCAGAACCACGTATCTCCCCTCAGAAGGATGAATCACCTGTGTGTTACCACCGGAAACATAGAGCACAACCGGGTTGGCAGCCCTGGTTAGAACCCTCGCGATCTCCACGTGTGCAGCAGCATGGTTAACCCCTACCAGTGGTTTTCCAAGTTTTATAGCGATCATTCTCGCCAAGGCTGCTCCAACCCTTAGACATGGCCCCAGACCCGGGCCGCGTGAAAACGCAACCAGATCTATGTCTTCAACTCTGATTTTAGACAGTGTTTCCTTAAGAGCGTTAGACGCGTTCTGAAGATGATGCTTCGCAGCCTCACTCGGATGGATTCCGCCTGAAGAAGGCCTGTAAACACGGCGGATATCGCAGAGAATCTCGAAGGGAGAATGTCTCACAACACCTATTCCGAAAGTGTGGGCAGTAGATTCAACCCCGATGCATGTGAGACGCTCCCCCACAGGCTAGACGCTCCTCCTTACCTCTGGAACTCAGTATAGTTGCATGCGCCGCAGTGCCATCTCGGCTTGCCCTCTCTATGGAATGCCATAACCCTGCCGCACCGTGGGCATTTCCTGTTCCTAAGCCTTACAGAGGATTTACTTACGTCAACCTCGTAGTATTTTAAGGTGTCCTTCATTTCTTACCACCAGCTGCCTTAGCCTTCATCTCCATCCTCATCTTCTTAAGCTCCTCTTTCCTACGCTTCTTCTCGTCAGGAGGCAGGTTAGCAACCCTAACGTGCATGGGCTCGATCCTAGCGTCCTCCGTTGAAAAATAGACATGCGCCTCTCCGATTGACGATTGTCTGCCTGAAACGCTTTTAAGATTTCTCACGTATACTGCTTCGACAGGAGTCTTTTTTAAAGCTGAAACCGCCTCCCTTGCTTCAGCAATAGTGGGCGTCCTACCCTTGGGATGCTGGATCTCAAACACTATTTCCCTCCTTTTTAAAAGAGGGTTCTCGGTTTCCTTAATTATTCTGATCTCCATCATGTGGCTATGCTTCCCCCCACTAGTCAGGCTTTAAACATTACTGTAGATGATGCAGGAAGCCGCCGTAAGGGGAAATCTACAAGAAGCATGGGGAATGCTTGATACGGATTGGTGGGAAGCCTGACGGCAGTAGCTAGCCGCATGCCTCCATAGTTCCAACGATTTCCAGGACCATTTTTTTAGAAGACTCGTTAACCTCTATCAGCACCACACCCTCTCCCGGCTGCCCGTATACCACTAGGGAACCATAGGGTGCTGTTTCAACAGCTACAAGCGTAAGAAGATCCTCCTCGCCTTCAACCAGTATCGTCGATGGCTGTGAGTCGAGAGCCTGTTTAAAGATGCTCCAAGACTCCTCGGATATTGTTCCAGGAGGGTTAACAAGCTTCAAGACAATTCTTCCCTGCTGGAAGCGTTCAACACTATGAGCACATGTCCGCAGAGTTTTCCCGTCAACCACGCAGACACCTGGTTTAAAGCCCATTTCTAAAAGGCTTTGGGAAACAACGTCGCCAACAGAGATAACGATCCCGTTGAACCCTTTAAGCCTCCTTCTCAACTCCTCCGTATCAAGCAGAACTCCCAGTGGTTTTCTAACTATCCTCCTGGTTTCCTCAGAAGCTTTTAACACACTTATTTCAGCCTCACTGCGTATCTTCCCGGAACCCTTGCCCCAATGAGTTTAGCTATTGAAGAAGCTTCAGGATTGAAAACAAGAACCTCGCCACTCCACTCTTGCGTAAACTCTTCTCCACCGCAGTTTGGACACTTAGGTGAGTCGCTTATCATTTTACAGTTTAAACATGCTTTGAGAGGCATTAAGCCTTAGCCTCCTGCTTAGGCTTCTCACCAGCCAGCCTCCTAATGTCCTCTTCAATCCACTCGATCTTCCCCAGGAAGGGCTGTCTAGCGGTTAACCCAATCTTGTCAGTCATGGCTCCCCTGCCTATAGATACTGCAGCCACCCTAGCCCTAACCCAATCGTTCTTCTGAATTATCCTCTTAGTCTGTCTCCCGACGAGAATGCCCTGGGAACTATTGTAATCCATATAATCGTCAGTAATCTGACTCACGTGCATTAAAGCGTCAGTGGTCACGAGCCTCACGAAAACCCCGAACTCCTCCACTTCGACAACTCTCCCCTCAACAACCTCGTTAACCTCCGGATAATAGGAGAGCACCTTCACCCTAACCTTGTGATAGCTGTGACCGTCCCCAGGGGATATCTGACCCACTGGGTTAAAGTCGTAATCCACCAGCAGAATTATGTATCCGATTCCCTCTATAACCATACCCTCATACCTGTCTTTAAGAACGTTTTTGAAAATTTCATCAACAGGGTCGCCGAGCCTGGAAGGCGGAACCTTCACCACGTCTTCAAGCTCGATTATCTTGAATAACCCTCATCACCCCTTTTCGAACCATCCTTTCCCAACTATCCTTCTTCCCCCCGAAGGATAGAAAACAGGTATACCCAAGGCTCTAAGCCTCCTGCTTAACGTCCTGTCGGCTGTTGCCACACCAGCCTTATAAGTTTTTGCAAGGTAAACGAGTGCATCGTCACAGCTCATACCGGTTGGAAGCAGTGTTCTGAAACCGCTTGCAACAGATAGGGCTAGCCTAGCCATACCGGAAAGCCTAGGCCCATTAATGCTCAGTCTCTTAAGCTCTATAAGCGTTTCGAAAGGTATTAGGAACAATGTTCTGCCTTGAGTCAACCCAGTTATTCCGTTTATGAAATCAACCCCGGTTTCGAATGGAGCCAGCAGAGCGCTAGAGTCGAGGAGAACCATCAACCGATAAGCACACCGTGTCCAATAAGCCTCCAGCGCCTCTCGACAAGCCTGCTTACCGCAACTCTTTGACCCTTCTCCGCGCAAACAGGCATCTTAAGGCTTAGGTTAATCCTGTTATCCTTAACATCTTTCACAACAGCCTGTGTCAAAGCTGAACCGACGTTAACGTTCAAAACCTCCCCGGTTCGGATGGGTTCCGTCTTCACAAGACCCCTGACGCCGACAACCCTCTCAAACATGCTGTACTCTAAAGTGATGCTTCGTGTAACAGGCGGTAGCGTACCGGGTTTCCCAGCCATGTTTCCAACCAGCAGGTCATTCTTAGTTAGAGAAGGATCTAGAGTTGTTCCAATTCCAACGAGACCTCCGCTTCTAACGCTTTCAACAAAAACATTGTCGAAACCCACTGAAACCACTTCCGCAACAAGCGGCACTGTTTCAACAGTATCATCCTTCTTAACCCTTAGACCAGGCAGTATTTCAATCTCGTCGCCAACCCTTATCTCCCCCCTGATGATTGAACCACCCAGTATACCGCCACGCATATCCCTGACCGGAATACCAGGCCTGTTAACGTCGAAAGACCTTATGACAATCATTCTTGCCGGAGAGTTTAGGTCGAAAACCGGTGTAGGAACTTCTTTCTGAATAACGTAAAGCAACACGTCTACGTTAACCTTATGTTGCGCAGACATTGGTACTATAGTGGCGTCGGCGAACCTTGTCTCAGAAAGAAAGCTCTTAATCTCCTCCAGGTTTTTCAAGGCCCGCTCCCTAGAAACTATGTCAATCTTGTTCTGGACAACGATTAGCCTCTTAATCCCCATTATCTCAGCAGCTAAAAGGTGCTCATATGTCTGGGGCTGCGGGCAAACCTCGTCTGCACCGATCACAAGTATTGCAGCATCCATAACAGCAGCGCCGCTCAGCATGGTCGTCATAAGTATCTCGTGGCCAGGCGAATCCACGATGCTTATCTTTCTCTGGAAGACAGCCTCAGACCCGCATGAGCACCGTGGGGAAGTTGTGAAGTTGTACGGGGGAGGACATTTCGGACATTGGAAAACAGCGAAGTTCGCATAGCCGAGCTTAATCGTAATACCTCTCTTCAACTCATCACTATGCTTGCTCGTCCAAACTCCTGTAATGGCTTGGACGAGAGTGGTCTTCCCATGGTCGACATGACCCAAAGTTCCTAAATTTAAACATGGTTGAATAAATCTATAATTATCTATTTCTTTATCTGAAGAAGAAACAATCGTCTTCATGGACTCATCTGACTGTGACATACTCCGACACCATAGCTCAGAACCTATTTATAATCTTTAAATGTGATGATTATACGGACTTGATGCTCATACAAACTTGGTTTTCAAGCGTTCACGAGACGATCTTCATGTTAATCTGGTAGATCTCTTCAGAAACCTGATTGCCTCTCACCAGCATTTTCCTCCTTGTTTCACCTACGACACTCTTCTTCCTAACCCAGATCTCCTTTTTAACACCGCCCTGCACGGAGGAAACCATTGGTATACCAGACCTGTCTGACCCACCGGTTATCATCAGCTTAACCCCAGGTTTACCGACGATAGAACCGTCTACAATACTCCCTATCTTTAAGCCAAGCAGAGGGACAGCGTTGCTTCCCTCGAGCTTAACCGACTCGGTTTTACCACGCTTAGGGTCAGATATGCATAGTTTGAATTCGGGGGGCATGCAGCACTATGGCTGTTAAACCAGTATTAAAACATTACCTAAGCAAGGCTTCACCAGCGTTTAAAACCTTAAGATGGCTCGTGCTAAAACCCATTTACACCCGTTTAACACTATAGCCCGTAAAACGGGTTTTCCTTCTTTTTCAGCCTAGTGACTTCATCCAGCGCCTGAAAATAATGAGGCTCCAATTGCTCCTTGAAAACTCTGTTTACCAGCGAAGCATCCTTACTCGGCACGTCGACGAGTAGAACATCATCCTCCCTCAGGTTTCTACCGACTATTCCTTCAGGTATAGAGATCGCAACCTCCTCCCCAGCCTCAGCCTTAGGAATGCTCTTACCCTCCTTCTGAATCTGCTCGATAACACCTATTTTCTCACCCTTACTATTGATCAACGGGTAGCCCGGCTTTATACAGCCTGCTTCAACCTTAACGCCGACTATCGCAGGCTTACTCCTTCTGAAGACGTATGCAGGCAGGATTCTAATCCTGCCGGGAAGTATGATTTGCTCAAGCTGCATGCTTGCCTCCCTCTGCTTCTCCAGCCTACGCCATTCTAAAAACTCTTCGATCAACCTGTAGATAATCTTTCCCTGGAAAACCGGGACGTTCCTCCTCCTAGCCTCCTCAACTGCTTCAGGCATCAGTCTAACGTTGAACGCTAACAGGACCCTGAGCGTCGGATCCTTTGAGGAAATAGAGGCTTCAATCACATCCCTCTCGGAAACTGGACCCAGGTCTCCAAGCCTGACAGGAACACTCTTTTTCTCAAGCTCCCCGACTATGGCTTCGAGAGAACCTAGCGTATCCGCCTTAACCACAACACCTTCCTCTCCACTTCTAATCCTAATCGACTCCACCTCAGCCCTGATTTTTTCAACAGCCTCCTCAATGTTCCCGGAGGCTACGGTAAGCGGAGAGCCCGGTAGAGCATCCTCAAGATTTGGTGCAACAATCTTAACTCCAGCTGATGGCCTTACCTCCTCAACCTGGTTGAACCTGTCTCTCGGATCCCTCATCTCGTCAAGAGGCTTAGGCATAAGCAGGGCCCTTACCTTTGTGACGATCGGCTTGTTCAAACCCATCAGCACAATTGTGTCACCGCTTCTCAGCACACCGTCGAAAATAATTGCGTTGACAGTAATACCCATCCCCATTTCTTCAACAACCTCCAGTACAACACCTCTGGCAGGACCCTCCGTGTATTCGAGGCCACTTATGAGAAACTGTTGGACAAGCCCTATTAAGACAGCTATAAGCTCCGAGACTCCTTCCCCTGTTAACGCGCTGACAGGCACTATTGCAACATTCCTTCTGAAATCCGTCAGCCTGTCGAACCTGTCAGACCTGAAGCCCATTGTTGAAAGGTCTCCGATTATCCTGTAGAGATGCTCGTCTAAGCTACGTCTAACCCGCTCATCCTGTTTCGAGAGGGATTGAAGCACGCTTAAAACCCCTTGTGGCCTCCATCCTGGAAGAAGGTCAATCTTATTGGCTGCAATCAGAAAAGGGGTTCTTCTAGTCCTAAGGATGTCCAGGGACTCAACGGTTTGAGGCTCAACCCCTTTAACCAGGTCTATCACGAGAATGGCGAAGTCCGCGATGGACCCGCCTCTTCTCCTAAGGTTTACGAAAGCCTCGTGCCCAGGAGTGTCGATGAAAAGTATGCCGGGGACCCTAAGCTTCTCTTCAAGCCTTATGTTAAGTGTTTTCGCGACTCTAACTATGACTTCAGCCGGAATCAGGCTTGCTCCGACGTGTTGAGTAATTCCACCGGCCTCCCTCATCGCAACGAAAGTGCCCCGTATCTTATCCAGTAGAGAAGTCTTGCCGCTGTCAACATGCCCCAGCACAACTACAATAGGCTCCCTAACGCCCATCTGCTTACCACACCCTGGAGACATTGGTGGAGCAGAAGTATTAATCTCTATCTACTTCTTTTTAGCATAAGGCAAGGAAGCAGGAGGTTTTGCGAAACGAATACTAGTCCTAAAACGCGTCCTCCCCGCGATTAAAGCTTTTGAAGCATTCAAAGGATATAGTGAAAAACAGCTTTAAGAGCCTTTAAGAGCCTTAATAATCCTGTCTACAACGGTGTCTGGCGAAACATCGCCACCAGTCTCATCAGGTTCATAGTAGAAATCAATTACCGCCACCCCGGACTTACGATAGTGTTCAAGCAGCGGAGCAGCCTCATTCTTATACACTCTTATCCTTTCTCTTACTACTTCAGGCTTATCGTCATCCCTCTGATAAAGCTCTCCTCCACACTTGTCGCAGACACCGTCAACCTTAGGCGGAAGCGTTATCCTATTGTATATTGCACCACATCTCCTGCAGACAAGCCTTGAAGACAAGCGTCTGACTATAACCTCATCCGGAACATTCAGGCTTATCACGAAATCTATTTTCGAAATCTTTTCCAAGAAAAAAGCCTGTTTCAGTGTCCTCGGGTAACCGTCAAGTATGAAGCCTCTCTTACAGTCTTCCTGTGAAAGCCTTTTCTCCATAACCCTGTTCACAACCTCGTCTGGAACAAGTTTCCCGCTTGAAACATAGCTCGATATGTTTTTACCCAGCTCTGAGCCGCTCTTCACTTCATCCCTCAAAATGTCCCCGGTTGAAATATGCGGTACCCCGAGCCTCGGAGCAAGCCTTGAAGCATACGTTCCCTTGCCTGAGCCAGGCGGGCCGAAGATCACAAGCCTCATTAAGACGTGCCTCCAGTCTGCGTTTTACTGGTTACCCACTTAACCTTTCTAGGATTCCTACCTAGTTTCACAGAGTTCCTGAAACACTTGGAGCTGCAAAACCTTAAGATGCTTCCATCCTTCTTAACATAAAGTATGCCCTCCCCGATCAGGAACGTCCTGTTGCAGAAGCTACACTTGAAGGCTGTGGGCGTGGCTCATCACCCCGAGAACCTTCTAGCCTCCCTCTCAGTCTCCCTAAGCATAAGTATGTCTCCAACCCTAACCGGGCCCCGCACGTTTCTAAGAATAACTCTGCCCCTATCCCTGCCCGAGAGAATCCTGACCCTAACTTGAGTAACCTCGCCCGAGGCGCCTGATCTCGCCACCAGTTCGACAACCTCTGCCGGAGTAGCTTCTTCGCTCAACCGCTTCCCCCAGCCTTAGCCCTTGCAGACTCTATCTTCTTAACCACGCTTTCAAGCATTGGAGCAGCTTCACCCGGGTCTATTATCGCCACGGCCGCGGCTGAAACGTTAGAGAGCCCAGCAGCCTCACCCAGCTGTTTCTTATCCGGAACAACTATGTAAGGGATTTTCCTATCCCTGCTTAGTAAAGGTATGTGGAGCACCACCTCAACAGGGTCAGTGTTATCAGCCACGTACGCTAGTTTAGCAACTCCTCTTTCAAGGGCTTTCGTGGTTTCATTGGTGCCTCTTTTAACCTTACCAGTCTTGGAGGCGATTCTAAGCAGCTCTAAAGCCTCTTCAACAAGTTCTTTACTCGGCTCGTAGTCAGCCGTTGTAACCCTAACCATTTCCGTTAAGCACCTCTACCCTTCCACAGACGGGGACAGAGGGGTATAAAAACTTAAACTTGAACCTTCTAAGGGTGTGAAAAAACCAGGTTGACAACGTTCTTCGAAACCTTCTCCACCTTGCAGAAGCCGAATCGAACCAGCTGAATAATTCTGCCCGGCTCAAGCCGTGTTAAATGGGATTCGCCCAAGCCCTCGACAAGACTCGCGTCAGGCATTAAGACTACTGTTTTCACAGCGTCACTGGGAAGAACCCAGTGGATAAGCTTTATCCCGGATGACTTTTCAGGAACCTCTAGACTCTTGAAAAACGCTTTAACCGTCTTACTATGCGGATCGACATGCTCAACCTCAATGTTGAAAAGCGACATCAGCCTAAGCCTTGAACCAGGCGCCAGGTTTTCAACGTCTTTCGAGGAAACAAGGAGCTGAGCCTCTCCGTTTAAAGGCTTTAAAACAATGTTCCTGTATCCAAGCTCAGGCCTACTCGGGTGTCTTACAAGCCTCGCCTCAACCTGCTGAGGAATGCTTCTGACAATCATCGTGAACGGGTTTTTCACGAAATAGTATCTCTCCGCCTCCCAGTCTACAGCCTCCCTGTTGTAAGCGTAAAGGTTCTCCCATTTAACGGTTGACTCAGTTATGTTTAAACCCATTTCAAGCACAACCCTCCTTATCACCTCAGGCTTGAATCCTCTCCTCCTCAAAGCCTTAAGCGTGCCGAGCCTAGGATCATCCAGACCAGTGTAAGCACCCTCCGCCAGCCCCCTCATTATCCTAGACTTGCTTAACACACTACCCTCAAGCCTAACCCTACCTATATGTATTGAAACCGGTTGCGGAGAGTTCAAATATTTGAAAACGTAGGATTGGCGTACCTCGTTTGTCAAATGCTCCTTACCCCTTATCACGTGGGAAACCCTCATCTCATAATCGTCGATGGCGCACGACCAGTTGTAGAGCGGCCAGACTCTGAAACCCACGACCCTAGGATGCTTCGCAACATCTATTCTTAATGCAGGCCAGTCTCTAATCGCAGGATTAGGATGCTTCATATCAGTCTTGACCCTTACAACAGCCTCACCAGGATTAAGACCCCCGTTCAGCATCTTCTCCCAGAGGCTTAGGCTTAAACTTGGATCCTGATCCCTATGCGGACACGGCTCGCCCCTTTTTTCGAAACTTCTGAATTCCTCAGGCTTACAAAGGCAAACGTATGCGAAGCCCTTCTCAATAAACTTTTCAGCATACTTGTAGTATGTTTGAAGCCTATCAGACTGATAGTATACCTCATCCGGATGAATGCCCAGCCACTCCAAGTCTTCAATAATCCAGTCGTAAGCCTCTTTCAAAGGAGGCTTGACCGACGGAGACGTGTCTTCAAACCTCAGAATAAGCCTTCCATTCATCCTTCTAGCGTAATAGTCGCAGAGAACTGCGGGTCTCGCGTTTCCCAGCGTTAAGGGACCATCAGGATTTGGCGCGAACCTTAATACTACTTGGGGGAAATCCCTTGCCTCGGGAAGAAGCGGGAGCTCCTGCTTTGAAGGCTTCTCGACGCGCAGGATGCCTCCGAACCTCTTGAGAATCTCAGCCTGCTCAGCCACGGTAAGTCTGTTAACCTTCTCGGTGACCTCTTGAATAATAGGGATGAGTTCTCTAACCTTGCTCCTCAGGTCAGGATTCATCCCGAGAAGTTTTCCCAGTACCGCCTCAGCCTTCGCTACACCGTTAAAGGCTAAAGCGTTCTCCAGTGCAAGCCTCTCTATCAGGTTGCGGAGCTCCTCGCTCATGGACTCCTCCTCCCGTTTAGAAGTCTTTTCAACAGTCCCCGCTGCTCAAGCCATTCAGCCGTCCTGCCTCTCACCACCAACGGTACTGAACATAGCTCCTCAACACTCCTAGCACCAACTAGGAACATTGTGGATCTTAAGGCAAGCTCGAAGGATTTAACCAGCCTCCTAGCCTCATTTACACCGCCTTTTGAGAAAGAAACTAGGAATGGTCTAGCGATACCCACGCAGCTGGCTCCGAGCGCAATGGCTTTAGCAGCGTCAACACCGGTCCTGACGCCGCCGCTCGCTATCACTCTCAGGCTACGCGTGAACATTTTTGATTCAACAATGCTAACGGCTGTGGGAACTCCCCAGTCCCAAAGGCTTTTGCCGAGCATAGAAGCCTTACTGTCGTGTTTTCCTGAACGATAATATTCTACAGCATACCAGCTTGTCCCGCCGACACCAGCAACGTCAACCCATTTGACACCCCAGGACTCTGCAAGCCTAGCAGCCTCCCCGCTGAAGCCTGCGCCAGTCTCCTTGAGGCAAAGCTTCTCCCCAAGCCTCCTGGATAGTTCCGCCACATGATTGCCCACCCCTTTGAAACATGTTTCCCCCTCAGGCATTATCAGCTCCTGTAGCTTGTTGAAATGTATAGCCAGCGCGTCAGCCCCAACGATCTCCATCGTTTTCAAAGCATACTCTGAACCATGTTTAGCAACCTGGACAGCACCTATGTTTGAAACCACCAGTGTTCTCGGAGCCCTGTCCCTGACTATCGAATAAGTGTCTGCAAGACTGGGATCCTCCATAGCAGCCCTAACGCTTCCGACGCCGATCCCTATCCCCTCGGTTTCAGCAACCTCAGCCAAACCCATGTTTACCCTTTTAGCCTCCCTGGTTCCTCCGGTTAAAGCCTCTATTATAAGCGGCAGCCTAAGCCTCTTACCCATCACCGTCACGCCAGTATCTATTTCGCTAAGATCAATCTCGCACACAGCGTTGTGGATGAGCTCAACATCCTCGAACCCGGCGGAGACCCTTGAGGACACGTCTCTCTCAAGGGCTATCCGGATGTGCTCAGCCTTCCTGCTCTCCGTTGCCACGGTTTGAAGACTCTTCAAGAGTTTTTAACTGTGTTGCCAAG